>ERZ780226.1657-NODE-1657-length-16958-cov-3.282021_pt1 | contig 16958 bp, 13 predicted proteins | sample MGYA00511165_ERZ780226 | MGnify/ENA primary metagenome ERZ780226 (study PRJEB29588, sample SAMEA2152373) | human gut metagenome | biome: human gut; feature: human-associated habitat; material: faeces | place: Denmark | collected 2008/2010 ...
TTCGAACTCCGGACACCTTGATTAAAAGTCAAGTGCTCTGCCAACTGAGCTAATGAGTCATACAGCTTTAATATTATAGCAATTTCGCGCCGTTCTGTCAACTCTAAAATGAAAAAATTTGAAAATTTCCTTTTTCCCCGCAAAACCGCAGAAACATAAGGAAACAGCCCGGCAAAAGCCGGGCCTTCCCATCAAAATTATTTGTGCTCCGTAAAGAAATCATTCACAATGTCGCTCACGTCATAGTGCACAAACGGGCCCAAACCGCTGTTGACATCGATTGTATATCGGCAATCGGTTTCCGTATAGGCGTCGATAAAGTAGTTTTCTACGATCTCAATGTAATTTTTCACACCGTCTCTTTCAGCGGCTTCATCATCTGTGCGCACATAGACGCTCTCGTCAGACAAAAGATATATGAAGACAAGCTCTCTTGTCTGACCCGGCTCCAACAGAATATTCCCGGTCTTGTTCGGGTCTTCCGCATTCATCGGAACTTCTGCAATGCCGTTGATCAGCTCTCGCTTGTCGGTCGTGCACTCGGACATATCCAAAGGGCAGCCGTCTGTGTCATACTGTCCCATGTCGTATACTCCGGAAAGGAATCCCGTCGCTTCATCTCCGGTGTTCTCAAAGCCGATTGTGACATACGCAAACGCATAATGCGGCGAAGAAAGCGTGCCGTCTTCGTTCAGCTTGCAGGTCTCCAGCCACGGGTAACCACCATTTATCCACCACGGAACAAAGCAGTCGTTATCCGCTGGCGTAAGGCCATATTCAAGTTTATTGGACATATGCACGTCTTTGATCGTGGCTTTCACATTTTTACCGCCGTAAATGCTCGATGCAGAAAAGTACGGGTCATTCTCTGCATCAAAACTGCCGTCGCCGTTTTCAATTGAAATGCTCCCGTCTTCCGTGCGAACGATTTTCGGTATCTTGGAGAAATCCAGTTTTTCATCCGCTGTAAAATGCGATTCAAATTCTTCTTTCGCAGAAGATACCTCCGCCGTTTCAGATACTTCGGAGATTTCGGGATTTCCAGAGATCTCCGGCACCTCCGCTTTGCTTTCTTCCGAAACTACTGCTTCATTCCCCGGTGCCTCCGTGACCTCCACGCCGCCGGAGACCGCCTCCGCCTGCACACGCGGCAAATTTGCAACGCCAAAGGCCACGCCGCTGACGCACGCAACTACCAACACACCACACCAGATTTTCGTCCTTAACGTCCGTTTCATAACCAATGCTCCTTTCGGTTTTGTGTAACCTTCCTACGCCCAGAGCATACCACACCCGCCCCGCTGTTTCAATATAAACCGTACAGTTTTTGCAGTTCCTTTGCAATACTTTTGCAAGTTTTTCCGCACACAGAAAAAGAGCCCCGCAAAACGCGAGGCCCATAAACCTTTATATTTTATCTATCAATCTTTTCCATCACTTCCGTGAGGCTCAACCCGTTTTTCTCGGCGAGCGCCGCCAGGTCAGCGTGCTCAAACTTCGCGCGCTGCACGCCATAGCCGGAAGACACCTTGCGGCGCACCGGGCCGAGGGCGGTCTCCACCGTCTCCTCCGTGCGGGTCAGCACATAGCGGCGGCACAGCGTCTCGCGGATGCCGATGGTCGCCGTGTGTTTGAAAATCGCCTGCACAACGGCCTCCTTCTGCGCCTCGCGGCACAGCACCGTCAGCAGCGTGCCGGGGCGGTTTTTCTTCATTATAACGGCGGTCGTGAAGACCTCCACCGCGCCCGCCTCGCGAATCTTCTCCGCCGCGAAGCCAATCGTCTCGGCGGTCATATCGTCGATGTTGCAGTTCAGCTCGTAAACGGAGTCCGCGCCGTCGCCGGTTTCGCCCAGCATCGCGCGCACACAGTTCGCCACTTCAAAGTCCTTCTTGCCCATGCCGTAACCCACGCGCTGCACGCGCATAACCGGCATATCGCCGAACGCTGCCGCAAAGTGCTTCAGCAAAGCCGCGCCCGTCGGCGTGCAGAGCTCACCCTGAATGCGCCCGCCGTAGATCGGCACGTCGCGCAGAATATACGCCGTAGCCGGGGCCGGAACAGGCAGCACACCGTGTGCACAGCGCACCTTTCCCGCGCCTACATGCACCGGTGACGCAACAATCTTCTCCGGCGCAAGCTTGCGGATGAGCAAGCACGCCGCCGTAATGTCCGCCACCGCGTCCATTGTGCCGACTTCATGAAAGTGGATCTCCGAAACCGGCATGCCGTGCGCATGGCTCTCCGCTTCCGCGATGAGCTTATACACCGCAATCACGTCTGCACGCACCGCATCCTCCAACGGCAGATGCCCGATGATATGCTCGATATCCGCCATGCTGCTGTGGTGGTGATGCCCGTGGTCGTGTTCATGCTCATGCGTATGTTCGTGATCGTGGTCGTGGTGATGCTCATGTTCGTGAGAATGTTCATGTGCGTGTACATGGTCGTGAGCGTGATGTTCGTGGTCGTGCACGTCAGCGCTTTCTTCCTCCTCGCCGTTCACCGTAACGGAAAGATGCGTGCCGTTGATGCCGCATTTCGTGCTCACTTCCGCCTTAAATTCCACACCGGGGATACCGAGCGCGTTCAGCTCGTCGAGCACTGCCTGTTTGTCGTCAAACAGTTCTAAAAGCGCCGCCGAAAGCATGTCGCCCGCCGCACCCATGCCGCAGTCAAAATACAAAGTCTTCATGCAGATTCCTCCTAAAATCAAAAAGGCGCACGAACCTCATACAGTTCGCGCGCCTCCGCTGGCACAATTTAATCCTATAAAAACAAGATTCGGCGCTTCAACGCCCTCGCAGCTTCCTGCCGCAATAAATACAGTATACCGCCCCAAAGCGATGATGTCAAGCCAAACCAGAACCGCAAAGTCTTTCCCCCGCGAAAAAACACAAATTTTCGCAAAAACAGGGTTGACTTTTGCACACCGATGTATTATAATAACGATTGTCTCAAGCGAGCAGTGTGTTCGTCTTGCAACAAACGGGTTTCCCGTTTTTATAATATGAGTTTGCGTTTACGCAGCTCTGTATATGGAGGAGTTCCCGAGTGGCCAAAGGGGACAGACTGTAAATCTGCTGCTTCTTGCTTCGGTGGTTCGAATCCACCCTCCTCCACCAGAAAAAAGGACTTTGCATTTTGCAAAGTCCTTTTTTCAACGAAACGAATCCCTTCGGTATTTGAAATTGCCCTGCGGGCAGTGAAATACACGGCGTCTCCAAATCACCCATGGTTCTGCGCCATCACGCCGACCAACGCGTGCGGCACGTAGGGCTCTTCAAGGTATGCAATCTCATCAGCGGTGAGCCTCAATCCAACAGCGTTCACAAGCCCTGTGATGTGCGAAAGATTCGTTGCGCCGCAAATGGGTGACGCAACCTTCGTCAGCAGCCACGCAAGGGCGATCTCCGTCATGGAGCAGCCGCGCTTCTCGGCCAGCTCCGCCACACGGTCAATGATCACACCGTCGGCCTCGGCGGTCTTGTCGTACTTAAATTTCGCGTAATTGTCTTCCTCAAGGCGCTTGGAGCTCTCACCAGGATGCCTCGAGAGCCGCCCTGCGGCGAGTGCACTGTATGGCGTCATCGCAATGTTCTCCGCCTTGCAAAACGGCGCCATTTCGCGCTCCTCCTCGCGGAAAATGAGATTATAATGCCCTTGAACGGACACAAACTCCGCCATGCCGTGCATACGGGCGTAGTAATTCGCCTGCGCCAGCTGCCACGCATAGCAGTTCGAGATGCCGATGGCGCGGACTTTGCCGGCCTTCACCGCGTCGTTCAGCCCTTCCATAATCTCCTCAATGGGCGTGCGATAGTCCCACATGTGGCAGATGTACAGATCAACGTAGTCCATACCGAGACGCTTCAGGCTTGCATCGAGGCAGTTTTTCACGTGCTGCTGCCCCGTCACGCCGTTTGCAATCTCCTCGTCGGTGCGCGGCTCAAATTTCGTCGCCAGCACCACGTCCTCGCGGCGGGCAAAATCGCGCAGCACACGGCCGACGAACATCTCACTCGTGCCGCCTTGGTAGCTCATCGCCGTGTCAAAAAAGTTGATGCCGTTCTCGAGCGCCGCTTTGATAATCTCGTTGGAGCTTTCCTCATCCAGCGTCCAGCGGTGCTGCCCCGCGGCCGCTTCGCCAAAGCCCATGCAGCCAAGGCAAATGCGCGAAACATTCAGGTCAGAGTTGCCGAGTTTTACGTATTCCATGTGTCTTCCCCTTTTCTATAAACATTCGTGATTTCTTGCTTTCAGTATACTAAACCATCAAAAGAATGTCCAATACCTATTTTTTATCCTTCTCCATGCCGGAAATGTATTTCTTCGCAAAATCGAGGAACGCGTTCGTCAGCGGTGAGAGCACACGGTTCTTTTTCCACACGAGCACCGTCGCGGCGCGGATCGGCGGCTGCAGCGGCACGAATTTCAGGCCGTTATGCTGCAGGTCGAGCTTCAGCGTGAACAGCACGCCGTTTTCGCGGCGAATGACCGAGGCCATGTTGTATTGCAAATCGCCGTGCGCGATAATGTTGAGCCGGTCCGCGCTGTCGCCGAACCAGTTCACAATCTCACTGCGGATCTGGTCCCGGCGCGAAAACACCGCCGGGTACGGCACAATGTCCTGTGGCGTCAAATACGGCTTCTGCGCCAGCGGCGAATCCGACCGCACCAGCGCGTTCCACGTTTCCGGCACCGGGAAGTGCAGAAAATCATACTTGCTGATTTCCACCGGCTCCAACAGCAAGCCGATGTCCAACGTGCCGCGTTCAATGCGCTCCTTAATGTTATCGGAGTTGCCGCTATAAATGCTGTACGTCACGTTCGGGTGCTCGGCGCGAAACGCCGCCAGAATGCCGGAAAGATGGCAGGAGCCGTGGTACTCGCCGCTGCCGATGGAAATTTCGCCGGTCAGCATTGCCTCCTGCTTTAATTCCCGCTTCGTCATTTCGGAAAGCGTCACGATTTCCTCTGCGCGGCGGCGGAATAACATCCCCTCCTCCGTCAACGTGACGCTGTGGTTGTTGCGGCTGAACAGCTTCACGCCAAGCTCCTGCTCCAGCCCCATCAGCTGGCGGGAAAGTGTGGGCTGTGTGATATGTAAAAGCTGTGCCGCCTTCGTGATGTTCTCCTCACGCACAACAGCCAGAAAATACTGCAAGACTCGTATATCCATAGATCTGAAAGCAGCCTCCTAAACCTCGGGCGGCAAACGCGCACCCTTTATATTTCGTATTATAGCACGCCTGTCATGCCCATTTCAATACAGCGCATTGTTCAAGTTGTGCAGACAAACCTTGTGCAACTTCAATAAAGTTTTGCGCCTTATGTAAATCTTCTGTTCAGTTTTAAAATCAATTCTTACAAATCTCTTTATAAATGCAAAAAAGCTGCAAAAGCCCTTGTAAATCCAGAAAAGTTGCGCTAAAATAGTAATCTGCGCCGGGGTATTTCTTATTTATATGAGCGTGCTCATGTACGCATGTACGCACATGATTTGAATTTTTATGATTTCGTAATTTCTTGAAACGGTTTTACCGGATCACGGTATACGGCCGCGGTCCACAGGAGGTGCATTTATCTGCAAGTATTCAGAGCACTGAAAAAGGGATTTTTAGAGCTTACCCCAAACGAAAAGGTCTTGCTCGTTTTAACGGCTTCCATTTTCCTCACCGTCTATGCCGAGATGTTGGCGCTGCTTTTATTGCCGTTTTACATTGCCGCCACGAAGCAGAGCTTCGTTTTTTTCCGCCGTAAACAGGATTTATTTTTTCTTTCGGCTTTCTGGGTGCTCTCCCTGCTCGTCACGATTTTCTCAGGCGGCACCGTAACGGATATTCTGCTCGGCGTTTTTATGGTGTTCGCATTCATCGCCGTCATTTTCGCCACCTATACGATGACCCAGCGCGCGTTCCGCCTCATTTTATCTTTCGTCTGCCTCATGAGCCCCTATTGCCTCCTTGTCGCGCTCGTTCAGCGCGCGCTCGGCATGGAGTGGGTTTACGGTGCGCGGTATAACTCCATCTTTACAAACCCCAATTACTATGCGTTTTACATTTCGCTCGTCGTGCTCTTCTGCATCTACAACATCGTAAAAAGCGAAGACACGCCGCTGCGCGGTGTATACGCTGCCCTGATTCCGTTGAATCTTATCGCGCTTGAGCTCACCGAGTGCCGCACCACTTTCATGGTGCTGCTCATCGTCTGCCCTGTCATGCTGTGGTTCTGTGGCAAGAAAAAGTGGCTTTCCGTATACCTTTTCACCATGCTTGGCATTTTGCTCACACTCGTCTTGTTCGGTGAATCGCTCGATTTCCTCCCGCGCATCGATCTCATCCGGCACGATTTTGCAAAGCGCATGAGCATCTGGTCGGGCGCCATCGGCAGTATTATGGACGCCCCGTGGTTCGGCCGCGGCTACAATACATACGCGCGCATCCATGACCTCTACGGCTCATACAGCATCGCAAAGCATTCGCACAACCTGCTTTTGGAGCTCCTCATGGACTTCGGATTTGTGGGTACGGCGGTCTTACTCGGTTACTTTGCCATCAATGTCGGCAAGATTACCCGCCTGCACCGCAGCCACAAGTGCCACCAGCGCTACGCCCTCACGGTCTCCGTCATCGTGTGCGTTCTGCTGCACGGGCTTTTGGATATCTCCATGCTGTGGCCGCAAACCGGTCTGCTCGTCATTTACATCGTCGGCTTCAGCACCGAGTACGACAAGCAGCACATCTTCGGCACAGACCGCCGCCACGAGATTTTTGCGCTGCACGCAAGATCCATTCAGGCAAAAGAACCCATCTTGTAAAAAATTCTGTTATCCTTTACAAAAAGGCTGCCGAAATTTCGGTGGTCTTTTTCTTTTGTGTCTCTTTTCGGATAACGCGATTTTTGTTATAATAAAAAGAGTTTTGGACAATACCGCATAAATTCCCCGCGGTACTGCCCCCTCAATTTTTCAGCAAAGGAAGATCTATTTTATGGGCGGTTTTTTCGGCGCAGCATCGCAGACTGACTGCGTTTTCGACCTTTTTTTCGGCATTGATTACCACTCCCACCTCGGCACACGCCGCGCGGGCATGGCGGTTTACAGCCCGGAGACCGGCTTTGACAAGGCCATTCACAACATTGAAAACGCTCCGTTCCGCACGAAGTTTACAACGGAATCGCAATCTATGCACGGCACGCTCGGCATCGGCTGCATCTCCGATTATGAAGCACAGCCGATTTTGGTGCGTTCGCATCACGGCACCTTCGCCATTACGACCATCGGCAAAATCAATAACGCCAACGAGATCGTAGAGGACATCATCGGGCGCGGCACGCATTTCTTTGAGATGCAAAACGGCGAAGTGAACCCCACAGAGCTCGTCGCCGCCATCATCGACCAGAAAGAGAATTTCATCGACGGTATTCGCTACGCGCAGGAGGTCGTTGACGGTTCTTTGAGTATGCTCGTCCTGACGCCGCGCGGCATTTACGCGGCACGCGATAAACTCGGCCGCACCCCCGTCGTGCTCGGCCAAAAGGAAGACGGCTACTGCGCAAGCTTTGAAAGCTTCGCGTATTTAAACCTCGGCTACCACGACCTGCGCGAGCTCGGCCCGGGCGAAGTTGTCGTGTTCGACGCCGACCATGTGCAAACGCTCGTCGCCCCCGGCAAAAAAATGAAGATCTGCACGTTCCTGTGGGTCTACTACGGCTACCCGTCCTCCAGCTACGAGGGCATCTCCGTCGAGAGTATGCGCTATAACTGCGGCCGCGCGCTCGCCCGCCGCGATAACGTCCACCCCGATATTGTCGCCGGCGTACCGGATTCCGGCATCGCGCACGCCATCGGCTATGCCAACGAGTCCGGCGTACCGTTCTCCCGCCCGTTCATCAAATACACGCCCACATGGCCGCGCTCCTTCATGCCGACGCACCAGAGCAAGCGCGACCTCATCGCCAAAATGAAACTCATCCCGGTGCACGACCTCATTGAGGGCAAGAGCCTCCTGCTCATCGATGACTCCATCGTGCGCGGCACACAGCTGCGCGAAACGACCGAGTTTCTCTACGCAAGCGGCGCAAAAGAAGTGCACATTCGCCCCGCCTGCCCGCCGCTGCTCTTCGGCTGCAAATACTTAAACTTCTCCCGCTCCACGTCCGAAATGGAGCTCATCACCCGCCGCGTCATTAAAGAGCTTGAGGGCTGCGACCCCGACCGTGCCACACTTGAAGAATACGCCGACCCGGACAGCGAGAAGTACCGGAAGATGGTGGGGAAGATCGGCGAAAAGCTGCACTTCACCTCCCTTCACTACCACCGCCTCGACGATATGATGGAGTCCGTCGGCATCGACGCAGACTGCCTTTGCACCTACTGCTGGAACGGCAAAGAGTAATATAAAAAAAGCATGGCAAAAGTATTTTTGATCTGCGGCAAAATCTGCAGCGGCAAGGGCTTTTACACCCGGCAGCTCAAGGAAAAAGAACACGCTGTGGTGCTCTCCTGCGATGAGATTGAAAATGACCTCTTCCACCATGACCTCGGCGACCGCCGCGATGCGATTAGCGCGGACATCAAAGCATATCTCCACAAAAAAGCCGTGGACATCGCCCACGCGGGCTGCAATGTCATTTTAGATTGGGGCTTCTGGAGCCGCGAAGAGCGCACAGATGTTTCTGCCTACTACAAAAATGCCGGCATCGACTTCGAGTGGCACTACATCGACATTTCCGATGCAGACTGGGCAAAAAACATTGAAGCGCGCAACGCTGCCGTTGCCGCCGGTGAAACGACCGACTACGCCGTAGACAGCGGCCTACTGCAAAAAGTTCTCACGCTTTTTGAGACCCCCATACCCGATGAGATCGACGTGTGGTTTACAAACCGCAGATAATTTTGCACAGTACAAAAGGACGACAGTTAAGCGCAACTGCCGTCCTTTTTCTATGCTCTGATTGTTTTTACACTTCGCCGTTAAACAGCTTTTCCGCGTAGCGCACACTGCCCATCGCATCTTTGGAGTAGAAATCCGCGCCAATCTCCTTAGCGTACTCGGGATTCAGCACTGCGCCGCCCACCATGACCTTGCAGTCATGCGCTTTGCGCAGCTGGCGGATCGTCTCCGCCATGCTCTCCACCGTCGTCGTCATCAGGGCAGAAAGCCCCACAAGGCGCACGTTTTTCTCGATCGCCGTCTGCACAATGATCTCCGGCGGCACGTCCTTACCGAGGTCGAGTACGTCAAAGCCGTAGTTTTCAAGCAGCACCTTCACAATGTTCTTGCCGATATCGTGAATGTCGCCCTTCACGGTCGCAAGGATGATGGTACCCTTCTTTTCCTCCTGAATGCCCTTTTTCGCAAGGTTCTGCTTGATGCGCTCAAACGCTTCCTTCGCTGCGTCTGCGCTCATGAGAAGCTGCGGCAGGAACACCGTATTTTTCTCAAAGCCCTGCCCCACTTCGTCGAGCGCCGGGATAAGCTCACCGTTGATGATTTCCAGCGGCGGCGTCGTTTTCAGCATCTCGTCCGTCAGCTGTCCCGCCTGCTCGCGCAGGCCTTTCACAATGGCGCGGTGCAGCGAAACGCTTTCGGCAGACCCGCCGCCTGTGCTCTGCTGCGCGGCGCCCGTGCGCACGTCCGGTGCCGCCGTGGTGTTCGCATACGCTTCGATATACGCCTTGCAGCCCACGTCTATGCCCATCAGCGCGCAGAACGAGCGGTACGCCTTCATCAGCTCGTCGCTCAACGGATTGATGATGCCGGAGCTTAATCCGCGCTGCATCGCCATCGCAAAGAACGTCGAGGTCACCAGCTCGCGACGCGGCAGACCGAACGAAATATTGGAGACGCCCAGCACCGTGTGCACACCGAGCTTGTGGCGGATGGTGTCAAGCGCATCGAGCGTGATAATCGCGTTATCCGCGCCCGTACTCACCGTCATCGCAAGCGTGTCAATAATCACGTCGCTGCGGTCGATGCCGTAGCTTTCCGCCGTTTTCAAAATCTTCTCCGCAATCGCCACACGCTCCGCAGCAGAAGCCGGGATGCCCTTTTCGTCGAGCGTCAAAGCAACCACCGCAGCACCGTACTTTTTCACAAGCGGCAGTACCGTGTGCAGCGATTCCTCTTTGCCGTTCACGGAGTTCACAAGCGGCTTGCCGTTATAAATACGCAGCGCGCGCTCCATGGCCTCCACGTTCGAGGTATCGATCTGCAAAGGCGTGTTCGTCACGCTCTGCAAGTTGATGATGGCCCTTTCCATCACCGCGGGCTCGTCAAGCTCCGGCAGACCCACGTTCACGTCCAGAATGTCCGCGCCGTGTTCCGTCTGCGCAATGCCCTCACGGCACAGATATTCCAAATCGCCTTCACGCAAAGCCTGTTTTAAGCGCGGCTTGCCCGTCGGGTTGATGCGCTCGCCAATCAAAATCGGTCGCGCACCGAACGTCACCGTGTGCGTGTACGAGGACACCACCGTCTTCTTTTCAATGTGACGCTCCTTCACCGGTTTGTTTTTCAGGCGTTCTGCAAGCAGTCGGATATGCTCCGGCGTCGTACCGCAGCAGCCGCCGAGAATTGCCGCGCCTTTCTCCGCAAAGCGCTCCATGTACGCGTAAAATTCCTCCGGCCCCACGGGGTACGAGGTCTCGCCGTTCACGGAAACCGGCAGACCGGCGTTTGGGTTGATGACAATGGGCAAATTCGTCAGCGTCAGCATTTCATCGACAAAACTTTCCATCTGCTCCGGGCCGAGGCTGCAGTTGATGCCCACCGCGTCCGCGCCGAGGCTCTCCGCCAGCAGCAGCGCCGCCGGGATGTTGCTGCCCGTCAAAAGCTTTCCCGTGCTGTCAAACGTAAACGTTACAATGACCGGCAGGTCACAGTTTTCCTTTGCCGCCAGCAGCGCCGCCTTCGCTTCGTAGGCGTCGCTCATCGTCTCGATGATCACGAGGTCGGCGTTGTCCCTGCCCGCGATAATTTCCTCTTTAAAAAGCTCGTACGCGTCATCAAACGCCAAATCACCGAACGGCTTCAAAAGCTTGCCGGAGGGGCCGATGTCGAGCGCCACCGCCACCTTGCCGCCGCTTGCCCTGTGTGCAAGCTTCAACGCCTGTGAGACGACCTCCTGCACGGTGTGGCCCGTCTTTTCCAGTTTTAAACGGTTCGCGCCGAACATGTTCGCCGTCAAAATATCGCAGCCCGCGTTCACGTAGTCGGACTGAATTTTCAAAAGCACCTCGGGGTGTGTCAGGTTCCAAAGCTCCGGCAGCTCGCCGCCCATAAGGCCGTTCGCCTGCAAAAGTGTGCCCATGCCGCCGTCCACAATGACAACAGATTTTCCGAATCGTTCTATAACAGGATGCATAAATTTTCTCCCTTTCTCTGCGCGTCAGATTTCGCGGAACTCGCAGTCGGTGTTCGCGCAGCCGCGGCACTTTACGTATGTGCATGTCGGCGCGTCCGTCACGCCGATGACCGCCGTCACGGATTTAAACGGCACCATCAGCATGGTGTCCGTCAGCGTCAGCCCAATGCGCTTTGCGCATTCCAGCCGCGCAAAGATCTCTTTTTGGTTTTCGAGCGCAAAGTCGCCGTACCCCGGCGAATAGCGCGGCTTCAAAAATAAGCCCGTTGCGGCTTCCTTTTCCGCGATCTGCGCCTGCATTTCGTCACAGTAGTCTTCAATGAGCGCATTCGCAACGGAATGCGCCACCGTGCCGCGCGCCATATTGAGCGCGGATAACCGCCGTATCATCATATCGGCCTGCAAACCCAGCGTCGCCGCAAACAAATACGCCGCCTTGCAGCCGCGTAAATGGCGTGAAAGCTTTATGCTCTCGATGCGCCAGCCGTCCAGTTCCACCGCGTTCTCAAGTGCTTTTATGTCGTATCTTTTATATACGCATTTCGGCGTGAGCGTGCGCAGCATCTCGCCACCGATCTCGCGAATCATCTCATCGGTGTCCGCGTCGGCCGGCTTCCCGCGAAAGCCAAGGTAGCGCAGCGCCTCTTTCTCATTCAGCTTCATAGCCGTCAATGATCTTTGAAAGGTTCGTCATGATGCTGCCCGCAATATCCGGGCGGTTCATCGTGTAGATATGAATATGCGTCACGTCATTCGCGATGAGGTCGATGATCTGCTCGGTCGCATACGCAATGCCCGCCTGCTTCATCGCCTCCGGGTTGTTCGCAAAACGATCGACGATCGCCTTAAAGCGCGCCGGCATAGAAGAACTCGAAAGGCTCATAATGCGCTTAATCTGCTTCGCGTTCGTCACCGGCATAATGCCCGCAATGACCGGCACGCGAATGTCGTGGCGCAGGAGCTTGAACATATAATTATAAAGAATGTTGTTGTCAAAGAACATCTGCGTCGTTAAAAACTCGCAGCCGCTTTCCACCTTGCGGCGCACGCCGTCAATGTCCGCGTCGCTGTTGTACGATTCCGGGTGTCCCTCCGGGTAACATGCGCCGCCGATGCAGAAATCCGCACCCTCGCGGCGAATGGCATTGATGAGGTCGCTCGCGTGCGGGAACGTCTGCGGCGCCGTGTCACCCTCCGGAATATCGCCGCGCAATGCCAGAATATTCTCAATGCCGCTCGCCTTAAACGCATTGATGGACGCTCTGAGGTTCTCTTCGTCCTGCCCCACACACGTCAAATGTGCCAGCGCCGTAACGCCGCTTTTCTGCACCTCTTCTGCAATGGACAGTGTGTTTTTGGAGTTGGAGCCGCCCGCGCCGTAGGTCACGCTCATAAAAGAGGGCTTATATGCCGCGATCTCATGCACCACCTGCTGTGTGTTTTCCAACGGTTTGCCCGGCTTCGGCGGGAACATCTCGCAAGAAACCGTCACCTTGTTGGTCTTCAAAATATCGGAAATTCTCATTTTTTATCACTTTCTTTATCTATTTTATATTTTCATGGATATACCGTTAAAGTATAGCATAAAAATGCAGGAAACGCAATTTGAAAATGCAGAATTTCGCTGTTTTTTCCGCTTACGGTTCCGGCCGCATCAGTGGGAACATCACCGTGTCGCGGATATTCCTCGTGCCGAGCAAAACCTGCAAAACGCGGTCAATGCCCATGCCCCAGCCGGAAATGGGCGGCATGCCGTATTCCATCGCCGTCAAATAGTCGTCATCCATCACCATAGCTTCCTCATCGCCGTCCGCGTGGCTCTGCGCCTGAATTTGCAGTCTGCGACGCTGCTCATTGGGGTCCACAAGCTCCGAGTACGCGTTGATGATCTCCGCGCCGTTGATGACAAGCTGAAAGCGGTCCGTAATCTCCGGATCATCATCATTCGCGCGCGCCAGCGGCGACAAGTCCGTCGGATGCGCAATGAGAAACGTCGGCGCGATCATCTTCGGGCGGCTCACCTTCTTGTATAATAAATCGATGAGGTTTCCGCGCCCAAGCTTCTTCGGGTCGTCGGTGGAGTTTAATTCAATGTGCCGGCTTTCAATTTCCTGCAATAAAGCCTCCGCCGTCTTAAACTCGTCAATGTCAATGCCGCAGTCCTTTAAAATGAGCTCGCGGAACGTCACCACCGCCCATTCCGCGCCGAAATCGATCTCGGTGCCGTTAATGGAGATGACCGCGCTGCCCCGAATCTTCGTGATGACCGTTTGCAGCATGTCCTGCAAAAAGCGCATGTTGTCGCGGTAGTTATAGTACGCGCAGTAGCCCTCCAGCATCGTAAAATCCTGCAAATGCGTCGTGTCCATGCCCTCATTCCGAAAGCACCGCGCAAACTCAAACACCTTCGTAAACCCACCCACAATGGCACGCTTCAAATACGTCTCCGGCGCAATGCGCAGATAAACGTCCATGTCAAGCGCATTGTGGTGCGCAACAAACGGCCGCGCCGTCGCGCCGGACGGATGATCGATGAGCACCGGCGTTTCAATTTCGATGTAGCCGTTGTCCTCCAAATACCGCCGAATCTCCCGCACAAGCTGCGACTTGAAAAGGAACCGCCTGCGCGTCTCCCCGTTCATGCACAAATCGAGGTACCGCCTGCGCCAACAAAGCTCCGTGTCCTGAATACTGTGGAACTTCTCCGGCAGCGGACGGAACGCCTTGCCTAAAAACGTGATGCACCTCGCGCGCAGCGTCTTTTCGCCCACCTTTGTCGTGAACATCTCGCCCTCCGCGCCCATAAAGTCGCCTACGTCAAAGCCCCTCTTGAAAAAGTCATACGTGTCCTCGCCCACTTCGTCGCGCATCACGGCAATTTGCAGCTTGCCCTCCATATCGGAGAGTGTCACAAACGAGAGCTTCCCCATGCGTCGAATGGCCGTCACACGCCCTGCAACGCACACGTCCTGCACCCCGTCCGGCAGCTTTGCCGCCTCGCACAGCTCATGCGTCCGCGCATAGCGCTCCGGGTACGGGCTTACGTGCTCCCGTACATAATGGAACTTTGCCTTTCTTGCTTCCAATAACGTGTTTTCGCTCATTTTCTACACCCTTTCGTGCTGTTATTTTCATCGGGCGGGAAATTTAGAGCGTAAAAAATCCCGTCCCTGTTTCCAAGGACGGGATACAATAACCCGTGGTACCACCTTAGTTTGCCCGCGCCTCACGACGCACGCCTTTGCAAGTACAGACTTCGCCGCAGGAAAAGTACGGAAAACATCGATACTCCTGTGCTGTAACGGGCACGCCCGGCATAGTCTCAGCGCAAAAACGCAGTCGGTATGCAGCTCCAAGGCTTTGTTCGGTGATCCGTTCCTGCACCCCATCGCAGCTTACGGGGCTCTCTGTGCCATTCCCGGATCCCTACTGTCACTCTTCATCGCTTGTTAAAACGGAGTATAGCACACGGTTTTCAAAAAGTAAAGAGAAAATTTTCATCCCCGCGCATTTTCCTCGCTTTGCACGTTGTGCGGGCTTGTTTTCGCGCCTGCCTTGTGCTAAAATAAATGAGAAAAAGTCGCGGAACAGCCGCGGCGGTTGTATTGATCTCATTTTCTCTTGGGAGGGCTTTATTATGTCAGAACCTTTACGCGCCATGATGATCGGCGCACACCCGGACGATGTCGATATCTGCACCTGCGGCATCACAAAGCGCTTGGTTTCAAAGGGCTGCATTGTCTGCTTTGTCTCCATGACAACCGGCAACGCAGGCCACCAGACCATGCGTGGCGAAGAGCTCATCAAAACGCGCGCGGCAGAAGCGCAAAAAAGCGCTGCCTACCTCGGCGCCACCTATGAAATTCTGCCGTTCGACGACGGCCGCCTGACCCCGTCGCTCGAAGCGCGCGAAACGCTCATGCGCACCATCCGCAGTTTTAAGCCGGACGTCATCTTCACGAACCGCGCGTGCGATTATCACCCCGACCACCGCGCTACGGGCCAGCTCGTTCAGGACTGCTCGTATCTCATGGGCGTGCCCGCCATTTGCCCGGATACCCCCGTGCTGCGCAAAACGCCGACCATTCTTTACTGGGCAGACGGCTTCACCGACCCGAAACCGTTCCGCTCCGATTTCGCCCGTCCGGCGGATGACGACCGCGAAACGCTGTTTCACGTCGAGTGCTGCCACGCCTCCCAGTTCCTCGATTGGCTTCCGTGGGCAGATGACCACGTGGATCTCGCCGGTAAAACGCACGAGGAGCGCGTAGAGTACCTGCGCAGTACGTTCAACTGGGACCGCGGCGACGTGGACGAAGACGTGCTCGCGTGCCTCACCCGCCAGTACGGCGCAGAATTTGCAAAAAACGTTCGCTTTGCCGAAAGCTGGCAGGTGAGCGAATACGGCGCGCCTGTTTCCGATGCGCTCAAAGAGCTGCTCATCGGTCTCGACTGAGCCGAATATTTCCGCGGTTCACCCCGCAAATCAAAGACCAAAGGATAGAAAAATGAAAATTTTAGCCATTGAAAGCTCCTGCGATGAGACCGCCGCAGCCGTTGTAGAAAACGGCCGCCGCGTGCTTTCCAGCGTCGTCGCAACGCAGGTAGAAGAACACAAGTTATACGGCGGTGTCGTGCCGGAGATCGCCTCGCGCCGCCACAGCGAAGCCATTGTAGGCGTCGTGCGCGAAGCACTCGAGCGCGCCGAGCTCACCGTAGACGACCTCGATGCCATCGGCGTCACCTACGCGCCGGGGCTTATCGGTGCGCTGCTCGTCGGCGTAAATTTCGCGAAAGGCCTCTCTCTTTCTGCAAATTTACCGCTCATCCCGGTGCACCACCTGCGCAGCCACATCGCATCAAACTACATCACGAACCCGGAACTCGAGCCTCCGTTCCTGTGCCTTGTCGTCTCCGGCGGCCACACGCACATCATCGAAGTGACGGACTACACAAAGCTCCGCATCCTCGGAAAAACGCGTGACGATGCCGCGGGCGAAGCGTTCGATAAGGCCGCGCGCGCCATGGGCATGCCCTATCCCGGCGGCATCGCCATGGATAAACTCGCTGAGACCGGCAACGACAAAGCGTTCAAGCTCCCGCGCCCGACCGTAGACGGCGCCCCGCTCGATTTCAGCTTCTCCGGCCTCAAAACCGCCGTCATCAACATTCTGCATAATGCCGAGCAAAAGGGCCAGACCGTCAACATCGCCGATCTTTCCGCCTCTTACCGCAAGGCCGTTGTCGATTGCCTCGTGCGCAACTTCCTGCACGCCGCAGACGAGACCGGCCATAAAAAGCTCGTCATCGCGGGCGGCGTCTCTGCAAACGCACTCCTGCGCCGCCGCCTCACGGAAGAATGCAAGCGTACCGGCCGCACGCTCTATATGCCCGACCTCTCTCTCACCGGCGACAACGCCGCCATGGTCGGCGCACAGGCCTACTACGAATATCTCGCCGGCCATACCGCCGGCATGGAGCTGAACGCCTGCGCCCAGCGCTCCATCGACTTAGGCTGAGTTTTCAAATTTCACAACGCCAAAAAAACGACCCGCAACGGAATTCTGAACAGCACCCCATTTGTTAGA
>ERZ780226.1658-NODE-1658-length-16955-cov-3.282604_pt1 | contig 16955 bp, 12 predicted proteins | sample MGYA00511165_ERZ780226 | MGnify/ENA primary metagenome ERZ780226 (study PRJEB29588, sample SAMEA2152373) | human gut metagenome | biome: human gut; feature: human-associated habitat; material: faeces | place: Denmark | collected 2008/2010 ...
GCTGGCTGGAGGCTATGATTATCAGGGAGACATTCGCCTGACGCTGACCCGGCGCTATGAGCTCTACCGGTACACCACAGCGCCCCCAAAGCCCGGTGCGATGCCCGATGAGCCGTCAGATCTGCCACCGGAGCCCACATGGTGGAACTACTTTGAGGAGCCATACCGGGCAGCGCGGTTCCTGCAAAACGGCGTGATGGTTCCGGAGCGCAGCGTAGATGCGGCGGTGCAACGAGATCAAAACGGCGACATGCTCCTGATGTCGGACGATGCACCCAGCGATGCCTTTGGGGCAAACCATTTTAACGGCATCATCGTGACGGGAAATTCCAATGTAATCACCACGCTGGACCATGTGAAAATCCGTTTCCGGGGCAATGGCATGGACGATTTCCAGGGTATGGGCGCAGGCATTCTTGTCTGCGGCGACCATACCGAAACGGTGATCGATCATACGGATATCTGCAATTACGGCACGGTACGGTCTGCGTTTGTGGCAGGCGGCAGCGCCAAGGTCCTTGTAAAAAACAGCCGGTTTTCCACCCATGACGGCGTATTTGAAGACGGCTGGGTCGGCGGCTTCGGGGGAAAGAAAATGCGCAATGCCCCATGGATGGGCGGCTTTGAGGGCAACTGCCGCTGCACCAATCTGCTGGATCAGGCGGAGGTTACCTATGTGGATTCTGCGATTTTGTCGGAAAAGTGGGGCGTATTGTCCACGGATAACAATAAGGGCTGCCATTCCACTGCTGTCAATTCACTGGTGGCAATCACCGGCGGTCTGAATCCCAGGGTGGACCTGAGCAGCGAGAAAACCGCACGGGAATCGCTGAAGTCCATTCCCTTCCGGGAGCTTTACGGCGAAATTACCCGAGATCTGGGAGGAAAGCCCACCTCCTCCTCTTCCCATCCGGGCGGCTATGGCACCTATTCCATTGGCAATACCACAGTCACCTTTGCAGGCAGCACGGTGATTACGGCGGACTATGCCAATACCTGCGTCAATGCAGCGGCGAAGGTGGTTTATTGTGCTTCGACACCAGAGAATTTGAAGAATGTCTACGGAAATGAACACCTGAATGTGCCGGTACAGAATACTGTGGTCTATACCGATAAGGTCGGTGCAATGCTTCAGCGCGGAAACGGCGGCGGTGGCGTCACCATTCGGGACAAAACGCTGTTCCACTGCGGTGTGGCGTGCTTCTCGGTCAAGAGCAACGGCTCCTATCGGATTGAGGTGGATGATTCTACGCTGATTTCCGAATCCGGCATGATCCTCTGCATGATGGATGACGACGATCTCCACAACGGAATCGAGGACCCTGCATCTCCCACGGAAGCGGCGCTTCAGACGGCAAGCATGCTGCGGGAAAAGGGACTGCTGAAGCTCAGTGAGGCGGTGCCCAACCGGGACGTTTTTGTCCATCTGTCCAATCTGGAGGTCAGCGGCGACTGCTTTAACGCTTGCGGCTACCGGGGGCATATCACCGAAGAGGACTATGCGCCGAAAACAGAGCCCCAGCCGGGACCCTTCTCTGTAAGTCCCATAGATTCTGCCCGGAATCTGGAGCTTCGACTGGAAAACGTCCGGTATCACGGCGCGATTTCCACAGCAGAGGGGCACCACATTGACCGGCTGGAGGGAAATCGTTGGCTCTCGACGGTGCCCCTGAGCAAGTGGTACAACATTGCGTTTTTGGAGTGCATCCCCAAGGCACCCTATCAGGCTGGCGTGATGGTCCGGCTGGAAAAGGGCTCTCGCTGGGACGTTACCCGGACCTGCTATCTGACGGGACTGTGTGTGGACGAAGCATCCACTCTGGCAGGACGGGTGTTTGTGGATGGAAATCACGTTATTCCCCAGCCGGGGGTGTATTATACCGGCAATCTGGTGGTGGAGCCGGGAACGGCAGAATAAAAGTTAAACCGGAATGGAGCATCCATTCCGGTACAAACACTGACAGGAGGTTATATAATGAATCCCTATTATCCGAATTTGTTCAGACCGCTGCAAATTGGGACCGCGATTTTGAAAAACAGAATGATCTGTCCTCCCTCCGAGCCGCATCTGGCGCAGGCGGGGGAGAATTGGCCCTCGGACAGTCTCATTGCCCACTATGCCCAGCGGGCAAAGGGCGGCGCCGCCATTGTAACCTGCGACGGTAATTCTTTTGGCACCAGACCCGGAGGAAACGGCTGGGATGCTTCCAGTCCCGACGCCAAGAACTATATGTCTCAAATGGCGGATGCGGTCCATTTTTACGGCGCAAAGGCAAACGGCGTGATTATGATGTTTGCACCGCCGGGAATGGATGCCTCTGCGGGGGTACCCCAGATTCGAATGATGCCCGGCTCAAAAGCAACGCTGACCTCGGACAAGAAGGAAATCCCCACGGAGATGCTCTATGAGCTGATAGAGAAATATGCGGGGCTGGCAAAGAATATGGCGGACTGTGGCTTCGATGGGGTATATATCCACATGTCCTATCGGATGGTGCTCACCGGCAGAATGCTGTCGCCCATTACCAACCGGCGTACCGATGAATTCGGCGGCAGCTTTGAAAACAGAATCCGGTTCCCACTGCTGCTGTGCAAGCGGATTAAGGAGCTGTGCGGACGGAATTTCATCATTGAGGCGTCGGTATCCGGACAGGACATAGAGCCGGAGGGCTGGAGCCTGGACGATACGGTCGCCTTTGGGCGCGCTGCCGAGGGACTGATCGATATCCTGACCCTGCGCTCGGTGGAGCTGGACAACCAACATCCCACGGGCTTTGCAAAGAGCAGAACGCCCTTCCTATACATGGCGGAATATGTAAAAAAGGCAGGGGTGCCACAGGCGGTGGCAGCGTCGGCAGGCTTCTTTGATCCCAAGGACTGCGAGGAAGCGCTTGCTTCCGGGAAAGCGGACCTTTTGTCCATGGCTCGGGCGTATGTATCCAATCCCAATTATGGAAGGCTGCTGGAGCAGGGAAAGCCGGAGGAGATTGTGCCCTGCCTCAGATGCAACAAGTGCCATACCGGCAACCACAATTTGACGGTTTGCGTGGTAAATCCCCGATTTGGCTCTGAAAAATGGATGGATCGGTTGATTGTCCCAGTGGAAGGGAAAAGGCGCGTTGCCGTTATCGGCGGCGGACCAGCGGGCATGAAGGCAGCCATTACGGCATCGGAGCGGGGACATCAGGTGGATTTGTTTGAGAAGACGGACCATCTGGGCGGCATGATCGACCATAGCCGTTATGCAGCCTTTAAGTGGCCCATGCTGAATCTGCTGCGCTATTTTGAGCGGAAGGTCAACGAAAGCCCGCTGATTACGGTACATCTGGACTGCGCACCGGAGCCGGAGCGGTTATCGGCGCAGGACTATGATGTTGTAATTGCGGCAGTGGGCTCTCAGCCGGTGGTACCGCCGATTCCGGGTATTTCCCGCGCAATCCCTGCGGTCAAGGCGTTCGGACATGAGGAGTTTGTGGGAGAAAACGTTGCCATTATCGGCGGCGGCGAGATTGGCGTGGAAACCGGACTCCATCTGGCACAGCTGGGACGGCAGGTCACGGTAATCGAGATGAAGGATACCGCGGCGGAGGAAGCAAAGCGGGTACATTACTATAATATGTTTATGGATGCCGTGGAGGAATACGCCGGAAATCTTCATATCATTCTCAATGCCGCCTGCACCCAGGTAACGGCGCAGGGACTCAGCTATCGGGACGACCAGGGGGAGATTCACACGGTAGAGGCGAAAACCGTTTTGCTGGCTGCGGGAATGAAGCCGGACACTGCGGCAGCCATGGCATATGCGGATTGCGGCAAGCAGTTCTTTGCCATTGGCGACTGCGGCACCATGGGGAACCTGCAAACGGCAATCCGGACCGGCTATCAGATTGCAAATTCCATCTAAGAGATCAAAGGCAACACCGCACAAATGCGTCTGCGGACTCTGACGGATCTTTTCCGTCAGAAATACGTTAGTAAAGCCTTGAAATACACAAAGTATTCCTGCGGTTTTTCACTTTTTTCTGACGAAAAATCTCTCGTCAGACTCTCTTGCTGATTTGTGCGGTGTTGCCAAAAAAACCATGGACAGACCGGGAATTCCAATCTGTCCATGGTTTTTCTGCGCCGAAACCGGAGTCCGATGAGCGTTCCGGACCCCGGGGAGGGGATGGCGGATTATTCGTCGAAGGGGCTCTTGCCGGGCTTATCACCCTGCTTGACGGCAGGATCGTTGGAAGCGACGCAGTACCAGGTCTCGCCGCCTTCTTTATAATACATGGTGCGGCAGTCGTCGCCGAAGGTCTTGGGCATGGCAAACATAAACAGGAAATGTCCGCCTACCAGCTCCAGCCAGATGTTCTTGCCGGGACCGATGTCCTGAATTTCCACATCGCCCAGGGACATCTGGAAGGGATCGGGGTTGCCGCCGCCCAGCAGCGTTACCACAATGCGGACGTCATCGCCCTTCTCAGTGATGTCGAATTTCATCATGGGGTTATCCTTGGGATGGGCAACCCGCTTCATGGGCAGCATTTCCAGGCTCTTGCCAAAGGGAGGCATATACATCAGCACCTGGTTCTTCCGCAGCTTCTGCTGCAGCGCAATCATAGCCCAGCAGATGGAGTGCCCCTCAAAGTCGATGGGCTCACCGGATTCCACATAATCGTTGAAGTAATCCAGCAGCTTCATGGCGCGGTCATCGGGCCACATGACCTTGAACCGCTGTGCGTTTTTGCGGATCAGCTCAGGATCACTGAAATTGGGTGCTTTGGCAGGCTTACCGCCAGGACCACCGGGACCGCCGGGCTTACCACCGGGACCACCGCCAGGACCGCCGGTGCCGGGCTCTGCTACATAGCCAAGATCTGCTGCAACCTGATTAAAATTAAAACGTTTGATTTCAGACATATTTCCTTCCTCCTAATCGTCATAGATGGTTTGGGTTGGCACTATTATTCCTGAAAATCATGCCACCGTCAATAAGGTACAAAACGGTGACAATGGGGATTTTCACGGGAATCGCGGAAAATGAGAAAGACGGACCGGATTTGAGCAGGGAACTTCAAAACCTGAAAAAATTGTGGTATAATAAACGGGATGAAGCATGGAAAGGCGGGATGACAGTGGCGCTGGAGCAATGGTGTGTCGAAACGGAGATTCCGTCGGCGCTGGAACCGGTGGGAAGCCTGAAAAGCCAGAGCATGCCCAAGGTGCTGGACGGTATGATGGGCGCTCTGATGCTGCAAGGCTCTGAAATGGGCGGGGATATTGAGGAAGTCCTGGAGGAGCAGAACCTCCGACTGCCGGACTTGCCATATCGGGTCTGCCAGTTCAGCCTGGACGATCCCAGAATTGAATTACTGCGGGGGAAAAAGCGATATTACTGCCGCCTGGGCATGTATCGCTGTCTCCAGGACCATCTGATGGGAACGCTGGAGCATACCATTGGCGGCTTCCTGGTGCTGATGATGGGCGGACTGTTTGCGGTGCTGTATACCGATCCGGCATCCGATTATATTTACGATGCCTGCAAGGAGGCGGTGGAATATGCCGGAAAAGACATGGACTTTCAGGTGCACGTATCCATCAGCAGCCTGTGGGAAGGGACGAACCGAATGGAATCCGCCTACCGGATGCTGCGGGACGCAGAGCAGAGCCGGAGCTTTTACACCGGTGTTATTGACCGGGTGTTTGTGATTCCCGACACGGCGCTCCAGCGCATTGGCGATACCGCCCAGCGAACGGAGTTTGAACGGGGCTTTTTCCAGACGGCGGAGCGAATCTGCGGGGCAGTGCAGGCGGAGAACGTTCAGGCAACGGCAGCCCAGCTTCGGATGCAGCTGGAACGGATTGCGGAAAACTGCATCGGCATGCCCTATCCCATTACCATCAATCTTACCATTAACCGGTTTATGATGCTGCTGCAAAGCCAGCTGGTGGAGCAAAACCTTGCCAATTGGCGCTACATCACCCAGGCGGATTACAGCCGGACACTGTCGGCAGCAGGCACGCTGGAGGCATATCTTGCTGCCGGCGAGCGGATTGCGGCGGAGCTGGTGACCCATGCCCGGGAGCTGCGGCAGGATCAGCGGGACAGCCTTTTGCGGGATATCCGCACCTATGTCATCGAGAATGCCACGGATATGAATATGGGTCTGACCGCCGTTGCCCGGGAATTCCGGCTAAAGCCCAGAGAAGCGGCGGAGTCGTTCCGGTTATATTACGGAGAGAGCATCAACGACGTCATCCATAAGGCGCGGGTAAAAAAGGCACGGGAACTGCTTTTGACCACGGATACGCCGGTCCAGGATATTGCCACGGCAGTGGGCTATTGCAGCCTTGCCACCATGTATCGCGCATTTACCAATGTGGAGGGCATTGCGCCGGGAAAGCTTCGGCAGAGCAGGCTGAAGGATCGGAAGCCAGAGGACGGAGAATCTGAAGCAGCGCCTGTCCCCGCGGGGTCAGCCGATACTCCACCCGCGGAGGAAATTCAGAATAGGTAGTTCGTGTCAGGAGCTTCAGGTCCGAAAGGGTCTGAAGCTCTTTGCTGAGCGTACCCCTTGCAATGGAACCAAGAGAACCCTGAATTTCACCAAAGCGTCCGCCTGATTCTGCTGCCATGAGAACCGGAAGCGTCCACCGTCCGGATAAAACCTGCTGAACGGAAGAAAAATCAGGCGCCATAGCTTTGCTCCGCTTCTTCAAGGCACCAGCTGCCCAAGGCTTCCAGCATCGGTCTGAGCGACGGCGCCCGCAGACGATAGAGCACCACCTTCGGTGGCTTATCATGGAGAATGCTGCGGGAAACCAGCCCGTCCTCCTCCAGCTCCCGCAGCTGCCGGGTTAAGGCATTGGGGGACGCCTGGGGGAGCAGATGGTTCAGCTCACTCCAGCGCCGAGGCTGATCCTTTATGAGAAACAGCAGCTCCAGCTTCCATTTTCCGCTGATTTGCTTTGTATCAATACGATGATCCATTGGGACGTCCTCCTTTGACTCGTCTGAGTATAGTATACTCCGACGGGCCTTTTCTCGGCTTTTCAATACTCGCTGAAACTTTGCAAATGTGATAAAAAGTTCGGATTTTGGGTCAAAACGGGGGAAACCCTTCATTGTCACCAAATTGTGTGTTCTTGACGGAGGGACGGAAACCGTGTAAATTGCAGACAGAAGCCGGGGCTATGTGCCCCAGAAATGCAGTGAAACGAAGGAGGAATCACATTGCATAAACAGTATACACCCCAGGAGATGGCAGATCGCTGCCTGATTATCCGTGAGGTTCAGAACGTAGTGGGTAAGATTGCCCAGTGTGATCTGCTGGCTGATTACGATCTGGTGCCCCAGTTTTGGAGCAGCCGGGAGGATATCTGCCTGGGCATGAACAATGGTTATTTCAAGGGCGCCGAAGCGGTCAAGGGCTACTACCAGAAAAAGCTGGAGAACACCAAGAAGCTGACGGAGCTGGTCATGGAAAAATGGGCGGACCATCCCAATGTCAAGGGCAAGACCGCCGATGAGATGTATGGCGCAGGCTACGTCAAGGGCACCGATATGCATACCCCCATCATTGAGGTGGCAGAGGACGGCAAGAGTGCCAAGGCGCTGTGGCAGTTCCAGGCAGCAGACACCCGGGTTACTGCCTGCGGTCCTCTGAGCATTTGGAAGATCGGCTATATGGCAGCGGATCTTGTGGAGGAAGACGGCGAGTTCAAGGTTCTGAACCTGCTGTATGCTCTGGACATCGATCATCCCTGCGCTGAGCCCTGGACGGAGCCCAGCAAGTACGCTCCCGATCCGGAGTTCGCAGCCTTTGACATTCCTGAGCCGGAGCCCAATGTTCCCATGGAGGTCTACCGGGCTTATTCCGTGGACCGTCCCTATCAGGAGCCGCCCAAGATGCCCGTACCCTACACTACCCTGGCTGAAACCTTCAGCTATGGGATCTGAGAGGAGGCTATACCATGGAATTTAAATATACGACCCACGAAGCGTTTGGCGGTACTTATGAGAGATATGAGTATCAGTCCATGATTCACATGAAGAACAGCAACTCCAAGCCCGAGGACTTTACTCCCGAGATTCGCGCTTGGCGTGCCTATCAGGTGGAGGAAGTCAAAAAGGTGCTTTCCATCCGTTCCTACCTGGAGCAGGCAAATAAGAGAGCGGAGATCATCGACACCCTGTGGACCAAGGAGCATGCAGACACTGCCTCCTATGGACGCAACTGGGGCTACTATGTTGGTCTGGACAACATCCGCAAATACTATGTAGACGGCAACAAGTTTGGCGCTGTCGGCACCGACATCTGCCATCCCTTCACCACTTACATGATCGTCATTGCAGACGACAACAAGACCGCACAGGTCACCTGGTATTCCATTGGCTATGAAATCAATCCTGCCAACGGAAAGGATACCGACTGCTACTGGGACAACCAGCGCTGCGGCGCGGACCTGGTTCTGGAGGACGGTCAGTGGAAGATTTGGCACTACTTTGCAGGCACCGACTTTGCCCTTCGCCCCGGCTTCCCCTATGCTTCTCTGAAGACGGAGGAAACCACTCCCTGCGACAAGTATCTGGAGCAGGAGTTTGGCGAGCCCACGGAGAAGTTTGAGGCGTATACGTCCTTCTATAACTACTTCCCCTATCCGGAACTCACCATGGAGCATGCAACCTTTGCTGATGCCATCAGCAACGGTCCGGAAGGCAACCCCAACTATAAAAAGGGATAAGGAGGGACGATCATGAAAAAGAATATCGATTTGGAAACAAAGCTGGCGATTATCGAAGGTGGTCAGAACTGCGAAAAGGTTCACGCATGGCATGCAATTCTCCATGCCTCCGGACATACCACCGAGGAGATCGAGACCTTCTGGTCCAAGTATCGGGATGACCTGTACTGGGGCTATAATATGACCGGCAACTATGGTCGTGACGAGGTTATGACCAACTGGGCGAACGGTCTGGAAGGCGGCGGACGCCGGATGTTTGAGGTCTTCAACGAAATGTATCCGGAAACAAAGAATATGGACCCGCTGCCCTTGAGCGAGTATTCCCTCCATGCAATTGGCACCCCCATTGTGGAGGTTGGCGACGATCTCAAGACCGCGCGCGCTCTGTACTACTCCACCGGCATGCTCTACCGCCGGATTTCCACCAGCGGCAAGCAGATGGCAGTTTGGATGCTGGAGCGCTACGGCGAGGACTACGTGCGCGAGGACGGCTTCTGGAAGATCGTCCATGAGTGCGTGCTCAACGACGCAGGCGGCGCACAGGATGTGACGAACTTTGCCATTGACTGCTACAATAAGTTCAAGAACCCCATGGGTCCCGGTGGTCCCGGCGGTCCTGGACCTGGCGGAAAGGCTGGCGGACCTGGCGGTCCCAGCGCTGCACCCAAGAAGGGTCAGGCATATTCCAAGATGGCTGCCGGACCCAAGCAGGGCAGACTTCCCGCTTCTCATAAGACGTGGTCCCCCATTCAGCCTGCACAGGACTCTACGCCTTGGCCGGAGCCCTTCGTGACGCTGGACGATGTAAAGACCCATTACGTAGTCGGACTCGGAGAGAATAAGGGCGCAGTACCCAAGAAGAAGCCCTAAGGCTTAAAACTTAAGGCAGCACCAAACGGCGCCGGCAGAAGTCCTGTCGGCGCCGTTTCCTTTCAGAATGGAGAAACACAATATGAAAAAATTATTTGCAATTCTTTTAGCCGCCGCAATGCTGATCTGCATGCTGGGCGGCTGCGGCGGAACAGCGGCGTCCGTTTCCGATTCCGGTACGGCATCGAAGGCGGAGACAACCGCAGAGACTCAGAATTCTGCACCTGCGGCAAACGCTGCGGCTGAGCAGCCTGCCGAGGCATCGAATCCGGAGGAATCCGCAGTTGAGGAAGCTCACGGAGAAATGTCCCAGGCAGAGCAGCTGGAATCCATGCAGAATCTGGTGATTGAAAACCCCTACACCTTCTCGCTGGTGGATACGGACACCACCGTTACCATGTGGTGCGACCTGATCCCGCCGCTGTTTAACGCAATGCCCAACGGCATGGCGGACAATATGGTGCTCCAGGAGCTCCAGAAGCGCACGGGCATTACCCTGGACATCACCAGCACTGCCATCACCGGCGCGGCCGATGCAGTCAGCCTTCAGGTGGCTTCCGGCGATTATCCGGAGATCTGGTCCGGCTTTGGCTCCTACTACACCGGTGGTATTTCCGAGGCAATTGAGCAGGAGATTATTCTGGATCTGGCAGAGTATAAGGAGAATTTTCCCTCCTTCTTTGAGATCCTGGACAACTATCCCATATACGGCAAGAATGCCTACACCGATGACGGCAACGTAGGTGTTTTAAACGGCATCTGGACCAATCCGGTGGTAGATGTGGGCCTGGCGGTTCGTCAGGACTATTTGGATGAGCTGGGACTGGATGTTCCCACAACGCTGGATGACTTCTATGAAGCCCTTACTGCCATGAAGGACAAATATGACGCGTATTACTACATGAATCAGGATTCCAGCGATCCGGTCAACTCCTTTGCCCAGTGCTTTGGCGTGGTGGGCAATGCAGGCAGCAGCAGTACCTATGCCTATTACATGGCGAAGAACGGAGAGGAGGTTGTGTTCAGCCCCCTGGAGGACGGATTTAAGGATTATCTGGATACTATGGCAAAGTGGTATTCCGAAGGTCTGATTTATTCGGATTTCCTGTCTGCACCGGATGCGATTCCCGACAGCGATCTTCTGCTGAACGGCGATATTGGCGTTACCTATTACAATGCCGCCTCCTATACCACGCTGATGAGCCAGGTAGAGGCGGGCAGCAGCTTCAAGCTGACCCCCGTGGAGCCGCCCGTCAATGTAGAAACCGGTGAGCCGGGGCATCTGGGTCGTCTGGTGGACTACGTTTCTCCCAAGGGCTATTCTCTGAGCACGGCGCTGGAGCCCGGCTCCGAAAAGTTCGAAGCAGTATGCTCAATGCTGGATTACCTCTATACCAACGAGGGCTCTGAGCTCATGAACTATGGCATGGAGGACGTTACCTTTACCTATGATGCGGATGGAAACCATGTCTGGACCGACCTGATGGTAAACAACCCTGACGGGCTTGCCTACTCCTGGTGTATCAGCCGCTATACCTTCGGCGCTGGCTCCTTCCGGATTGACTCCTCCCGTACCCTTGCCAACTATGGCGATGAGGAGATGCATCTCATTGAGGTGTGGAACGATGGCGAAAGCGACACCCGGGACGTGCTGCCCTCCAGCGGACTGAGCCTGACCTCCGATGAAGCGGCTGCATATTCTGCCGGGTTCAGCGACATCCGGACCCATGTCCAGCAGAACATTCTGGCGTTTATCACCGGAACCCGTTCCATTGACGAATACGATACCTTTGTGGAGGAGTTGGAGTCTATGAACGTGGACGAGTGCACCCAGATCCTTCAGGATGCACTGGATCGCTATAATCAGCGCTGACCTATCAATTTAACCACTGGCTTCTCACTTTCCACAAAGCCATTGCATTCAAGGGGTAAAACCTGATAGGATGCCATTGACCAAGTTTCAATGAAGGAGGCTACACAAAAAATGAAAAAGATGAAGTTATTTGCGTTGCTGCTGACCCTCGCCATGGTGCTTTCTTTGGCAGCTGGCTGCGGAAATGCAGAAAGCGCTGCATCGAAGGAATCTGCGGCACCGCAGGAAAGCACTGCTTCGGCGGCTGCACCGGAAGAAGCAGCACCGGAAACCCCGGCTGCGGAAGAAGCATCCGCGGAGGAGACTTCTATGGAAGAGACGGCGGCACTGCCGGAGCTTGAACCCTATGAGGCAAATGAGGAGCATACGGAGATCTCCGTGCTGTTCCAGTATCCTGCCTTTTTCCAGTCGTTCTTCCCCGAAGGCTGGATCAGCTCGGAATGGTGGACCGTAATGGGCGAGAAGACCAACACCACCTTTGACCTGCGTGAAATCTCCAACCTGGAGTGGAGCGAGAACGTCAACCTGCTCTGCGCCTCCGGTGATCTGCCGGATCTGGTGACCAACATGGGTAGCGTCTACAGCGGCGGTCTGACCGCGGCAATCCGCGATGAGATGATCATCGATATCGCGCCGCTGGTGGAGGAAAATGCACCTTACTATTACCGTGCTGTGACCCAGGACGATTATACCCTGAAGACCTGCATCACCGACGACGGTCAGATGGGCGCCATGTATCCCATTCTGGAGGAGCCCTTCCCGGTGACCAACGGTCTGTGGATTCGTCAGGACTGGCTGGATGAGCTGGGCAAGGAAATCCCCACTACCACCGATGAGCTGAAAACCGTTCTAGAGCTGTTCCGGGACAACTATGGTGCCGACGCTGGCTTCTTCCAGATGATTCGTGCCAACTCTGGTGAAGCAGGCTTTGCGGCAGAGGGCGTATGGAACGCTTTCGGTCCCACCAGCTTCTATCTGGACGATCAGGGGACCATCCAGTATGGTCCTATGCAGGACTATTACTATGACTATCTCGGATATTTTAAAGACCTGGCAGCGGAAAACCTGTTCCTGACCTCTGACATGACCGATCAGAAGGCAAACAACCTCTTTGCATCCGGTTCCATCGGTCTGGAGGGCGACTCTCCTGACAACATTCCCTCTTACCTGGCACTGTTGGATCCTGAAGAGGCAGCCAAGGCAAAGCTGGTGCCTATGCGTGCGCTGGGTGAAGCCACCGAGTATTCTCCCATCGCCACCTATGTCAGCAATGATGCCGGCGGTAACGTCTCCATCTCCACCAACTGCGAGAACCCCGAGGCGGTGCTCCATGCACTGGACTACCTGTTTACCGATGAGGGGACTGTGCTCTCCTCCTATGGTATCGAGGGGCTGAGCTATGAAGTAAATGCCGAAGGCAAGCCGGAGTTTACCGATATCATTTCCGCGAACCCCGACGGCATTCCCGTTCGCGCTGCTATGGGCTACTTCTGCAACCCCGGTCTGCCCGGCTACATCGACTATGCCCGGAACCAGTCCTCCTGGGATGATGTGCAGAAATCCGCATTTGATATTTGGAATTCCGCTTATACCGGTTCCTCCAAGACGGTGGACATCAATGCGCTGACGCTGACCCAGGAAGAGCTGGATGCAATTTCCGTATACAAGTCCGATATGGTCACCTATGTCACCGAGTGGGTCAACGGCGTTGTGTTTGGCGACACGCCGCTGGATGATGCGTCCATCGCGGAGTTCCAGAATACCATGAAGTCCACCATGCACATTGACGACATTCTGGAAACCTATAACACTGCATATGAAAGATTCCAGGAAAGAAGCCTGGAGCAGTAAGTGAAGTACATAAGTTAAGCACATCTGAGGCTGCTGGAAACAGCAGCCTCTTGTGAAAAAGGAGGTAACTATGAAAGAACTGACTCCCATGGAGCTGCTGGACCGACTGGAATGGCGGCGGCAGCTTCGGAACATCATGGGTCGAATTTCCCATGACTATGCCGTAAAGCAGGAGGCAAAGGTCTATGAGCGGTATTTCAGCCGCCGGGAGGACGTGTGCCTGGGTCTGAACAACGGCTATTACAAGGGCGCTGCGGCAGTCAAGGGCTATTTTGACGCGCTGGATCAGGAGATTCGGATGAGCTCCCGGCTGCTTCAGAATATGTTCCCGGAAGAGCTGGGCGAGAAAACGGCGGAGGAAGCCTATGGTGTCGGCATGATCTCCTATGTACCCTTTGAGTCCCAGGTAATTGAGATTGCCGACGATGGCGAGAGCGCCAAGGGAATGTGGAATGTTCGCGGTTCTACCTGCCATCTTACGTCGCAGGGACCCATTGCCAAGTGGATTTTTGGCTGGGCAGCGGTGGACTTTGTGCGGGAAGACGGGGAGTGGAAGATCCTGAATTTCCTGCTGGTGTATAACATCGACCATCAGTGCGGCGTTGCGTTTACCGATGCGGAAAAGGAATTCCCTGAGGTGGAGGCACTTCAGGAGATGAAGTCCTTCCAGATGCCGGAGCCCAACGTAAAGGAAACGGTATTTGAGACGTATCGGGCGGACCGGGCAGCCGTCAAGGGACCCCGGGTACCCGAGCCCTATGAAACCTTTGCCGAGACGTTCCACTACGGCATATGAAAGGAGGCAGAAACATGGCAGCATTCAAGGAATACAAGCGGGAGTTTACCGATGAAGAGATGGTGCTCCACGCATGGGATAAGGAAATGATTCAGAACCTGGTGAGCCGCTTTACCTTCTATTGGGGAAACGGCGAAACCGAGCGCGCCATCCGGGAGCTGTGGGTCCATGAACCGGAGCATGTCGGCGACGCCTCCTTTGCCACCAACACAGGCTTCTATGTGGGGCTCAGCGAGGTATACCGGCATCTGGTGGAAGAACCCAAGCAGCTGGCAGATGAGGTGCTGGGAGAATTCAAGGCAGCAAAGCCCGAGCAGTACGGTGCGGCAGCACCGGGACTTGGTCTGACCGCCATGCATTCCTGCACCACGCCGCTGCTGTTTATCTCGGTGGACGGCAAATATGCCCGTTATCTCTGCTATGACCTGGGCATGACCGGACGCGGACATCCCGACGGCAGTGCCGAGAGCTATTTTGAGTTCGGGCTGATGCTCATTGAGCTGGTTCGGGAAAAGGACGGCTTTAAGATCTGGCATCTGGTGCAGCAGCATGACTTCTCCATTGAGAGCGGAAAGAACTATAACGACATCAACACCGTTATCGAGGGCTATGATCCGGGCAGCCGGTTCTATGGCGACCCCACGGTGAAGACCGAGGTGTATGACAATCAGTACGGCTGGGAGTACCTGTTCTATGATATGCCCCGCCCGTTTAAGACCTATGACGAGGACGAAGGCTATGGACCCAAGGGCAAGGTAGGACGGAAGTTCTATCAGCGCCTTGAGATGATGTAAGGGAGGGAATGAGCAATGAGTGAGAAATCCTTTCACGATCGCGTTGCGGCAGTGGTGGCAGGACAAAAGGTAGAGGAATTGAAGGCGCGCCACGCTTATCTTCACGGCGTCAACCGTGGGCGTGAGGAATACGGCACCTTCTGGCTGCGCAGCGACCATTCCACCTTTGGTCATACCTTTGGACGAATGATGGGCTACAAGGAGCTGGTACCGGCACATTTTGGCGAGCCGCTGGCAGCCAATGCCTTTGCCAAGTCCGATGAGAAATACGGCATGAACGACGATGACATGAAGGAGGGCATGCCCTTCGAGAATGCCACCGAGGAGAAAATTGACCGTCCTACCAAGATGAGGGATATCTATGGCATGTTCAACCTCTATGGTCATAACCCCGGTACCTTTGGTCAGAGTTGCCATGTTTTGGCCTCTCCGGTGATTGAGGTGGCTGAGGACGGAAAATCCGCTCGGAGCTTCTATCTGACTCCCGGCACCATGATGGGCATGAACGGCCCCAAGGGCGGACGCAGCGGCGGCTGGCTCTGGGAACGGTATGGCTCCGACTTTGTGTATCGGGACGGACGCTGGTGGTGGTTCCATGAACAGGTTTGCCCGGACATCGGCGACAGCTATGATTCCTCCAACTGGGCGCAGGACCGGTTCCGGAAGTATCTCTCCGGCGAATTGAAGGTTGGCAACTGCTCCGGTGCACCCAGAAGCGGCATTTCCGATCTGCGGCAGGCGCATAACGATATCAGCATCATTCAGACGGTGCAGGATACGGTCCCTGCGCCTGAAGCCTATGAAAAGCTGGACGAGGCGCACACTTATTCCCCCGGCTGTGCGGAATTCGAGGAGATTTCCATCTATCCCGAGAATAAGGGCTACGGCGATCCGATTTATTAACCAGAAGCATGTTGAAATCCGGACAAAGCATCTGTGCTCTGTCCGGATTTCTTTGCGTGGCGCGTCAAAATATAAAGAAATTACTGCCAATTTTCATGCAGAAAATTCCTTGCATTTTCCATAAAAGTTATTGATTATACAGACAAACTGACGTATATTCATCTTTTTTTCATTTTGCAAAAAAAGTTGTTGATAAAACGAAATAAGTCGTATATTATGAAAAGTGGTTTCTGAAAACAGATGCACATAAGAAAATGGAGGGAAGTAATTTGAAAGCTGGCAGAAGAATATTATCTCTGCTGCTGACCGTCTGCATGCTGATTTGCATGCTCCCGACAGCGGTGTTCGCTGCATCCGATAAGGGCTATATGAAGGTAGCCATGCTGGACAGCGGACGAAAGTATTTTACTGTGGATTGGGTGAAGTCTTTCATCTATGAAGCAAAGGCGGACGGCTACACCCATGTTATGCTGGCAGTTGGAAACGATGGAATGCGGTTCCTGCTGGATGACATGTCGCTGACCGTCAATTCCAAAACCTATTCCAGCGATGCGGTGAAATCCGCGATTCAGGCGGGCAACACCAACTACACCACCGACTCCACCGGCGAGTGGACCGAGAGTGAGATGGACGAGATCTTTGCGGCTGCAAACGCGGCTGGCATCGAGATCATCCCCCTGCTCAACAGCCCCGGACATATGGATGCCGTTTTGTATGCGGCATCTTCCCTGACTGGGGTAACCTGCAGCTACAACAGCTCCGTGCGTACCATTGATGTGACGAATACCACGGCGGTGGCGTTCTCTCAGGCGTTTATCCAGAAGTATATCGATTACTTTGCGGGCAAGGGCTGCAAATATTTCAACTTTGGTGCGGACGAATATGCCAATGACCGCTATACCAGCGGCGGCATGGGCTTCGGCAACCTCCAGAGCAGCAATAAGTATGGCTACTTTATCAAGTATGTCAATGAGCTTGCTGCCATGGTGAAGAGCGCCGGTTTGACTCCCATTGCCTTTAACGACGGCATTGAATACAGCAACAAGACCAGCGCTTCCGTTGGCTCTAAGACCTATACCTTTGATAAGGACATTGTTGTTTGCTACTGGTCCAGCGGCTGGAGCGGCTATAACCT
>ERZ780226.1659-NODE-1659-length-16946-cov-3.359304_pt1 | contig 16946 bp, 17 predicted proteins | sample MGYA00511165_ERZ780226 | MGnify/ENA primary metagenome ERZ780226 (study PRJEB29588, sample SAMEA2152373) | human gut metagenome | biome: human gut; feature: human-associated habitat; material: faeces | place: Denmark | collected 2008/2010 ...
GTCCATTACGGACGTGCGGGTTCAAGTCCCGCCTCGCGCACCATTTTCAGTCCTTGAAAACCTTGTGTTTTCAAGGACTTTTTTCTTTTGGTGGTGTCCTTGACCCTTATTTTTACCCTTTAAGCAGTGGTAACGCTTTTAATATATTGGTCCATACGGGACGCACTGGACTTCTTCATACCAGACGTCACATGGGCGTAGGTATCCAGCGTAAAGGCTGCTGTATGATGACCCAGATTTTCCTGGACTGTTTTTATATCGTCCCCAGATTTGAGACTGTTCACGGCAAATGTGTGACGGAGATCATGGAAGCGGACTTCCTCCAGTCCCAGACTTTTTACCACTTTCTTAAAAGCAAGGTAGACGGTCTGGTTGCAGAGGTAACGGCCAAGCTCCGTGGTGAATACCAGATTATCAGGATTATCCCAAGCGCTGCCCGCTACGTCCTTCCATATCTTCTGACGGACTTTCTGGTGCCGAAGGGCATCCATAACAGCATCAGCCACCGTTAACAGTCTGGGCTTATCATTCTTGAGGCTGCTGAATCTGTACTCCTTGGTGCCTTTCACCTTGCCGTGCTGCTTATTAATCAGCAGGGTTCCATTGGAGAAATCCACACAGTCCCAGGTCAGCCCCAATACCTCACCTTCCCGGAGTCCTGTGAAAACAGTTACATAGAACACCAGTTCATAAGGATTCCCTTTTATGGCATTTAAGAATGCTGTCAGTTCTTCATCTTCCATGGGCTTTATCTGTTTCTTTTCAATTCTAGGCAGTGTAACTGCTTCGGTTGGATTGTTACGGATAAAGCCCATTTTTTGCGCCTGTTCCAAGGCCCTGTGAAGAACTCCATGGACATTCTTGATAGTTTTCGGGGACAGCCCTTTATCCCGTTGCAGATCATTGTACATGGTCTGTATCATGGGTGTTGTCAGCTTGGCAAGCTGGACTGTTCCGATGTAGGGGATAATGTTCAGTTTTACATGATCCTGATAGGATTTCACGGTTGCTGGCTTCACATTGCCAATATAGTCCCGGAGCCATGTTTCGAGCCACTCAGAAACTTTTGTTTTAGATGGCTCTGTATATGTCCCGTTGTCTATTTCGGTTGTAATGGCCGTCAGTTTCTGCCGTACTTCCTTTTGGGTCTTGCCGTAGATGGATTTTTGAACTTGCTTCCCGGTTTTGGGGTCAAAACCGAGAGAGTATCTTGCTTCCCAGCGTCCGTCAGAGCGTTTGCGGATGGTTCCGCTGCCCTTGGCGCTGCGTGTTTGCTTCTTTGCCAAAATAACCTCGCTTTCCTCAGAATTTTAGAATCATGGTTCAGTCAGTCCATTGTTTTATCGTTTATCGCTGTCCAGCCAGGCAACAAAGTCCTCCAGGGACAGCTTTCCCTGAATGCATAGATCACGCCTTTTTCTGGCCTCCAGAGACCATTCGTTGAATTCTTCTCTGGTCATAATGCCGTAGCGGATTCTGGCATTGTGGGTCTTATAGGAGCGCTTGTATTCCTTTACAGCAGGATTTTCAAGCTTTCTCTTTTCATAGAGTTTAAAGGAACCGGCTTCCCGGCAGGTTTTTGTGGAGCCTTCGATCATCCGGTCACAGTAATCGGTCTTATAGCTGCGTTTTGTACCAAAATCCCTGCCGCAGTATTTGCAGGCTTTCATCTGTAGATTGTTCCGCATATAGGAAACCAGCAGGAAGTTCACCAAGTCCTCCGGCTCACGGCTGGATATGACCTCGGTGGTGAAAAACTCCTGAGGCTTTTCAGTTTGACCTCGGCGTTCCATAATATCAGAGAGAGTGTCATAGGCAGGAAACTGATTGCCACCCCGCCAAATTTCCTGAATATATACTTTCCCATAAGACAGCCGGGGGAACATATCCCGATCTTCCTTCCACAGTTCATTATACTTGGTGATCAGTTCGCTGGGATCCTCGGTTTCAAACAGCCTCTGAGCCAACAGCAGCAGTCTGGGCTGCAGTTCCTTATAGTAGGCCACTTGACGCCGCAGCTCGGCCAGTGTCAGGGTTTCACCGTTCTCACGGGTCAGGCGCAGTCTCTCGATTGAAGCCACCACAGGTGCAAACAGGGGGCTTTGCTTGATCCAGAAATGAGAGAAGTCCCAGAGCTGTAGAAAATGTTCCTCCACATTGTTTCCTTTATTGATTTCGTCAATATGAGTCTGCATCTGTTTCAGATGTCCATCCCATGCAGAAAGAGGCGCATACAGGAACTCTGCGTATGCGGTACCGATGGGGTACTCCCAATGCCAAAGCGGATAGTAGGGAGTGATCTGCTGACTGTCAATGGTACGAATTTCAAAGCACTCGATTTTACCATCTGTGTATGCAGCAGCCCAAACTTGCTGATAAGGTGTATGATATTTTACTGCCGGACCCATAAGTATCCCTCCAAATCGATTCTGTTAACTAAAACTTCATAATTAGGTCTATTGACAAGCAATAAAATGTGCGGTATAATCCAACCACGCAAAGACTGAGTGATATCATTATATATCATTGAGTCTATGCTGTCAAGTACATAGAAAGGGGAAATTAAATGAATAAAAACTTTGACAACTATCCTGCAATTCTTAACGCAAATCAGCTTGCTGAAATACTGGGTATTTCCAGAGCCAGTGCCTATCAGCTCCTGCACATGGACAGCTTTCCGACTCTGAGAATCGGGAAACGGATGCTTGTGCCGAAGGAAAAGCTGATGCTGTGGATCGATCAGCATACGGGAGGTGATGTGATTGGATCATGAAAAAACGACTGCTCCCAGTCCAACTGTTGGCGCAGTTGGGGAACAGCCGCTTTCAAAAGAAACTATCCGAAGTATAACAGAGTCTCAGGGGAATTGCAATGACAAAACTGAGGAACTGCTGAAAAAGCTTCGGAAAACCCAGGATCCCAATTATTTGCATACCATGACCCTGAACGAATTGTTCGACAGCATCTATCTGGGCAGCCCTCCCATTGTGGAGCGGCTGCTCTGGCCAGGGACTTACTTGTTTGTGGGTGCGCCTAAGGTGGGAAAATCCTTCATGGTAGCCCAGATTGCCTATCATGTCAGTATGGGGATTCCGTTATGGGGATTCCCGGTGCATTCCGGCACAGTCCTGTATTTGGCCCTGGAGGATGATTACCAGCGGCTCCAGAGCAGGCTATACCGGATGTATGGAACAGAGGGTACCGAGAAATTACATTTTGCGGTTTGCGCGAAGCACCTGGAGGACGGCTTGGAGGGCCAGCTAGAAGAATTCGTAAGGAATCACCCAGACACAAAGCTGGTGATTATTGATACGCTGCAAAAGGTCAGAGAGATGACTACGGAGCATTATAGCTATGCCAGCGACTATGCGCTGATCGCAAAGCTCAAGGAATTTGCGGGAGCGCATAAGCTCTGTATGCTGCTGGTGCATCATACCAGAAAGCAGCAGTCGGATGATAAGTTTGACATGATCTCTGGAACCAACGGCCTGCTGGGTGCGGCGGATGGAGCGTTTCTGATCCAGAAGCTGGTGCGGCTAAAGCCGGGAATCACAGTGGATGTCTCAGGACGTGATCAGCAGGATCAGCGGCTGACCTTTGAACGAAATCCGGAAAATCTTCGCTGGGAGCTGGAGAATATGGCGGTTGAAGCATGGACGGCCCCGCCGGAGCCGGTTTTAGAGGCGGTGGCAAAGCAGCTCCCGGAAAGCGGGATGCAGTGGCAGGGCCAGCCCAGCCAGCTGGCGGAGCTGCTGGGGCTGGAGATCAGCCCGGTAGCATTGACAAAGCGCCTCAACGTCAATGCGGATCGGCTGATGCAGGATTATGGAATTCGGTACCAGTGGCGGCGCAGCCATGAGGGAAGGATCATCACCCTGCAAAAGCTGGAGCAGGAGGCGTGACACTTGGTGACGGTTGTGACGGTTCAGCGTGACCACCCTACAACTGTCGCAACCGTCACCAACCGACACGGAGACGAAGCGGCTCCGGGGAGAAGCGTTCCCCCAGCCCCTCTCGCCTGTGGCGAGCGCAAGGCATCTTTTGGTACTCGTGCCAAAAGTGCTTTTGCGTTACTTTTGGAAAAAGTAACAAAACCACCGGCTGACGCCGGAGAAAAGGAGCTTGATGAATCGGACAATTAGCATTATGGTTGGAAAGGGCTCGGTCAATCACAACAGCCGAAAGTTCCACGCAAAGAATACCGACCCAGAGCGCAGTTATCTGAATGTGGAATACTGCAATGAAAATCTCCAGTTGATTTACCACCAGCTGTTTGATGAAGCGCAGCAGCGGTACAATGCAAAGCAGAAACGGGCGGAGCGGATGATTTCAGATTACTATGAGAAAATCCGGTATGGCAAGCAGGAGAAGCTGTTCCATGAGGTGATCGTTCAAATCGGGAACAGAGAGGACATGAACGCACAGAGCGAGAATGGAGCCCTGGCGGCTCAGGTGCTGGACGAATATATGCGGGAATTTCAGAAGCGGAATCCAAACCTTCGGGTGTTTTCTGCCCATCTGCACATGGATGAGGCCACCCCGCATCTGCACATTGACTTTGTGCCGTTTACCACCGGCAGCAAGCGGGGGATGGATACCCGTGTATCGCTGAAAAAGGCTCTGGCGGCGCAGGGCTATACGGGCGGCTCCAGAGGTGATACCGAGTGGAACCAATGGGTTGCTGCGGAAAAGAATGCCCTGGCCGTGGTGATGGAGCGTCATGGAATCCAGTGGGAGAAGAAGGAAACACATGAAAAGCACCTGTCCGTGTTGGAGTTTGAGAAACGGGAACGAGCCCGGGAGGTAACAGCGCTGGAATCTCAAAAGACAGAACTGCAGGAGCGTGTGGACGATCTCCAAGAAAACTATATACAGCAATCTGAGCAGGTGGAGCAGGTCGAGAAAACGCTCCAAGCCCTCCGGGATCAGCAGCTTTCTGTGGAGCAGGTGGAGGCAGTCGAGGCAAAGCCGGTGCCGCTGACCGGTAAGGTGATGATCTCAAAGCAGGATTATGAAACCCTGACGATGGCGGCACAGAAATATGTGGTGCAGGAAAAGAAAGAGGGGAGGCTTCAGCGGCTGCTGGATACGGCGAACGAGAAGATACAGAGCCTGCTTCACACGGTATCAGAGTTAAAGCAGACAATATTCGGGCTGAATCAGCGAGTGGAAAATCTGGAAGGAGAGTTGGCACAGGAGCGTTCCTTTGAAAAGCAGTTTGCCCAAATGCAGCTTGAGCGGGAGAACAGCAGGTTGCGGCGGGAGAATACACGCTTACGGGAAGTTCTCCGACAACATGGACTGCTACCTAGAAACAGGGGGCAGGAACGATAGAGTGAGTGCCGTCCAGATGGGCGGCACTCAAAATTTTCAGGAAAGGACTCCGGTTGCGCTACAGGTAAGGGCTACTGTTCTTGATGTGTTTGAGCCTAGATAACTCACTGTACCTGTTGCATATGCTGTACTCCCAGAATAATATGCGTTCTTTGACACGTATGTAGCAGAGCTGACGTAAGTATATACTGTAGCAGAAGAAGATGTTGCCCAGGAAGAACTGCCGGTATAGCTGAATGTACCGGTAACTTTTACTGCAAAAATAGCTGTTCCGCTTGCAGTATATCTGGTACTTGTTTTTGTTCCAGTTTTTGTACTGGTAGCTCTTGCAACAGAAGCTGTATCTGTTTCGGTAATTTCTTCGATGATGAATCCGCCATCGGGTAAATCAATTCGAGTCACAGAAAGAATTTCTTCGGTTTCAGGCTGAGTATTCGTATCTGCTGCCGTAGCAGGGAAGATGAGACAACTAATGCAGCATATGAGCGACAATATTAATGCGAGGATTCTTTTCATTATTTTGCCTCCTTTAATTCACGGTGAGTGGCGACGGAATAGTTTCAACATTAGAAGGAACTTCTTCAACCGTATCTACATAGTACCCATCATGATAATCTTCCAATTCATTCATGTATGATGCTGCGAAAACGCCAATAATTATAACTATAAGTGCACAAGCACACGCTACACAATAAATGATACGGCGCTTTGCAGTAGCTGCTTTTGACAATTCCGCAGGATCGACTCGATCAAGATAGCTAGCAGCGATATCTTCCGGATGTCCAAATTTCTGATACATAGTTTTGAGCGAAGCTTCTGGGGTATCCGTTAGAAATTGCGTAATGCTATGATCCAATTCAGAGAGGCAATGTTTCTTCTGCGCAGAATCATACGGAAGAAGTCGTTTGACTTCACTCAAGTATTGCTTTTTGACATTACTCATTTTCGACATTTTCCTCTCTTGATGGAATATTACAGGAATCAAAGAGTGTCAACATTGCGTTAACATAGGTACGGTAGGCAGGCAACATCTCCTGAAGGTATTTGAGTCCTTCAGACTCCAGGTGGTAGTATATTCGTTTACGCCTTTTTCCTACCTGTATTTGCTTATCTGTAATGTACCCATTGTCTAATAATCGGTACAAAACTGGATAAAGCGTACCCTCGGCTAAGTCTATTATTCCACCACTCTTTTCAGTAATGGCCTGAGAAAGCTGATAGCCGTACTGATCTGACTCTGTCAGAAGCGATAAAACCATCAAATCAATAGCGCCCCTGTTGAAACTATCTCGAACACTTATTAGAATCACCTACAAACAATACGTATTGTATTTATATAATACCACTAAAAAATATAAAATCAATACCTAGATATATATATAATGTTGACAAATTACAATGAATTTGTTAAAATTTGCACGTAGAAAGAAGTTAGTGTTATTGTTGGAGGTGATACCAATGCGGTTCGCAACATGTTGGTGTTAATATGATTTACCCAGCAGCACCATTTTCTTGTTTTATAATTAAAAGGAATGGGAAAATGCCATCTAAAAAACTCTTTCGTATTTTTGAATTCTGGTATTGTGCTCACGTCCTATGGCGATATGACAAGAAAAGTAACGCAGAATGGTACATTTGTAAAGACTATTTATGTTTATTATTATAACGTTGCAACTCGTGAAACATACGAGCTAATGCATCATGAATTATAACATACCTGATTGAAAGGGGGAATAATGCTAAATAGAGAAGTTTAATCGCAAAGCACGCAAAATCAAACCTACTAAACCCTGATTTAATTTTTCAAGAACTTAGCCTTATTTTCGCGGTTAGTAAAAGGGACATAGGCAATATCTACGGAGGGAGTGTAATATTATGAAGAAACAGACTATAATAAAACTTTTTTCGATTTTTTTGATCGTTACGTTATTTGGCCAGTCAGTGCAAGCTTTTAATACAGTTGAGAGCGAGCAGCTGGAAACAGCACAGTTGGTCACGTCGCTTATCGACCGGTTGCAAACTGCTGATGGGCATATTCCCGATGATTTTACAAAAGATGAAATGGACCTATTTCTTGCAGAAGCAGATCCGGAAGTGGTAGCGGATATACTAAATGATATTGCCGAAAATGCTGAGCCAGTACCAATGCCTTGTGAGATGACTGTTTCAAAAACTGCTCAGAATAGATCTGAGACATATACAGAATACAATCCAGAAACAGGTATTGAAATTACACACAGTTTTAGTGAATTATCAAATAATGGTGATAACATAGAAAATAATTTTGTTTCCACGCAAGATTTCGAAGAAAGCTTTTTTACCAATGCGAGTAACGTGGTTCCACGTGCATATCCAGAATATTGGTTTGAAAAATCGCCGCAAAGTTATGCAGATACAAGATCGACATGCAAGCTGATTATTAAAACAAAGGGATACGGAGATTATGTAGGTAGCGGGTTTCTGGTTTCGGACGATACTATGCTAACTGCCTCACATTGCATTTATAGTCCTGATTTTGGTGGATGGATGGACTATATGGTTATAATGCCCTCATATAGCGATTCATGTATATTAGGGTACTATGGAAACAGAACAAGTTCTACGGTTTATGTAGGAAATTACCATATTTTACCGAGCAACTACCGAGGTGATGATTGGGGCATTGTAAAATTAAATAGCGCGTATGATATCGGTTATCTATCAAAGATTACTTATCATTCTAACAGCCATTCTAATATGTGGATTCGGGTACAAGGTTACCCTGCGGTTAATCCGCAAACTGGTGTAAGTGGGAATAAGACTATGTATTTGACATCAGGTGTTGGGATGACCGATCACAGTGATTACATGAAAGATGGAACGGCTAAAGTATACAAAGGAATGAGTGGTGGTCCGGTGCTAACATATAGTGGAAGCAGCGGAAAGTATTATGCTGCTGGTATAATATCAGGATATTATACTGATACTCACAACGTAATCTACGTAGCATTTGATGTAAACCTGTATAACTTGATTACGAACTATTCCTAGGCGTGGAGGTTTTGCGTCTTGAAAAAACGGGTGTGGCCAACCATAATCGCTATTGTTGTGATTGCTTTAGTTGGTACAATAGCAGTTTCAGTTATTTATTATCGTTTCACAAGTGCAAACCGGGATCCAACAATGACAGGGTGTGTGATATTAAGACGGGATTCTATTGTATTTATTTATGTTGATTCCGATACAATGTGGGACGGAGTGTGGACGATAGACTCAAATAATGTTACTTTTATTTCTCATGATGATTCAATTACTACAGTTAACGATTTGTACCCCGGTATGATGGTACAGGTGTTGTGCTACGATGAGGTGATTGATGCAATATTTCCGACACCATTGCACGATGTTGCATACATCGAAACTTGGGGAGAGTATAATTTTGATCTTTATGATGATGGAGTCAAAATACTTAATGGTGTACAGTGATCTATTTTTAATATGGGTATCGGCTTAGTCTAGCAAAGCACAAAATGCAGCCACCATGCTGGTGAGTCTGGCAAATAGTTGGTTGGGAAAGAATCTCCGGTTGAATCGAAAAGGTTGAATCGAAAACAGAACTCATCGAGATATGGCTGATAGTCTCCGCAGCTCCCATGGTAGGTTCCAAGCAAAAAGGACTTGAAGTTTACGATTGCGGTATGGAAGCACTTGAGATCACCGGGCTCGTATTTCGATGCATCGACTGTGACATTTTCTAATCCAGAAAAGCTCCTGAAGGTGAATGTTGAGGATAAGGAGTTCTAGGAAGGAGGGGAGATTAATGCAGTAAATTGAATGGGCGTTAGTGCCTTAATTGACTGATTATTATAAGCCTACTATTTAAGGAGTATCCAATACCCCCAGTGAATTCCATGCACATGTCTTTGGAGTTGCTTTCTGCCAGCCGAACAGCACATTCAAGCAAATTCCTTGTGAAAATGAAAGAGCGCTTACTCTTGTAAGTGGTCACTCCTCGCTCATTGGTAGAGGCGATACAAGCAGCAATAAAGAGGTACAAAGCTCTATTTATTGCTGGTTGAAAGAGCATCCGGCACACATAACAATTCAGTCCGGCACAAGGCTGGGCCTACTCACCTCCACGTGCTGTGTAGTGTGTCTGCTCCCTCAATCACATTCTAACAAATTATAACTGGCTGCGTTAGAGGAACTTGTGTTTCATTCACTTTGGCGCCTTGAAGCGCAGCGGAAAGGAATGGTCATAGATATGAATTGCAAAATATTGCCTATCTTTCTTGCACTGACTATCGGTTTTTTATCTTCATCTCCCGCATATGCTTTGGAAGCCGATGCAACACATTTGTCTGCCGATACTTATTCCGAGTATATGGCAAACATAGCTGACAGTAATGCTGAGCTTGTGGAAGTGTTGGATTGTATTTCTGGTGAGGATGGAAACTTGCCCGACTATTATGGCGGGACAAGCTACGATGAAAATGGTAACCTAATCGTTTATCTTACCACCTTTGAAGAAAGCGCTAGCCAGACCCTTATAGATGAGTTTCCAAGCCTCTGCTATCAATTGGTCTCTTTTTCAATTAACGATTTAATTGCCTATCGTGATGCGTTTCTTGAATTGGGTATTACCTTTGAAAAGTTGGCCATAAATCCGCATGCAAATAGTGTCGACATATATTTTGGCTCACAAGAAGACTTAACATATGCTTCAACGTTACTAAATAATGGTCTCAGCGAAGACGCATATAATTTCTTCCTGTACGAATCAGATGACCAAATGTTTGAAAATACTGGGCGGCTCAATCCAGAGAAATACTACTCTGCTGAAGAAATCGCTACATATGAGCAGGACATGGAAAATACTAATTCTGCGTTGGAAGCCACTTCGACCAATGCAAGCGTATCAATTAAGCCGGGTTCTGGATATGCTGTTACAAGTGGTGGTTCACCCGTTGGAACCATTGGCATTTGTGCGATTTTGAACAGTGGATCATATGTCATGATAACACATGGACATGATCTTTCCGTTGGAACATCGATTTATCTTGGCTCAACCAAAATCGGTACTGTAACAAAACAATACCATAAAAGTAACTATATTGGATACGACTTTAGCTATACCAAAGTTTCCAGCAGTTATGTGAGCAGTTCTTTGGCCGGAAACTATGGCTCTCTTACAAAAACCTATACCGAAAGTCAGCTCATATCAATGGGAACCGTAAATGGTTATTTCATCGGAAACTCCAGTGGTAGTGCAACTAGATATTCAACGAGCATACTTATGACAACAAGTGGATCCGGAAGTACATATCCCTACTTAACACTAGGAACAGGTACAGACTATGGGGATAGCGGTGGCCCGATATACATGGTAAGTTCATCTCAGACAGTATTTTTAGGAATAGTGAAAGGAAATTCTGGTGGATCAGGAACCGGGGTTCCGGCATCTACAATAAAGAGTACGATTGGACTCTACTATTACTTTAATTAAGGCTTCTATAAAGAGCCTTACATAAAAAAGCAATGACGTATAATCATATTGGGAATTATGTACGCTTCTTCACGTTTGTATTATTGCTTATGCTCTTCGGCTGTGCCGCAAAGCAGGGTGCCGCTGTGTATATATCTGCGCCTTGCTCTACAGGGGAGGATCCAATCAGGTCTTGCAAAATCCTCTATCAAGTTAATTCCGGCGCCAAGGCGGTGCAGTGGTCAAGAATCTTCGATGCAGAACAGCTTCTCCATTGCGCTGATGCAAACACAGTTTATGTGGGCTATGGCACCAATAGAGGGACGATTTGTGCGTTGCACCTAGAGACCGGTGAAGCCTTGTGGCAGACCAATTGCTCCTTATCGTGGGCTGCTGGCAGTGATATGCGGTTTGTAAATGGAGACCTATATTATCCAGGCAACTACAATCCGATCAAACAGGAGTATCCATTGTACACGTTGAGCGTCGACACGCTGAAAGAAACTATACTGCCTGTGGGCCATACACAGCTCTCTAATTTCTCTGTTTATCAGGGGCGAATCTATACCCATGGCATGAATGGCGTTTCCATCTATGATTTAGAAACAAGTAGCTTATCCAGTTATGAATTGCCAGATTTGGAATATCTATTTCTCAACTTCTATGAGGATCATGTGGCTATTGCCTATGAAAACCGGGTGGAGTGGTATGTCATTACTTCATCGGGCTTGGAGCAAACCAATGTAATTACCGCCGAAGACATGGATGTGGAGCAAATTACTGTATGTGCCGTAAGTCCATCAGCATTTGTTTTTCTGGCTCGAGCAGTTGGCGATCCATGGATGGAAGCAGAACTTTGCGCTGTGACCTTAGACCAAGGACAGCCTGTCGTGTGTGACCGCGCAACGAATGCACCCAGCGATGTTGTATTTACTGATGAGGGCTTTTATGCGTCATGGGAAGAATGTATTGTTTATTATGACTGGGAGGGAAATCAAACTACAATTTGGAATGAATAAACCAGTATGGACCCATTTGAGATCACCAGGCTGTCAGGTTTGATGCTTACTAATGATTACCGTAAAGGCGGTGAATTCTGTGCCAGAGATAATGGTATCCATCGCGGAAACGAACTCAATACGCTCCGGGATATAGTGGGCTCTCTCACCGCCAGAAACAACGAATTGATCTCGGAAGTTGCTGACCTGGAACGCATGAATGAACTGCTGCTCAATGCTCAGCGAGTCAGATTCTGGCAGTCCAGCGAGAAGCGGGACTATGTAATGCCGAATCAGCTTGGAATGTTCAATGAAGCTGAGGTGGAGCAGAAACTGAAGGAGCCTGAGCCCACAGAGGATACCTTCACGGTCAAGGAATACAAGCGCAAGAAAAAGCGCACCATAGAAAATGAAGTGCCCCCAATGACCACATTTTGACCCTTTACGCATCTTAAATAATGGAAAACAATGTACTGACTGATACCAAAATCCTGCAATTCTGAACGTAAAATCATTGTTTTTCACACAAAAAAGTTCGTAAAACTTGTAGAACGTAATTCAAGTCCCGCCTCGCGCACCATCGAAAAAGCCTTGAAACTCAAGTGGTTTCGGGGCTTTTTCTTTTACGACAGTGCTGGAACTCGTATTGATGATAATATTGTATCGTATAGCGATATTAAACCGAACTCCCAAATTGATGTTACAACATATTGCCCGGTTACGGCTGGAGATTCCTTTGAGTTCTTCTGGGAGTACTTTTAATTGCTTTGAGTTATTGAGATTTTATACCGTACCGGCTTTGGAACTCTATAGGATTCATAATTTGAAGTCAGTTGCTTTCAGATCGCACCCTTGACTTTTGGGGACGAACAACGTAAAATAAACAGGCTGGAGCAAGCAGTTTAGACCGCAAAGGGTGCTTTGCGGTCTATTTTTGCCTGAATTCTCAAAACAGGAGGAACCCAAATGGACGAAATGATTCGCGTCCTTGCCCAGGAGCTGGGAAAGGACCCAAAGCATATTGAAAACGTGGTGCAGCTCTTGGACGAGGGCAACACCATTCCCTTTATCGCCCGCTACCGCAAGGAGCTGCACGGCGCCATGGACGACACCACCCTGCGCACGCTGGAAACTCGTCTGAACTATCTGCGGGGCATGCAGGAGCGCCGGGACACCATTCTCTCCGCCATTGAAGCCCAGGGAAAGCTGACCCCTGAGCTGAAAAGCGCCATTGCCCGGGCGTCCACCCTGGCGGAGCTGGAGGACATTTACCGTCCCTATAAGCCCAAGCGCCGGACTCGCGCCACCATTGCCCGGGAAAAGGGGCTTGCGCCGTTGGCGGAGCTGCTGTTTGCACAGAAGTCCAGCACCCCCGACCCCATGCAGGCGGCAAAGGACTATGTAGACCCCGAAAAGGAAGTGAATACCCCGGAGGAGGCGCTTCAAGGCGCCAGCGATATCATTGCCGAGGAGATCAGCGACAGCGCGTCTCTGCGGAAAACTCTGCGGCTGGGGGTGCGGCGGCACGGCAGGCTGAGAAGCCAGAAAACCGGCGAGGAGGATTCGGTCTATCGCCTGTATTATGATTTTTCCCAGCCGGTTGCCCGAATGCAGGGACATCAGGTCCTTGCCATCAATCGGGGCGAAAAGGAAAAGTTCCTGAAGGTATCTCTGGAGCTGGATCGGGACACCGCCATGCAGACCGTCTATCTCTCCTGTATCAAGGGGCACACCAGAGCGGAAGCCTTCCTGCGCGCTGCCGCGGAGGATGCCTATGACCGGCTGATTTTCCCGTCGCTGGAGCGCGAGGTCCGGACGGATTTGACGGATGCTGCCTGCGAGGGCGCCATCGAACAGTTTGCCCTGAACCTTCGACCCCTTCTCATGCAGCCGCCGGTCAAGGGCAAGGTCACCATGGGTCTGGACCCCGGCTATCGCAACGGCTGCAAGGTGGCAGTGGTGGACGGCACCGGCAAGGTGCTGGATACCACGGTGGTCTATCCCACGTTCAGCGAGAAGAAGAAGCAGGAGGCAATCCAAATCCTGTCCCGTCTGGTGGAGCAGGACAACGTAGAGCATCTTGCCATTGGCAACGGAACTGCCAGCCGGGAAACGGAGCAGATGGCGGTGGAGCTGATTCAGGGCGAAGCAAAAAAGGGCAGAACCCTCAGCTATATGATCGTATCCGAGGCAGGGGCGTCGGTGTATTCCGCAAGCCCGCTGGCAGCGGAGGAATTCCCCCAGTTTGACGTAAATCTCCGGTCTGCGGTGTCCATTGCCCGGCGGCTTCAGGACCCGCTGGCGGAGCTGGTGAAGATCGAGCCTAAGGCGATCGGCGTTGGACAGTATCAGCACGACATGCCCCAGAAGCGGCTGGAGGAGGCGCTGGACGGTGTGGTGGAGGACTGCGTCAATGCGGTGGGCGTGGATGTGAATACCGCGTCGCCCTCTCTCCTGCGCCGGGTGTCCGGTCTGACGGCGGTGACCGCAAAGAATATTGTGGCATATCGGGAGGAAAACGGTGCGTTTACCACCCGGAAGCAGCTGAACAAGGTGCCCAAGCTGGGACCCAAGGCATTTCAGCAGTGTGCAGGCTTTTTGCGGGTACCGGAGAGCAAGGACATTCTGGACAACACCGCTGTGCATCCCGAGTCCTACAGCGCGGCAAAGGCGCTTCTGGGGCTCATGGGCTGCACGCTGGAGGATGTGAAAAACGGAAAGCTGGGGGACCTTGCGAAAAAGCTGGAGGTCTACGGCAAGGAACAGGCGGCGAAGGAGCTGGGCATCGGCGTTCCCACCATGATGGATGTGGCAGCGGAGCTGATGAAGCCCGGACGGGATGTGCGAGATGCCCTGCCCAAGCCCATTCTGCGCACGGACGTGATGGAGATGAAGGACTTAAAGCCCGGCATGGTGCTGTCCGGCACCGTGCGGAACGTCATTGATTTCGGCGCATTTGTGGACATCGGCGTCCATCAGGACGGACTGGTGCATATCTCCGAGATCGCGGACCGGTATGTAAAGCATCCCTCTCAGGTGCTGTCTGTGGGCGACGTGGTGAAGGTGGTCGTGCTGGGCGTGGACGAGAAGAAAAAGCGCATCAGCCTGTCCATCAAGCAGGCAAGGGAATAACATGGTAAGCGCTGCGGAGTTTCGCAGCGCTCCGTTGTCTGTATACAAAATGGAGATTGATTTTCAAATTTTACCTGATATAATGAGCATGAAAGCAGGTCGTAAGACTGCTTATCAAATAAGAGGAGATGTTTGAATGAACAAATTGCTGAAACGCGCCCTGATGCTGGGAACGCTGGTTGTCTGTCTGGCAACGGCGGCTTGGGCTGGCAACGTGGAAGTAGATCCGCAGGATTTTTGCCCTACCGAGGAGAGCGGGCTGTACCTCGCGGAGCCTGCTGTGATTGCGGATGGCTACATCGTAAGCCATGAGAAGGACACCAGCGGCGATGAACTTGTTTATGAAAGCGATATTAAGGCAGGCACCGATGCCAAGGGTCGTATTGTCTGGATCCTCGTTGAGGAGGATGATACCACAGTCACCACGAGATTCACCTATGAAGATGACAACCTTGTGCGCATCGTGAAGGCTCAGGGCTTCCGCACGATTGATGAATACTACACCTATGACGATCAGGGCCGTGTGAAAGAGCATCGCGATTATGTGAGTTACGCCGATGAGGACGGTTACGTTGAGGACCGTCTGGCCACCTTCACCTATGGCGATCATGAGGTGAAAATCGTTGAGAGCTATGATAATAAGGTCATTGCAAACTACATCTACGAGCTGAACGACAAGAATCAGGTTGTAAAGCGGACCCAGGAAACCCTGAACGCCGAGACCGGCAAAATGGAAGTGACCCTTGTTCATGAGTTCACCTATGATGCCAACGGCAATATGACGCTGGATACTGTTTCCGGTCAGGAAGAGAGAAGCGCGCGGTACGAGTACAAAGACGGTCTCTGTGTCAAGGTAACTGAGTCCAATGGCCAGGTCTATGAGTTTACTTATGACGGAAACGGCAACCTGCTGACAATGAAGACCAAGGAAGACGGTGTCGAGACCGTTTTTGCGTATACTTTTGCAAAGCTGCCCGCAGCCGCTACTGCCTCTGCCTTTACTGATGTGCAGAAGACTGGCGAATATTATTACGATCCCGTTATGTGGGCCACTGCAGCTGGCATCACCGACGGTATGGGCAATAATCAGTTCCAGCCCAACACCGGCTGCACCCGCGCTCAGCTGGTAACCTTCCTGTGGCGTGCCGCCGGCGAGCCCGAGCCCGAGAACGCCAAGAATCCCTTCACCGATGTGGCAGCTGGCTCTTACTATGAAAAGGCTGTGCTCTGGGCAGTGGAAAAGGGCATCACCAAGGGCGTTGATGTTGGAAAGTTTGCGCCTGACCAGACCTGCACCCGCGCACAGATTGTAACCTTCATCTATCGTGCCGCCGGTAAGCCCGAGGTCACAGGTACCAACCCCTTCACCGATGTGGAAAAGAATGACTACTACGATGCCATCCTCTGGGCAGTGGAGAACGGCATCACCAAGGGCGTTGACGTGGACAAGTTCGGTCCCAACCAGACCTGCACCCGTGCACAGGGCGTGACTTTCCTGTACCGTGGAATTGGTCTTTACTAATCGTTTTATCCAATAGGAAAAACGCCGGATGGCTTGGAGTAGTTCCAGCCATCCGGCGCTTTGTATATGTAAGATTACTTGTGATACAGCCGATTGCTCTCGTATTTCGGCTCGCAGCTCACGTGAATGCCCAAGCTTTTCAGCAAGCTTTCGTCCTCCTGACTGAGCACCACGGAGAAATGAGCGCCGCAGCCCTGGAGCCCGGACAGCTGCTCCTTTGCCTTTTGGGCGGCGGGATTGGTCAGGGCGGAGATGGTCAGAGCAATGAGCACCTCGTCGGTATGGAGCCGGGGGTTTTTATGGGAGAGATAGTCGGTTTTCAGCTGGCAGATGGGCTCCAGCACCTGGGCGGAAATCAGGTCGATGCTGTCGTCAATGCCTGCAAGCCGCTTCAGCGCATTGAGCAGCAGGGCAGAGGCAGCGCCCAGAGTGGAGGAGGTTTTTCCGGTGACCACGGCTCCGTCCGGCAGCACCATGGCGCCCGCAGCCGCGCCCG
>ERZ780226.1660-NODE-1660-length-16945-cov-3.242688_pt1 | contig 16945 bp, 18 predicted proteins | sample MGYA00511165_ERZ780226 | MGnify/ENA primary metagenome ERZ780226 (study PRJEB29588, sample SAMEA2152373) | human gut metagenome | biome: human gut; feature: human-associated habitat; material: faeces | place: Denmark | collected 2008/2010 ...
TTCGAGCCTCGTCGTCCGCTCCAGAAAAAGACCTTTGTCGATTGACAAAGGTCTTTTTTCAACGAAATAAATCCTTGCGGATTTGTGAAATGTGCTTTGCACGTGAAATACGCCTATGGCGTGTGAAATGCCTGCGGGCGTGCGTGGATTTATTTCATTTCACTTGATGCTGGCATCAAATTTCACAATGCGTTAGCATTATTTCACATTTTGCATCAGCAAAATATTTCACTAAAAAACTTCTGAAAATTTCTAATTTCCTTTAAATATATTTCTCATTGCTAAAGTTATGCTATACTTTCCTAAAAAGGAAGGTGATAGCGTGTCAGAATCCAAATTGCGCGACCTATCGACGGACTTTGCGGTCAAGGCGATAAAGTTAACGGAAACGATCCACGGGCATCGGTCTATCGTTAATCAGCTTGAGCGCTCCGCAACTTCCATCGGTGCGAATATTCGGGAAGCGAACTATGCGCACGGAAAAGCGGACTTCATTGCAAAGCTGCAAATCGCGCTCAAAGAGTGTTATGAAACGGAGTATTGGATAGAGATATTTGTGAAATCCGATATTTTGGGCAGAGAGGCGGCGCGGGAGCTGTATACCTTATGCGGCACTATCCGAAGAATGCTGATTTCTTCCATCAACACCGCCAAAGAACCGAAAGCCTAAAAGATTTTCACGAATCCCACATTTTGTAAGACTTATAAAAATTTATGAATAAAGCAGCGAAGTCGGCGGGAAAGGTTGATTTTTTGGCGGTCCGGTGGTATGATGATGAGTACCGGACCGCTTTATTTATAGAAGAAAGGGTGAGCGCATGAAAAGCTCCATTACGGTCATTTGCGGGCATTACGGCTGCGGAAAGACCAATCTCGTGCTGAATTTGGCAGCAGAGGCGGCGCAGCGCGGCAGACGCAGCGTTGTTGTCGATATGGACGTCGTGAACCCGTATTTCCGCTCGTCGGATTATTCCGCGCTGCTCAAAAAGCTCGGCGTGGAACTCATCGCGCCGGTGTTCGCGAACACAACGCTCGATACCCCTGTGCTGCCGCCGGAGATCTTCTCCATCTTTAATATGGAGAACGCCGATATTTTTATCGATGCGGGCGGCGACGACGTGGGCGCTACGGCGCTCGGGCAGCTGCATCGGCAAATCGAGACTGCCGGGTACGAGATGCTGTACGTCGTAAACCGGTACCGTGTGCTTTCCACAAAGCCGGAAGAAACGCTTCCGCTCCTTCGGGAGATCGAAACGGCATCGCACCTGAAAGCGACGGCAATCGTGAACAATTCCAACCTCGCTGTGCAGACCGATATGCAAACGGTGCTTGATGCTGTGCCGTTTGCGAAAAAAGCCGCAGAATTATGTCATCTGCCGCTTCTCTATTCCACCGTGCCGGATTTTGCGGTGGAAAACACACTGCCCGAGGGATTTAAAGCGGTAAAGCGATATGTACGTTTCGTCTGGGAGGACGAAACCGAGTAGGATAAAGGAGGAAACCGAATGGCAAGGATCATTGTAGACGAAAAAGTATGTAAAGGCTGCTCCATGTGCATTCACGCGTGTCCGAAAAAGATCATCGCGCTCGCGAAGGATCGTTTGAACGCGAAGGGCTATCACCCCGCAGAGCTGACCGATGAGGCAGCGTGCGTGGGCTGTGCGGCATGCGCGACCATGTGCCCGGATTCGGCGATCACGGTGGAACGCTGAGAGAGGAGTTAAAAACTATGGCAGAAAAAGTTTTGATGAAGGGCAACGAAGCCCTGGCCGAAGCCGCTATTCAGGCGGGATGTCATCATTTCTTCGGCTATCCCATCACACCGCAAACAGAGCTTGCGGCTTATATGGCAAAGCGTATGCCGAAGATCGGCGGTACATATTTGCAGGCTGAATCGGAGATCGCGGCGGTCAATATGGTGCTGGGTGCGGCTGCGGCCGGCGTGCGCGCCATGACGTCTTCAAGCTCGCCCGGCATCAGCCTTAAGGGCGAGGGCATTTCCTATATGGCAGGCTCCGACTTGCCGGCGCTCATCATCAACGTGCAGCGCGGCGGCCCGGGCCTCGGCGGCATTCAGCCCTCACAGTCCGATTACTGGCAGGCGACGAAAGCCCTCGGCCACGGTGACTTCCAGATTCTCGTTTTCGCGCCGTCCACGGTGCAGGAAATGGTCGACCTCGTTTCCGACGCATTCGATAAAGCCGACGAATACCGCATGCCCGCGATGATCCTTGCAGACGGCATGCTGGGCCAGATGATGGAGCCGGTGGAGCTGCCGGAGCACAAAGACAGAAAGCTTCCCGAAAAGCCGTGGGCAGCCTGCGGCCATGAAAATAAAAGAGAGCACAACATCATCAACTCCCTTTACCTTACGCCGAACGCCCTTGAAGACCTTGTGCGTGCCCGCTACGAGCGCTATAAGATCGTCGAAGAAAAGGAGCAGCGTGCGGAGGAATACCGCACGGAGGACGCAGATGTCATCGTCGTCGCTTACGGCGCATCGAGCCGTGTGGCGCGCAGCGCCGTGAATAAGGCGCGCGAAGCTGGCAAGAAGGTCGGTTTAATTCGTCCCATCACGCTGTGGCCGTTCCCGAAGGACGCAATCAAGCGCGCGGCAGATCACGCCAAAGAGCTGCTCGTTGTGGAGATGAGCATGGGCCAGATGGTAGACGATGTGCGTCTTGCGGCAGAGTGCCGTGTGCCGGTACACTTCTACGGCCGCACCGGCGGTGTGATTCCTACCCCGAAGGAAATTCTGGGCGAGATCGATAAACTTTTGAAATAAGGCGAAAGGATAGAATCAAATGGCAGTTGTATTTAAAAAGCCGTCTACGTTAACAGACGCGCCGCTGCATTATTGCCCCGGCTGTACGCACGGCATCATTCACCGCCTTGTTGCGGAAGCGATAGAAGAGCTCGGCATTGACGGCAAAACGGTCGGCGTGGCCTCGGTCGGCTGCTCCGTTATGTGCTACGATTATTTCACCTGCGATATGGTGCAGGCGCCGCACGGCAGAGCCCAAGCGGTCGCAACGGGCATCAAGCGCGCAAAGCCGGAGGACGTTGTGTTCACCTATCAGGGCGACGGCGACCTTGCGGCCATCGGTACGGCGGAGACCGTACACGCGGCAACGCGCGGCGAGAACATCACCGTTATCTTTGTAAACAATGCAATTTACGGCATGACGGGCGGCCAGATGGCGCCGACATCCCTGCCGAATCAGGTCACGCAGACCACCCCGTACGGCCGTGACGTAAACACCGCGGGCTACCCGGTGCGCATCTGCGAGATGCTCTCCACACTGGACGGCGTGGCGCTTGCACAGCGCGTGACCGTCGACAACGTGAAGAACGTCAACATTGCGAAAAAGGCCATTAAAAAGGCGTTCCAGAACCAGATTGAGGGTAAAGGCTACTCCATTGTAGAGGTGCTTTCCACCTGCCCGACAAACTGGGGCATGTCGCCGGTTGAGGCGCTCGATTGGCTCGAAAAGAACATGGTTCCGTACTACCCGCTCGGCGTGTATAAAGACGGCACAAAGGGGGACAGGCTGAAATGAAAGACTTGAACATCGTTTTTGCCGGTTTCGGCGGTCAGGGCATTTTGTTCGCCGGTAAAGTTGTGGCGTATGCAGGCCTCATCGAGGGCAGGGAGCTCTCTTGGCTGCCGTCCTACGGCCCGGAGATGCGCGGCGGCACCGCGAATTGCAGCATTTGTCTCTCCGATGAACCCATCGGCTCGCCGCTTGTGACGAATCCGAACGTGCTCATCGCCATGAATCGCCCGTCGCTCGATAAGTTCGTGAACGAGGTCGAGCCCGGCGGCACGATCTTACTCGACAGCAGCCTCATCGACGAGCGTGTAGAGCGCGACGACGTGACCGTTTTCTATGTCCCGGCATCAAAACTGGCGGAGGAAAACGGACTGAAAGGCCTTGCGAACATCATCTTGGTCGGCAAGCTGCGCAAGGAGCTTGCGTTCTGCACGGAAGAAACGCTCGATAAAGCGCTGCAAAAGTGTATTCCCGCAAGAAAAGCGGATATGCTCGGTTTCAATAGAAAAGCCTTGGAGATCGGTAAAGCGCAGTAAAATTGAATTTATATAAAAAAGAACGGCGCAGGCTTAAAATCTGCGCCGTTCCTTTAAATTGAGAGCCAAGGAGACGGTCTTTATGAAAATTCTGGCGTTTACGGGCGCGGGCATCAGCAAGCAGAGCAACATTCCGACATTTATGGAGCGACCCGACGTGCGCGAAAAGCTGTTCCGCACGTTCGCGGAGCATCACCACGAGGCGTATAACGAGGTCATTCGCGAATTGAAAGCGAATATGAACGGCGCGGAGCCGAACGACGCGCATTTTGCACTGGCGGAATACAAGGTGCCGGTCATTACGATGAACATTGACGGGCTGCATAAAAAAGCGGGCAGCGACGCACTGGAACTGCACGGCGGCCTGCCGGAGGACGACGAAATGGACAAGGCGTGGGCGCTTCATAATAAGCCCGTGCTGTACGGTGACCCCGCGCCGAACTATGCGAAAGCATACGAAAGGACGGCTGAATTAAAGCCCGGCGACGTGTTCCTTGTCATCGGCTGTTCGTACCACACCGCCATCGCGTGCGACCTGCGGGACGTAGCAAAGCACGCCGGTGCAAAGGTCATTGAGATTCAGGAAGACGCCGCGCATAATGTACGGAAAGTGTTGGAAGAATTGACAAGAAAGAACTGAACAGAGATAGAAAAAGCGCGTAGGCTGTGAAACCTGCGCGCTGCTTTTATCGGTCGAAATAAACGGTTCAAATTTGTGCCGTGCGCTTCTCTGCCTGTCGTTTTTGAATCGCCTTGGCGGCAAAGTAGGTGAGGAGGGCGGCGAGGGTGCCGAGGAGGATGCCGGCGAGGACATCGGTAGGGTAGTGGACAAAAAGAAAAATGCGGGAGAACGCGATGAGCACTGCCGGAATGTACGCGAGCCAGCCGACTTTTTTGTGGCGGAGCGTCAAAATAAGCGCTGCGGCAAAGCTTGACGATGTGTGGCCCGAGGGGAACGAATAGGACGTGGGGCGCGCGATGAGCATCGGAAAATCCGTGAACACGTTGCACGGGCGTAGGCGGCAGATGATGTTTTTCAGCGTCAGCTCGCCGAAAAGCAGCGTGACCGTCATGGCGATAAGCACCAAACCACCGGTGCGGCGCGTTTTTTTAAAGCAGAGCAAAACGAGCGAAAGGACGATCCACCCAATGCCCGCTTCGCCGAGCGATGTGATGATGGGGAAGACCGTGTCGGTCACGGTGTTATGAAAGTGCGTCTGTATAAAGGCCATGACGGCGGCGTCAAGCGACGGGATGCCGGGAAAACTCATCTTAGTAAACCTCCAATGCTTTGATTGAGTTATAGTATACTGCAATTTTTCTAAAAATGCCAGTGGATTTCTATGAAAGAATTCTTTCAAAATTCTAAACGGACGCGCCCGCGCATAGAATTACCGGAAAAGGGGGCAGGAAAATGTCAAAACCCATAGCGGAAGCAAAATTCTATGCCATGACGGCGGAGGCGGCTGTGAAAACCCTTCAAAGCGACGCGGGGCGCGGACTGAGCGGATCCGAAGCGAAAAAGCGGCTCGGCGTTTACGGTGAGAATCGGCTGCAAAAGGGGAAGAAAACGAGCTTCGCAAAGAAATTTATGCTGCAGTTCGGCGATTTTATGGTGCTTATTCTGCTCATCGCGTCGGCAGTGTCGTTTGCCGTCTCGTGCATGCAGGGGGAAGCGAATCTGGCCGACCCGCTGCTGATTTTGGGCATCGTCATTGCGAACGCGTTCGTCGGCACGGTGCAGGAGGCAAAGGCAGAACGGGCGTTGGAAGCGTTGCGCACGCTTTCTGCGCCGCACGCCGATGTGCTGCGGGACGGCAAACGCGCGGTCCTTTCCGCCGAAGCACTCGTGCCGGGGGACATCGTATATATCCGCGCGGGAGACGTAGTGCCCGCCGACCTGCGGCTTTTGGAGAGCATGCATTTGCAGGCCGAGGAAAGCGCGTTGACGGGGGAATCCGTGCCGAGCGGCAAGAGTGCGAATGCGGTATGTGACGAAACGTGCGGCGCGGCGGAGCGCAAAAACATGCTGTTTTCCGGCACGGGCATCTCTGCCGGGCAGGGCGTGGGCATTGTGACCGCAACGGGCATGCAAACCGAAATGGGTCGCATTGCGGCGATGCTTGGAGACGAAGAAACACCCGACACGCCGTTAAAGCTGCGGCTGCGGCGCAGTTGAGCCTCCACCCGGGCCAGCACTTCCCGGTTGTCAAAGGGCTTGGTCATAAAATCGTCCGCTCCCAGGGTCAGGGCATTCACCCGGCCAAAAACCGCCGCGCGCAGGACGGCGCAAAAGCCGGAAAAAACTTGGGTGCGGCACCAGGTACCGGCCGCCACCGCCCCCAGCGAGAGCAGCGTGACCAGCAGCATTCTGCCGCAGCAGCGCAGGATATAGTCCCAATCGGAGGTGTAGATGCCGCCGTCCAGGATATCACTCATGATGGTGGGCAGCAGCAGCGAACAGACGCTGGAAACGGCAATCAGCAGCATGCCCAGCAGCATTTTCCCTCGGTAGGGCTTAAGATATGGCAAAATTCGTTTCATAATTTCTCCGTCAGTTTATGGGTTCCGCTCTCTCCCCCGATCTTGAAAAAAGGCGCAAAAAGGCCGGGAGCAACAGAAACTCCCGGCGAGCGAAATAGCACCTTGGTTCAGGCGGACTTACAGAGAGAGCTGCTGTGCAGGTATTCGGTTGATTCCAGTGCGGAACTTGTTCATCTTGTTGTTGTGCAAAAAGTACATTTCAGCAGCTCCTTTCTTTCATATTTGGCATCGAAAAGAGTATAGCATACCGAAGGTTCGATTGCAAGCACTTTTTCCCGCCCCTGCATTCCGGCGGCACGCCTCCGCTTTGTCTCGGGGCGCCGTTTGTGCCAAACCTGTCACCCCTCGCCCGCTCCGTCGCGCCGCCTGCCTTGTCTTTCATTCCACCAGGTACCCCACGCCAAAGCGGGTGCGGATAAACTCGGAAAGCCCAGCAGCCTCCAGCTTTTTGCGCAGGCGGTTCACATTCACGGTCAGCGTGTTTTCATCCACAAAGCTGTCGGTCTCCCACAGCCGCTGCATCAGCAGCTCGCGGCTCACTACCTGGCCCTTGCGTTCCATCAGGCACAGCAGGATGCGGTATTCATTTTTGGTTAGGTCGATGGCATTTCCCTCATACTGCAGGGTCTGGTCGGCAGTATTCAGCACCGCTCCCCGGCACTCCGGCGCCGGCAGGGCGGTCTGCTGTGCGCCCCGTCTCTCCCGCAGCACCGCCGGCGCCGCCATGTCATAGCTGCGCCGCAGCATGGCCTGCACCTTGGCCACCAGCACACTGCCGTCAAAGGGCTTGGCGATGAAATCATCGCCGCCCATGTTCATCGCCATCACGATGTTCATGTTGTCAGCCGCCGAGGAGATGAAAATGATGGGCGCCGCAGTCCTCTGCCGCAGCTGGCCGCACCAATAGTAGCCGTCGTAGCTGGGCAGCTTGATATCCAGTAGGATGAGATGAGGCTGATAGGTCTCGAACTCCCCGGTAATGTTGCGGAAATCCTGCACCTGCCGCGCCTCCATCCCCCATTGCTCCAGCAGGCTCTGGATGCCCTCGGCAATGCCGCGGTCGTCCTCCACAATGAGTATTTTGAACATTTGGCCCCTCCTCGCTATGCGGTAAATCTCTCCTCCCAGTATCGCACATTCCGGCTAAAAAATCCACCCGAAGATGTTTAAGATTTCTTGATTTTTATGGTCACAAGCGGCATTCCGGGACGCTGCCCGCAGCCGACTGCCCGACGAAATCAGCATAACGCTGTCCCGCCGCCAATGCCAGCAACAGCTGGTTGAGTGGGGCAGATTCAACCATCAATTGAGCCCATGATCGCAGAGTCACCCAAAAAGCCCTCTCTGGCCGGACAGGGCTCTACTTTGCGGCAATTGGCCTAATTTACAAGAGCATTTCATATCCAACAAATTCAGACTTCCAGCTCGTCCTCCATCGGAGGCAGCTGCTCCTCCGGGAACAGGGCGGCAGACTGCTCCTCCGGCAAACTGGCCACCCCCCGCAGCTTCCGCTGGATCTGCCGGGTGCGGACACCGACCAGCTTATCCAGCTCGCTGCTGGCCTGCTCCAGCCGGGTTTGGGTCATGGTCAGGGCATCCGCAAATTTATCAAACTCGGTCTTAACGGCGCCCAGGATATTCCAAACTTCCCCGCTGCGCCGCTGGATGGCAATGGTCCGGAAGCTCATTTGCAGAGAATTGAGCAGAGCTGCCATAGTGCTGGGGCCGGCAATGTTCACCCGGTATTCCCGCTGCAAAGTTTCCACCATACCCCGGCTGACCACCTCGGCATACAGCCCCTCAAATGGCAAAAAAAGGATGCCGAATTCGGTGGTCTCGGGCGGGCAAAGGTACTTTTCGCGGATATCCTTGGCTTCCATCCGGACGGTAAGCAGCAGCTGCCGCACCGCCGCTTGAATCGCCGCCTGGTCACCGGAATCATAGGCGTCCCGGAGGGCAGCGTAGCTATCCCCAGGGAATTTGGCATCGATGGGAAGCCAAATAAAGCTGCCATCCTCCGCAGGAAGTTTGACAGCGTATTCCACCACATTGCGGCTGCCGGGAACCGTTGCCACATTTTTGCAGTACTGCTCCGGAGTGAGAATGTCCTCCAGGATAGCGCCAAGCTGCACTTCCCCCAGAATTCCACGAGTTTTCACATTGCTGAGGACCTTTTTGAGGTCGCCGACGCCCTGGGCCAGCGACTGCATTTCACCCAGACCGCGGTAAACCTGCTCCAGCCGGTCATTCACCAGGCGGAAGGATTCGGTCATGCGGTCATTGAGGGTTTTTTGCAGCTTTTCATCGACGGTTTGGCGCATTTCGTCCAATTTGGCATTGTTATCCTGGCGAATGGTGGCAAGCTGGCGTTCCATGGACGCACGCACATCCTCCAGCGCGCGCGTGGACTGCTGGGAGAATGTGGATAGTCTATTTTCAAACTGGGTGAGATGCTCCAGCAGGGCCCGGCTTTCGCTTTGCGACTGGGACTGCTGGGACTGCATGAGGTACTTGCCGAGGGTGAGAATATCGGCCTGCACCGAACGCTCCAGATCGCTTTGCAGGCGCTGGAGCTGGGTGGAAATATCATTTTGGCAGGACTTTTTGACCTGCGTAAGCAGGTAGATGAGCAGAGCAAGGATGAGGACGGCCGCCCCCAACAGCACCCAGCCCATGGTTTGCTGATCCATAGGTTTTCTCTCCTGAATTTGGCCAAATGCGAACTGTTGTTCTTCTACGATTCCCATTGTAGCACAAATGTTCGATGATGTAAAGGGACGAACAAAAGTTTGTATGAATGAACGAAAATTCTACCATTTTTGGACTTGACAATGGGCAGGGTGCATAGAAAAAGCCCCCGATGAGGGGGACTTTTTCCTTGAGAAAGATCTTAATCCTTGCGGAGAATGATGGCGGAGCCGGCGAGCGCGAGGGCCGCGGCGGCGACGGCGACAGCAACGAGGTCATTGGCGCCGGTGGCGGGGTTCTTCTGGTCATCGGTCTTGGGGGTGTCCTGGGTAGGGCTGATGATGACGATGGTGGTGGGGCCTTCCTCCTGGACATGGGTGATGGTGCCCTTGTCATCAACAGTCACCTTGCCGGTAATGGTCTCTGGAGTGTCTTTAATTCCAGTATTCACAGTTGTTGTGGTGCCATTGGGGGTGATGGTGGCAGTAACATTGTTCAGGCGGATATCACCAAAAGTATCTTTCGTGAGAGTCCCAGTGATGGTATTATTGGTGAGGGTGAGAGTAGCGCCATTAGTAGATTTGTACTTGATTGCAGCACTGTCGCCCGCAAGTTTTCCATCTTTAATACCACAATCGGTAAAGGTGCAATTTTCAATAACATCAGTGCGTGTTCCTGTTCCCTTATGGCTAATCTTAACACCAGTAGCACACTCAGTGAAGGAAGAGTTTTTAAGGTTCAAGCTACCATCGCAACCAAAATAGATACCAAAATCAACATTGGATACGGAACAATTATTAGCAGACACATTAGCTGTACCAGTTTCGCCCCAAAGAAAAACAAGTTCTCCGGAGGTTTCTTCCTTGGAAGTACCTTGATTTTTGCAGTTTTCAAGAACATAATTTTGAGTTACTCCCGCATTAGGAGTATTGCCCCAAATCTTAATATTCTTGGCATCATAAACGATTACAGTCAGCTCTGCGGCCTTGCCCGTTTCAGATATATTAACTGCAATTTCACCATACTGGAAATCGGCACCGTTGCCGTAAATGGTAAGATTTTTGGTCAATTCAGGTGTTCTGTTAGGCTGCGCAAGAAAATCGGTGTAAGCCATCAGACGACCCTTAATGCCTTCCTTCATATAGAGTACAGTTGCACCATCGTTAATCGCGGTCAGTACATCAGCGGCGTACTTAACATTTCCATCTTTTTCGTAAGCGACAACAGCTGCGGCTTTGCCTGTGCTTCCACCAGGGATATCATAGTCTGCTTCGTTGGGGAACGATTCCGCAGTCACGCCGGCAGGATAAGTATATGTATCCGCCATAGCGGTGACAGGCAGCATGACGGCCAGCAGGAGGAGGGCCAGCGCCAGGCTAAGGAGCTTTTTCATAAGACATTACCTCTTTCTTTTTGGGGTTTCCCCTCTTTATTTCCGGCAGGTGAATCATGCCCGCGAGTAAATGATTCATGTTTGCCCGCAAACATGAAATCCCCCATATGGGGGATGCCGGTAATGTTATTTTAGCAATTCAAGCGAATAAAGTCAAGAAAACAGTGGAAGTTTTTTCATCTTTGTAGAAGTTGCCAAAAGCGAAGAGGGAAATTTATGCAAAAAAGCAGAGGCCCGGTGAGGGACCCCTGCTGGGAAAATCATTCCTCCCGCTTTTTGCGGGTGGCACGGACGATATTGAGGGCAATGATGCCCGCCACGCATGCGCCGAGGAACATGGGCATGATCATGGCGCTGTATTTTTCATCGGCGGTAAGCACCTCTGCCCATTTGCTGTCGATATAGAGGGACAGCTCCGGGCCGATATAGGTGTAGTAGCCGCAGTGGGCCAGGGACTCTTCATCGGGGTAGGCGGTGGGGTCGGATTTTGTCTCCTCATCCAGCAGCTCGTACACCTTCGTATTGGGGGTGGAATAGCCGATGGCCTCGGTATTGGCAAGGCCGACCTCCGGCTCCAGCATAAAGTTGATATACATTTCCGCCAGTTCCCTCTTTTGACTCTCCTTGGGAATGCACAGGCAATCGGTGAAAAGATTGCTGCCCTCCATGGGAATGGAGAAGGCAAGATCAGGGTTGTCCGCTATCATGGTGACGGCATCGCCGTTATAATAGGGCGCCATGGCCGCTTCCCCGCCGATCATTTTATCGAATACCTCATCGGCGACATAGGCCTGAATGACCTTTTTCTGCTCCTTCAGCAGCACCACGGCCTTATCCACCTGCTCGGTGCTTTCGGCATTAATGGGCAGCCCCAAATAGGCAAAGGTGATGCCGAAGGCGTCCTTGGAGTTATTGATCATCAGGATATTATCCATATAGGCTTCGCTCCACAGGGCGCCCCAGCTGGCCACCACCGCTTCGTCCTCTACCATTTTGGTATTGTAGATGAGCCCCAGCACGCCCCAGGTATAGGGCACCGAATACTCATTGGTGGGGTCGTAGGACTGGTAAAGGTACTTTTCATCGATGTTTTTCAGGTTGGGGATATTGGACATATCCGGCTTTTGCAGCATCCCCTCGGCGATCATACGGGAGATCATGTAGTCGGAGGGAACGACGATATCATAGACGGCGCCGCCGGTTTTCAGCTTGGCGTACATCGATTCATTGGTATCGTAATTGGAATAGATGACCCGGATGCCGGTGACCTCCTCAAAGGCCTTGTTGACATCCAGCCCGCCATCGGCACCATCGGAGATATACTCGCCGCAATTATAGACGCTGATGGAATAGCCCTTATCCCTGTAGCGGCCGTAGTACTCCATATCTAGAGCTGAGGTATCAATGCCGGTTTCCGCTGCCAAAGCGGTAACGGGAAGCAGAAGGACAACCATCATCAGTGCCAAAAGGAGGGAAAAGATACGCTTTTTCATGCCGCAGGTTCCTCCTTTCGCATCATTTGCTTTTCCTTGCGGGCAGAGTAATAGTTGCTGAGAAGCAGCAGCGCCAGCACCACCACAAAAATGATGGCGGTAAGGGCATTGATCTCCGGGCTGACACGCTTGCGGACCATCGAGAAGATGGTGACGGGCAGAGTCTGCGAGGAGGCGCTGGACACAAAGTAGCTGATGACGAAGTCATCCAGCGAGTAGGTGAACGCCATGAGGAAACCGGATACCATGCCGGGCATGATCTCCGGGATGACGACCTTGTAGAAAGCCAGCTTGGGGCTGCAGCCCAGATCCTGCGCAGCCTCGAAGGTGAAGCGATCCATCTGACGGAGCTTCGGGAGGACATTGAGGATGACATAGGGCGTGCAGAAGGTGACATGCGCGATGATGAGCGTCACGAAGCCGAGCTGCATTTCCGGCAGCTGAAGGAACGAAAGTGCGGTGCCGCCGATCCAGTTATTGAACTTCTGGATGCCATTGCCGAAGGAAACGAACAAAAGCAGCATAGAAACACCGGTAACGATCTCAGGATTGAGAATGGGCAGATAGGTGATGTTCATCACCAGTGATTTGAACCACTTACGGCGCATGGCATAGATGCCGACCGCCGCCATGGTGCCCAGCACCAGCGCGATGACAGACGCCGCCAGCGCGATGATCAAGGTATTGCGCAGCGAGGAGAGGATCAGCTCATTGTGGAACAGCTCCTTATACCAATGGAAGGAGAAGCCGGTCCAACTGGCGCGGGATTTGGATTCATTGAAGCTGAACGCAATGAGCACGATGATGGGCAGATACAGGAAGATGAATACCAGACGGGTATAAAGCTTGGCATACCATTTCATATGAGCATCCCTCCTCTGTCATCATTGTCCTCAAACTGGTTCATGAGGCTCATAACAAGCAGGATGAATACCATCAATACCAGCGAGATGGCGGAGCCGAGATTGGGATTGTAGGCATTGCCGAGGAACTGGGTCTCGATGAGGTCACCGACCATCATATTGGAGCCGCCGCCCAGCATACGGGAAATGATAAAGGTGGACACCGACGGCACAAACACCATGGTGATGCCGGTAGTGACGCCGGGCATGGAAAGGGGCAGCACCACCCGGGTAAAGGTATTCCACGGGTTGGCGCCGAGGTCCCCGGCAGCTTCCAGCGTGTAGGGTTCGATCTTGGTCATGATGGAATAGAGCGGAATGACCATAAAGGGCAGGTAATTATACACCATGCCCAGCACCACAGCACCCTGGGTGTAGATCATCTTGAAGGGGCCGATGCCGAAGAACTCCAGGATGCTATTGATGACGCCGTTATTTTCCAGCAGGGTCATCCAGGCGTAGGTGCGCAGCAGGAAGTTGGTCCACATCGGCAGCATGACCAGCATAACCAGCGTGCGCTGGTTATTGGCATTGTAGCGGCTCATGATAAAGCCGAGAGGATAGGCGATGACAAGGCAGATGGCAGTGGCCACCAGCGAAAGCCAGATGGAACGGACAAACACCGCGGTGTAATCCGAGACCTTGGCGACATTGGCGAAGGTGAACTGGCCATCACTGGTGGAAAGGCCGAACACCGCCACCAGAATGAGCGGTACGACGACAAAAATCACCGACCAAACAATATAGGGGACGGAAGAAAAGCGAAATTTCATGGCTTTATTCCTCCGTGCGCTTCATGATATGAATATCCATAGGCGCTACATCCATACCGATGAGGGTACCCGGCTCCACATACTGGGTGGTGTGGATCTTCCACTTATAGCCCATGGCGTCTACCATGATCTCGTAGTGGACGCCCTTGAAGATGATGGATTCCACAATGCCGGAAATTTTGCCCTTATCGGCGGGAACGATCTTGAAGTCCTCCGGACGGACGACGACCTGAACACGCTCCTTGAGGGAAAATCCCTTATCCACGCAGTCAAAGTAATCGTTGGCGAATTCCACAAGGTAATCCTTGTGCATGATGCCATCGATGATATTGCTTTCACCGATGAAATCGGCCACGAAGGCATTGCAGGGCTCATTGTAGATATCCTGCGGGGTACCGATCTGAAGGATGTTGCCATCCCGCATGACGACGACGCGGTCGGACATGGTGAGCGCTTCTTCCTGATCGTGGGTGACATAGATGAAGGTGATCTCCAATGCCTGCTGGATGCGCTTTAGCTCGATCTGCATTTCCTTGCGCAGCTTGAGATCCAATGCGCCGAGGGGTTCATCCAAAAGCAGGACCTTGGGACGATTGACCAGCGCGCGGGCGATGGCCACACGCTGCTGCTGACCGCCGGAAAGCTGATTGATATGGCGTCTGTCATATCCCGAAAGGCCGACCAGCTTGAGCATTTCCTTGACGCTCTGGCGGCGTTCCTTTTCCGGCACCTTGGCGATCTTCAGGCCGAATTCGACATTTTCGTACACATTGAGGTGCGGGAACAGCGCATACCGCTGGAATACCGTATTCACCTCACGCTTGTAGGGGGGCAGGTCATTGATGCGGACACCACCAAAAAAAACATCACCCTCCTTGGGTTGGATAAATCCGCCGATGATGCGCAAGGTAGTTGTCTTGCCACAACCGGACGGCCCAAGAAAAGTAATGAATTCCTTGTCCATGATGTCAAGGTCGATCCCCTTGAGGACCGGCTCGTCATCAAAATCGACTCTGATGCCGCGCAGGCTAATCAAAGCATTTTTGTTCATTTCAACATCCTCCTTTTGCGGTAAATCTGCAGGCCCTCACCCCTGCCGCAGCCGCTATTGCACCGTCCCCGCAAAAGGTTTTTAGGATACCCCGAAGATTGGGGTTCTTTCAGATGGGCATATACGAGCCGCCTTTTTATTGAATTGAATGGTCAAAATGACAGATATCAATATATCATATTTTGTCGTAATGTCAATGCTAAATTTCAAGATTTATTAGAGTTTTTCAGAAAATTTCTGCTAAATTTTATCTCCAGTTCCTCCAGAACATGCGATATATCAGAACCCTGAAAGCCCCGACGTATAAGATAACCATAAAGGCGGCGCATTTCCCCGTTTTTCTCAAAATATCTTAAATTCATGTTTTGGGGGATTTTTCTCCCCGCAGCAGCGAAAAAAGCCAGGAAAGCTCCTCCCGCCGCAGTGCCCCGCAAAGCAGCAGCGCCGCCCCGTAGCAGGCCAGGTAGAGGAACACCAGCAACAGGAGAATAAGCGGCTGCCCGGTCCGGGACAACAGCCTACCGAAGATCAGGCGCAGCAGCCACCAGCCCCCAACTGCCGCGGCCGCCGTAAGCAGCCAGCAGAGCGGCTGAAGCCGGAACACCGTGACCCGGGTAAGCCGCGCGGCACTGAGGGCGAAATTGAGGAGCTCGGTGGCGGAGATGGAGAAAAGATAGCCGGCCACCCCATACCGGGGCAGCAGCAGCCAAACGAGCAGCAGGCCGGTGGCGGCATCGATGATATTGTACCGCATATTGGCGCGGTACTCCCCTACCCCCTTCAGCATGCCATCCACGAGGGTATCCATATACATGATAGGCACCAGCGGCGCCAAAAAGCGTATGTACTGCCCGGCGGCGGGCTCGGAATAGATGAGCTCGCCCAGGGGATGGGCGAAGAAAAAGCAGGCCCCAGCGACGGCCATCGAAAAGAAAAGCCCCAACCGGTAAAGGCGCTCCAGCATGTAGCCAAGACCCCGCAGCCGGCCCTGTACCTGGGCTTCGGTCAGCTCGGGAACGATGAGATCCGCAATGACGGCGATGAGCGCTGCCGGGAACAGCAAAATGGGCAGGGACATGCCTTGGATAACGCCATAGGCGGCCAGCGCTGCCTGAGCCCCGCCGCCAAAAAGGCGAAGCCCCCGCGGGACAAGCAGGTGCTGGGCGGTACTGAGCGCCGACCGGGCGTAGCTGCTGAGGGAAAGCGGCACCGTAATGCGCAAAAGAGATGGCAGCATGGAGGTGCGGCAGCGGCCCTCCCGGCGAGGGAGGGAGGCAAGCAGCAAAAGCAGCAGCGCCAGGAAGGAAAAGACCTCCGAGGCGAGCATACCGAGAGTAAGGGCGCCGCAGGCGTACTCCAGGCCGTAGCCGCCCAGCCGCAGCAGCGCCAAAACGGTGCAGCCGATGCGGATGAACTGCTCCGAAAGCTGAACGAGGGACATTTTGACCGACTGGTGCATGGCAATGAAGTAGCCGCCCATGGCACCGGACGCAGCAACAAAGGGCAGGGCGAATGCCAGCACACGCAGGGAGAGGATAATGCGGTCATCCCCAACCCAGGCGGCCGCCGCAGGCGCCAGATAATAGAGCAGCAGTAAGGCAGCCATGCCGAAAAAAGCAGCATATCCCATGGCGCAGCCGGTGGCCCGGCGGATGGCGGCGTCATCGCCGCGACCGGTCTGCTGGGCAATGAGCCGGGTGGCGGCCAGCCGCACACCGGAGACCGCCACGGTAGTGGCAAGGGTATAGACCGACATCACCAGCTGAAAAAGCCCAATGCCCGCAGCACCGATCTTGCCGGCGACATAGACCTGGAACACCAGGGCGATGGTGCGCATCAGCAGGCTGGTAGCAGTCATGGCGGAGGTATGCAAAAGGAGCTGTTTGGCACGGCGCATATGCGGCTCTCCCCTCCCCTTTTGCGGTATCTCCTTTTATCTTATGGGTGGATGGCGGGAAATAGACGGGCGAGGCGCAGAAGGAAGGTGCGGCCGCAGGCCGTTTCGCCCCTT
>ERZ780226.1662-NODE-1662-length-16941-cov-2.819259_pt1 | contig 16941 bp, 17 predicted proteins | sample MGYA00511165_ERZ780226 | MGnify/ENA primary metagenome ERZ780226 (study PRJEB29588, sample SAMEA2152373) | human gut metagenome | biome: human gut; feature: human-associated habitat; material: faeces | place: Denmark | collected 2008/2010 ...
CCCAGGCCCATTGCCATGAAAAATGTCTTCGCTTCCATGCTCACTCACTCCCCTCATCTCCATTCTGCCCCATGCAGGCAGAACTATCCCGAAAGGAGCCATTGAATGTTATGGGAATTCTTTTAAAAAATGCATTTGTCATCGACCCAATCGCCGCCACTGCCGCCCCCATGGATCTTTTGGTGGAAGACGGCGTGATCTCCGCTCTGGCAGCGGGAATTGCCGCCAAAGGGCACGAAATCATCGACTGCACCGGGCTGTATCTTGCCCCGGGTCTTGTAGATATGCACGTTCACTTCCGGGATCCCGGTCTTACCTATAAGGAGGACATCATCACCGGCAGTGCGGCGGCAGCGGCAGGCGGCTTTACCACCGTTGCCTGCATGCCCAATACCAAGCCGGTGCTGGATACCCCAGAGCAGATGGAATATGTGCTGGAAAAGGGGAAAAATCAGGGCTTTTGCCACGTGCTGCCCATCGGCGCCGTGACCGTGGGGCAGCAGGGCGAAACACTGACGGATTTTCCGGCGCTCTCTCAGGCTGGCGCGGTGGCGTTTTCCGACGACGGCGTACCGGTTACTTCGGCGGTTCGGATGCGGGATGCCCTGAACGCCGCAAAAGAGCTCCATAAAATCGTCATCTCCCACTGCGAGGACGGCGAAATGGTAAAGAATTATGCGGTCAATGAGGGGGAGGTATCCCGGCAGCTGGGGCTTCCCGGACGTCCTGCCATTGCCGAGGATTTGATGGTCGCCCGGGATCTGATGCTGGCAAAGGAAACCGGCGCTCACGTTCATATTGCCCACGTCTCCACCAGGGGCTCCGCTCAGCTGATTCGTCAGGCAAAGCAGGACGGGGTATCCGTCACCGCGGAAACCTGCCCCCAGTATTTCATCTATACCGAGCAGGAAATTCTCAAAAAGGGCACCATGGCGCGGGTGAATCCGCCGCTGCGCACGGAAGAGGATCGGGACGCCATTCTGGCGGCTGTGCTGGACGGTACACTGGACTGCATTGTCACCGATCACGCGCCCCACAGCGCCGAAGAAAAAGCCCGTCCCTTGCCTGATGCCCCCAGCGGCATGGTAGGGCTGGAAACGTCTCTTGCCGCCTGCCTGAGCTATCTGGTCAAGCCCGGCTATCTGACCGTTCCCCAGCTGATTCGAAAAATGTCCGTGATCCCCGCCGCCATTCTTGGTCTGGACGCAGGAACCCTTCGCGTGGGCGGTGCTGCCGATCTGTGCGTGTTCGATGCAGAGGAGCAGTGGACGGTAGACCCCCAGCAGTTCCGCTCCAAGGGCAGAAACACCGTGTTTGCAGGCGATACTCTCACCGGCAAGGTGAAGCTCACCCTTTGCGGCGGGAAGATCACCCACCGGGAAGACATTTAACTCACATAGAAGGAGGCTTTCCCATGCCGCGCGATTTGATGTATCTCGAGCTAAAATCCGGCTTTTGCGACAATGGTTCGGCTTGGATCGGCTATGTCAAGGCTTCCAAAAGCGGGCAGACCCTCTATTGGAACGACCATGCATTTCAAAAGTATAATGGCGTCGGCGCCAATTACGTGGACATTGAAACCGGCGAGGAATACTGGATTTCCGGTGTGAAAAAGCGCGGCACCAACCGTCACTGGGCAGGCAGCGGAGTGATTCAGATGGATCGTCGGGCAGTGGACGAGTATCTTGCCCTGACCGGTCAAAGCCAGCTGCCCGGCAATACCTTTACTTTGGTTGATATTCCCGACAGCTTCCCGATACAGCGGACGCAGGCGCTGCTGAATAATAAGTTATCTTCTTTTCACTGAACAAAACGAAAAAACAGGTACGCTGCCACAATGCAAATGGCAGCGTACCTGTTTTTTATGGCAATACCGTATAATTCGGCAAAGCTCGCAGACACAATTGTACAGTATTTCCTTATATTTCCTTTACCACCTTCAGCTTCTTCGGCAGCTTTGGCAGCGCAATGTCCTTTTCCATCAAAATCAGCCGTCCAAACCGTCCGGGCGTTTTCCCCACCTCCCGGAAGCCGAACTTATGATAAAAGCCCAACGCCTTCTCGTTGGTATGCGCCACAGAGAGCTGAAGCCGGGTCCGTCCCAGCTTTCGGTAAAAGCTCACCGCATGACCGATCAGCTGAATTCCCAGTCCCTTGTGGCGATATGCCTCCCGGAGATACAAAAACGGAATATAGCCTACGCCTTTTCGGCTGTCCCGATCCGGGCTCAGCTGAATCATGCCCACCGGCGTCCGGTCCAGATAGCCCACCACCATGGCATTGGGGTCGCCCCCCATGGTGCGCTGGGCGTCCATCCAGAAGCCGGGACCGTCAAAGCCCTCAAGGGAACCATAAATCACCTGCCATGCGTCCTGACGGTAGCGGATATACTGCTCAATCTCGTTTCCCATGGGGGCAATATGCAGGTCTGCAAGTCCGTTTTCCGGCTTCCAGCGGCTGCGGGTCAAGTGCTCCCGCTCCAGATGGCTGCTGTCGTTCTGGAACACCACCTGAACCCGATCGCCGTCCCATTCCAGCAGCGTCACCGCCGTATTGTCACTGCGCCCCGCCTGATCCCGGTTTTCATAGCCGTAAATCAGCCCGCACAGGGTCGCGGTAATGAGATAGCCATGTCCGCAGACTGCAACGGTTTTCCCGGGATTCTTCTCCACGATTTCTTTGAGCGCCGCAATGCTTCTCTCTCCCACCTGCCGGAAGGTTTCCGCCCCCTCCAGACGCCACTGATCCGGGTGGAAGGTGAAATCATCCATTTCTTTCGGATTGATTCGCCAGGCTGTACCAAAGGGCAGTTCCTCCCAGGGACCCACATGCACCTCCCGGAAGCGAACATCCGTATGCAGGGGCAACTTTTTGGGCAGGCACAGCGCCGACGCGGTATACATTGCCCGATAGAGGTCGCTGGAATACACCGCATCCAGCGGAATGTCCAAAAACCGCTGTCCCACTGCCTCCACCTGCCGATAGCCCAGCTCGGTGAGACAGGAGTTATACTGCCCCTGCATCCGGCGATAGAGATTTCCCTCTGCCTCGCCATGACGCACCAGATAAATTCGCGTCAACCTTATGCCCCCCAGGTCTGGACGGTGCCCGTAAGGGATGCAATTTCCGCAACGCCGTGCGCTTCCGCCCACTGCTCCATACCCGCAAGCACCTGCATGGGGGCTCTGGGATCGGTAAAGCATGCCGTTCCCACTGCCACCGCCGATGCGCCAGCCATCATCAGTTCAATGGCATCCTCGCCCCGGCTGACGCCACCCATGCCCAGCAGCGGAATTTTTACGGCGTTTTTCACCTGCCACAGGCACCGAACTGCCACCGGCAGCACCGCAGGACCGGACAGTCCGCCGGTATTATTTTTGAGAATCGGACGGCGGGTGTTCAGGTCAATGCGCATGCCCAGCAGGGTGTTGATGAGAGACAGGGCATCCGCGCCCGCATCCTCCGCCGCCTTGGCAATGTCCACAATGGAGGTGACATTGGGGCTGAGCTTTACCATCACCGGCACCGTGGCATGCTCCTTTACCGCCCGGGTTGCCGCTGCCGCAGAATCCGGCTGGGTGCCAAATGCCAGTCCGCCGCATTTCACATTGGGACAGGAGATGTTCACCTCAATCAGGTCCACCCCAGCCGCCGAAACCTTTTCGCTGAGCTCGGCATACTCCTCCAGGGTATTGCCGGAGATGTTGGCAATGATCTTCGTCCCCTGCTGCCGGAGCCAGGGCATTTCCTTCTCGCAAAAGGCATCCACACCGGGATTTTGCAGCCCAACGCTGTTGAGAATGCCGGAGGGCGTTTCTGCAATCCGGGGGCTGGGATTTCCGTCCCGGCGCTTCACGGTCAGTCCCTTGACGCAGATGCCGCCCAGGTTTTCAAGCGGAAAATACTCCGCGAACTCCCGTCCAAAGCCAAAGGTACCGGATGCCACCACCACGGGATTTTTCAGCTCGACTCCCGCCAGCTTGACGCGCATATCAGTCATCCCAGATCACATCCTCTCCCGCAAACACCGGACCGTCCTTACACACATGTCCCATCACCGCTTCGCCGTTCTTCCGGATCTTCACCGCGCACACCAGACATGCGCCAATGCCGCAGCCCATCCGCTCCTCCATGGACACATAGCAGGGAACTCCTGCCTGTTTCGCCGTCTCATAGGTAGTTTTCAGCATGATTTTCGGTCCGCACGCCATCACAGCGGCATACTGCTTCTTTTTCAGCATTTCCTCAACGCCCTGTGCCACAAAGCCCTTTGTGCCCAGACTGCCGTTGTCGGTCATCACTAGAGTTTCGCCGCAAATCTCCCCAAAACGGTCCAGCAGCAGCGCCTTATCCTTAGACCGGAAGCCCAGCACCGCATCCGCCTGATGGTTCCGTTTTGCCGTAAGATACATAGGCGGTACGCCAATGCCGCCGCCAACCACCAGAATCGGACCGTCCACCTCCGGGAAGCCATTGCCCAGAGGTCCCAGAATATCCAGCTGATCTCCGGGCTTCCGCTGAGAGAGCCACCGGGTGCCGTCGCCCTTGACCTCATAGATCATGGTGATCTCGTCCCCCTCCACATCGTGGATGGAGATGGGACGCCGCAGGGTCTTCTCTCCGCAGCGTACATGTAGAAACTGCCCCTGCTTTGCAAAATGGCACAGCTCCCGGCTATGCACCGTCAGCACATAATAATCCCCCAGCGGCGCCGATGCCGTAACGGGACACAGAAATACTTCTTTCATACCAAAATATCCTTTCCTTCCGCAAAATGCCGGAGCAGGTTGCCCGCCTGCACCGGCATTGAATCATTAAAGTATGGTAACGTAGCGGCAGATATCGTTCCGCATGCGCTCAGCCTCTGCCCGGGCAGCTGCCTGATAGTTCCGCCCGGTGGTGTCCTCGGTCTTTTTCCAGGCGCACATAATACCCCGGGAGGAGTTGACAATAGCACCATGCCCAAACCGGTCAAAGGCATACTGCACGTCCTTTGCCCTTCCGCCCTGGGCGCCATAGCCCGGCACCAGGAAGAAGATGTTGGGATATTTCTCTCTGAGGTTTTTCAGATCCTCGGGATGGGTTGCGCCCACCACTGCGCCAATGGCGGACCAGCCGCTCTTGCCCACCAGCTGCTCCTTATCCGTCAGCCGCACTGCCAGATCCGCCATGGCGGTATGCACCAGCCGGCCGCCTGCAATCAGGTCCTGAAGCTCAATGGAACTGGGATTGGAGGTTTTCACCAGCAGGAAAATCGCCTTATCGTTCTTCCGGCACAGTTCGGTAAAGGGACGGATGCCGTCGGTGCCCAGATAGCCGTTGACGGTAATGCAGTCGCAGTCAAAGGGAGAAAGGGTAGTCTCCCCATCGATGGAGATGCCGCCGAGATACGCCTGGGCATACGCCTCACAGGTGGAGCCGATGTCGCCGCGCTTGGCGTCCATAATCACATAGAGTCCCTTCTCCTTGGCGTAGGCAACAATATCTTCCAGCGCCGCAATACCCGCGCTGCCCAGCACCTCAAAATAGGCGCTCTGGGGCTTTACCGCAGGGACCACCTCATACAGTGCGTCGATCAGCCCCCGGCAAAACAGCCGGTATGCCTCTGCCGCGCCCTTGAGGGTTTTTCCGTATTTGGCAAATGCCTCGTCCTTGAGATACTGCGGAATATAGTCCAGCTTTGGATCCAGTCCTGCCACGGTGGGGTTTTTCTTACTGCGAATTTTCTCCTGTAACACGTCCATGGACATCGGTAACACTCCCCCTGAAATACTTGATTTCTAAGCTCTAGTGTATCATATCCGGAGGAGGTTGTAAAGAATCTGGGGCAGCGCAAAATTTCTTTTTTCGTTTTTTCGAAAGAGCTATTGACATGGCACCTGGTGCGTATGCTACGCTAACGGCAGAAACGGAGGGATTTGTTATGAAAGCCAAAGAAATCGCCGCACAAACGGGTTTAAAAGAGCGCACCATCCGCTTTTATGAGGAGCACGATCTCATCCATCCCGCCACGGAGCAGCGAAACGGGCGGAATTATCGGGAATACACCCAGGCGGACGCGGACCGTCTTAGGCTGATCGCCACCCTGCGCCGCAGTCAGTTTACACTGGAGGAAATCCGTCAACTGCTCTGTCAGCCGGATACCACACCCCAAATATTCCGGGCTTATACCGCGCGCATGGAGCAGGCTGCCCGGGACACAAAGCGGCTATGGACTGCCGCAGCCGCCATCTCTCCGGAGAACCTGACGCCGCAGGCGCTGGGTCAGGCATTGGAGCAGCAGGTCCGCAATCTATCTCTGCCCCCGGCGGATCTGGAGCCCCACTTTGGGAAAAATGATCCGGAAACGTCTCAGGAAAAGCAGCGCGCCATCAACGCCTATCACGCCCGCCAAGCGAAAAAGCGGATCTCGCCGCAGACCGTTCTCATTGCCGTGCTCGGTACGCTATGCGTGCTTTTGGCGCTGGGCTGGGGGCTTTGGGGCTATCTCCACCGTCCGGTCTCTGTCCAGCCGGATGCCGCCGGCACCACAGAGGGCTACATTTATTACCGCACCTACGAAAACGGCAGCTATCTGATCTGCCGCTATGAGGAGTCCACCGGCAAAACGGAAACCATCTATGAAAGTGCTGAAACCACTTTGGCGTTTACCGTTACCCCGGAAAAGCTCTATGTCAGCGACGGGCAGGGCGTCTACTCCGTCAACCCCGACGGCAGCGGAAAATATCTGCTCACCGACGGTCTGAGCGCGGTATCCGGCTGTATGCAGGTGTACGACGGCATGCTCTATGGCATTGAGCCTCTGGTCAGCTACAAGAACCGCAGCCGCGGAACTTTGGCGCGGGTTTCCCTGTCCGGGGGCAAGGTGGAAACTCTGGATATCGGCGTATCGGGCACCTTTGAAATTGAAGATGCCGTGCTCTATGCCGGCTTCGGCGGAACCCTGACCGCCACGAATCTTGCCACAATGGATACCACGGAATATGACATTTCCAGTGCTGATTCGTCGGAAGCCGCTCTGGATTCCATGCCGGAAGCCGTTTTGTGGTCCGGGAAAATCGCCTTTGCACTGAACTGGTGGAACAATGGCGAAAGCCAATGGGGCAGTACGCCGGTGCTCCGGTTCTATTCTCCAGAGCCCGATGGCAGCTTTTCGGCATCTGATCCCATTCCCCTGCCGGAGTACACCATTCACGGAGCCTTCTATGTCCACAACGGCTATCTCTACTACTACACGGTAGAGCAAAATCAGCCGGATTCCGTACAGCTCTGGCGTCTGAATCCGGAAAACGGAGAAAGTACGCTTCTGGCAGAGAACGGACTGTCGGATTATCCCGTGCTGAGCTTTGGGCAGCACGGAATTCTGGTGGGAACCGGCGCGGAAAGCCCGCTGTATTTGCCCGACCCCGAATAAAATAAGCGGTGCAGCTCAATCGGAACTGCACCGCTTATTTTAATACCCCTGAAAGCCCTTACCGATGATCTCGCTGGAGTTGGTAATCATCAAAAATGCCCCGGGCTCCGTTACCTTCACAAAATTCCGCAGCAGCACCGCCTGCCGCCGCTTGGTGACCGCCAGAATCACCGTCTTGTCCTGGTGGAGATAGGTGCCCTCCGCCCGATAGACCGTGGCGCTGCGGTTCAGGTCCTCATGAATGAACCTTACAATGGGCTCCGGATTCTCCGAGATGATCGTAAAGAACTTGCACAGATTGAAGTTCTCAATGACACCGTCGATCACCAGAGTCTTTGCCAGCAGTCCTGCCACGGAAAACAGCCCCGTCTCCGGTCCGTACACAAAGAACGAGGACACCGCCACCAATGCGTCGGTAATCATCAGCGCCACGCCGATATCCACGCTGGCAAAGCGCTTGATAATCATCGCAATAATATCCGTGCCGCCGCTGGAGGCGTCCATATTAAACAGGATTGCCGCACTGAATGCCGGCAGGATAATTGCAAAAATCAGCTCCAGCACCGGCTGAGAGGTCAGTGGCGCAGTCATGGGATAAAACCGCTCCATGAGCCACATGCCCAGAGTGCTGAGCAGGGTAACATATACCGTCCGAATGCCGAAGCCCTTGCCCAATACCGCAAAGCCCAGCACCAATAGCGCGATGTTAATCACATTGGTCAGCATCGTAGCCGACACCGGCATCACCGCAGTGAGCACCACCGCAATGCCCGTGACCCCGCCAAAGGAGAAATGGTTCGGAAATTTAAATATGTATACGCCGACCACCAACAGCACTGTGGCAAAGGTCATCAGCAAATAATCCTTGATCGTTTTTAAGACCTTCTGCTTCATACGTCCTCCTCGTGTTTCGCTTCCAATCATTGCAGCCCCTATTGTACCTGACAGAGGCAAAATGTCAAGCGCAAAATCTAAGGCAACAGAAAAACTGCCGGGTCAAGCGACCCGGCAGCAATTGATTTTTACCTTCTCTTCTGTATGGGATCTATTAGCAGCCGCAGCCGTTGTCGCAGCCGCAGCCACCGCCGCAGTTGTTGCTGATTCCGTTGCCGCAGCCGCAGCAGCAGAACAGAAGGATCAGGATGATGATCCACCAGCAGTTACCGAACCCGTTATTGTTGCCACACATATAAGTTACCTCCCAACAGATATTTGCGCCGCTGTCTGCCGCGCTGATTCATCCTATTCTGTGGGAGCAATTTGGTGACTGTTTGGGCGGTTATTCTCGTTCTTCTTTCTTCTGATTCAGCCGATAGCTCAGGGTAAGTAAGCTGCTGGAAAAGCTCACGTCCTCCACCAGCACCTCCGGAACCTCCAGCTTGCAGCCGGTAAAGTTCCAGATTGCCTGAATGCCAACGTCGCCAAGGAGCCTTGCCATGCCCGGCGCAGCATCCCTTGGCACCGTCAAAACCGCCATACAGGGCTTTTCCGCCTCCACAAATCGCCGGAGCACGCTGACGTCCAGCACCCGTACCGGTCCCACCTGGGTGGCAATCTTGTCGGGATCATGGTCAAATGCCGCCACCATATAGAAGCCGCAGGCTTCAAAGTCAAAGTTCTTCAGCAGCGCCTGACCCATGTTGCCGCAGCCCACCAGCACCGCCGTGTTCCGACTGTTGAGCCCAAGGATTTCGCGAATTTCATAGCGGAGCTTTTTGACGTTATAGCCATAGCCCTGCTGCCCAAACTCGCCGAAGCAGGAAAAATCCTGCCGAATCTGGGACGCAGTAAACCCCAGCCGTCGGGACAGGGTTGCCGAGGAAACCCGAATGCAGTTGGACAAATACAGCTCCTCTACACAGCTGTAATACTGAGGAAGCCGCCCAATAACCGGTCTGGATATTTTCTCTTTTTTCACGCCAGCTTCCCCCTTTTCTTTGGTTGATCTGATGTTTATCTGATTATTTTACCGTTCTTCGTCCTAATTGTCAATCTGCAAACAGCTCGTCCAAGGTGCCGAAGGAATAGCCCATCTCCTCCCATTTTGTGAGAATCCGATCCAGAATCGCCGCATTGGTGGAAGAGGTATTGTGGAGCAGCACCACTGCCCCGTTGTGAATCCGCTGGGTCAGCTTTTCTATGGCATATTCCTCCGTGGGCTGCTCATCCTGCTTCCAGTCCACATACGCCAAAGACCAGAACACGGTTTTGTAGCCCAGCTCCTGTGCCATTTTGAGATTGTCCTGACTGTATACCCCCTGCGGCGGACGGTAATAGTCCGGCATTTCCGCTCCGGTACAGTCCCGATAGGCGTCCTTCACCTGCTGGAGCTGCTGTGAAAACGCCGTCTTGTCCGAAATTGCCGACATATCCGGGTGGCTCCAGGTGTGATTGCCCACCGTATGCCCCTCCTCTGCCATCCGGCGCACCAGGTCCGGCGCAGAGGTGATGTAATTTCCCACCACAAAAAACGCCGCAGGGGCATTGTGCTGCTTCAGCACATCCAATATGGTGCCCGTGTTGCCGTTTTCATATCCGCAGTCAAAGGTCAGATAAATGGTCTTCCGGCTGGTGTCCCCGATATATTTGGCATCATAGGGCTTTAGCTGATCGGCGGTGGCATCGGCTTTCGGCGGCTGCCCCGGTGTTTGAAAGCTCAGTCCCCAGGCTCCGGCTTCGATGGCGCTGTTCTGATTCTGTCTTGCCATCAGATACAGAGTTCCCGGAATCAGGACCGCCAGCAGGATTATCACGCCGGACAGCAGCTTTTTCAGTTCAATGGTCGCATACATGTTCATCCCCTCCGGCATAGCATATGCAGCCCGTCCCAGACAAATGCAAACGGGAGCTGCACTTCTTTGCAGCTCCCGGATCGTTATCGGTTAAACGCCTCGGTATCAAAGGTAATCACCGTATGATATTTCATATCCGTCTCCTGAATCGCCTGCTCCAGGGCATTCTGGATTTCCTTTTCCTTTCCCCGGAGGGAATCGGGCAGCACCACGTCAAAAATCAGATTGGTGCTGGTTTCTCCGGCAACCATCCGAAAATCATGGATGGTCAGACCCGGCTGAAGCTTTTGCAGCTCCTTCTCCACCTTTTCCCGCATATGCTGGAGGGTCGCATCGTCGGTTACAATCGGGTCATAGTGAATGGTCAGGTGAATCCGGTGCTTTTCCAGCATCATCCGCTCCGCCCGGTCGATCATCTCGTGGACCTCCAGCACATCCTCCCGGCGATCCACCTCCACATGGATGCTGGCAAAGGTCTGCCCGGGTCCGTAATCGTGGACCATCAGGTCATGTACCCCCAGGATTCTGGGGTCAAAGTTTCCAATCTCATGCTTCACCAGATGGATCAGCTCCGGATCGGCTGGCGCTCCCAGCAGCGGACTGATGGTATCCTTGGCAATGCCAATTCCACTCCACAGAATAAACACCGCCACCAGCAGTCCCACATAGCCGTCCAGCTCCAGTCCCGTCAGCCGTGCCACCACCGCTGCCAATAAGACCGCGCCGGTGGTAATCACGTCATTGCGGCTGTCTGCTGCGGTTGCCAGCAGGGAGGTGCTCTTGATCTTCCTGCCAAGGCTGCGGTTAAACACCGCCATCCACAGCTTTACTCCAATGCTCAGCACCAGCACTGCCACGAGTGCCCAGGAAAAGCTCACCGGCTCCGGATGCAGGATCTTATGGAACGATTCCTTTGCCAGCTCTACGCCGATGATTAAAATCATTGCCGCCACTGCCAGCCCGGAAAGATATTCGATTCTGGCATGACCGTAGGGATGCTCCGCATCCTCCGGCTTGCTTGCCAGCCGAAATGCCACCAGCGTGACAATATTCGAGGATGCATCCGACAGGTTGTTCACTGCGTCCGCCCGGATGGACACACTGCCGCTGATGGTGCCAATCACCAGCTTTCCAAAAAACAGCACCAGATTGCATAAAATGCCCACAATGCCCGCCACCGCGCCATACCGGCTCCGTACCGCCGGTTCCTCGGTTTGATCGGCGTTTTTGATGAGCAGCCGAATCAGCAAGTTCGTCATATCCTCATTCCCCCTCGGGTTCATTCTACTCCAAATAGACGCCGGATGCAACCTTGACTTTTCCCGGGAATCTGATACCATAAAAATATGCGGAAGGAGGAAATTTGATGATTACACTTCCCGAAGATTGTTCCATGCCCCTGTATCAGGCGCTGTATCTCCAGCTGCGGCAGGAGATTCAAAGCGGCGCGCTGGCTTACGGAAAAAAACTGCCCTCCAAGCGAAAGCTGTCCGAGCAGCTGGGCATTTCGGTGAACACCGTAGACAGCGCCTACTGTCAGCTGGAGGCTGAGGGCTTTATTCAGTCCAGCCCCCGGCGGGGCTTTTTCGTATTGGACGCCGGCATGCTGCCTCAGGCAAAGGGACCGGCACCTGCCGCGGCACCTGCGCCTGAGGCTGATATGCCCCGGTGGAAGGTGGATTTTTCTCCCTCCGGTATGGCGCGGCAGCAGTTTCCCTTCGGCGTCTGGCGAAAGCTCATGAAAAACTGTTTTAATGAATACGACGACAGTCTCCTGCTGCGAACGGTTCCGCAGGGGGACCCGGGACTGCGGCAGGCAGTGGCGGATTATCTCTACCGGGCGCGCGGTGTTGCCTGTACCCCGGAGCAGATTGTCATTGGCGCAGGCACCGACAATTTACTGCTGATTCTGGGCTATATTCTGCCCAACAGCTTTCTATTGGCAGTAGAAAATCCGCTGTATAACCATGCCCATGGGCTGTTTTCCCGGCTGGGTCATCCGGTCACTGCCATTCCGGTGGACCCTGACGGCATTCGCCTGTCCATGCTTCCGGCGCGGGATCAGGTGGTGGTATACACGACCCCCTCCCACCAGTATCCCCTGGGCTATGCCATGCCCATCGGACAAAGGACCGCATTGCTGCGCTGGAGCAGCATTGGACAGCAGCGATATATCATCGAGGACGACTACGACTCGGAATTCCGCTATCAGTCCCGTCCGATCCCCTCCCTCCAGAGCATTGACCGGCAGGGCAGAGTCATTTACATGGGCACCTTTTCCCGCAGTGTCGCCCCCGCGCTGCGCATCAGCTATATGGTGCTGCCGGATGCTCTGCTCCAGCGCTATCGGGAGCGCTACCAGGGCTATTCCTCCACGGTATCGGGCTTTGAGCAGGCAGTCCTGCGGCAGTTTATGCTGGAAGGGCATTTTGAAACCCATGTCAATCGAATGCGCATCTATTACCGCAATCGGCGGCAGTGCTTGGTGGATGCGCTGGAGTCCCTGTCCCCCTGGATGGAAATTCTGGGGCAGCCTGCGGGACATCATTTAACCCTGCATCTGAAAAACGGCATGGACGAGGGGCAGTTGGTCGCCTCCGCCAAGGCGCTGGGGGTTCGGGTCTATCCCATTTCCCCCTATTTTCTGGACGAAGTGCCGGAAGATCACCGGTCCACGGTACTGCTGGGCTTTGGCGGTCTCACCGACGACGCCATAACGCTGGGCGCGGAGCTTTTGATTCGCGCCTGGACCCCCAAGGAGAAAGGAGCAAACCATGAATCCTGATCTTGTTCCCATTATTACGTTTGTAGGCAAATCCGGCACCGGAAAAACCACGCTGCTGGAGCAGCTGATTCCCATGCTCAAAGCCCGTGGACTTCGGCTGGCAGTCCTCAAGCACGACGCCCACCATTTTGAAATGGATAAGCCCGGCAAGGACACCTATCGCTTCACTGCCGCAGGCGCCGATGTGGTCACGATCTCCAACGCCGAAAAGTTCGCCATGATCGAGCAGCCGGAGCAGGAGCTTTCACTCCGGGATATCATTTCCCGGCTCCCCCAGGCGGATTTGGTGCTCACCGAGGGCTACAAAAAAAGCCGCTACCCCAAAATCGAGATTCACCGCGCTGCGCTCCATCGTCCGCTGCTGGCAGAGCCCCATGAGCTTTTGGCAATTCTAACCGACGAGCCGGTGGATTCTCCCGCACCGCAGCTGGCGCTTTCGGATCTTGAGGGCTGTGTTCAGGTGATTCTGCAATACTGCAAGGATTTCAAGACTAGCTAAATGGTAAAAACGGGAACCGGAGATTGTCCGGTTCCCGTTTTCGTCCGTCTTTCGCCACAAAAGATCGGTCGTAGCACGCAGCGGCACAGCTGCGATGTTACCATAAATCATTAAAAGGCTGCCATCATGGTTCCGCTGCCCATATAGCGGACCGCGCTTTGGTCTGCGGGAATAATCACCAGCTCCCGGAAGCCGCAGAGCTTTTTCAGCTTCTTCCCCAGCTCTTTTGCGCCCTCAGGGCAGCCGGAATAGGTAATCACGCACCGCTCGGGCTTTTCCCGCCGCTGGGTAAAGCGCTTGGCTACCAGCGCGCAGATATCCTCCAGCGCACCTCCATGGCTCCGACCGCGTACATGGAGCCGTCCGTCCTGACCGCCCTCCATCAAAAGCCGCCTGCCAAACCGCGCCCGAAGTCTTGCCCCGCGACGGCTGACCGCCTGCTTTTCCCGAAGGACGTCGCCCCGATCCAGCACGCCAACGGTGCTGAGACTTTCAATATATTCCTGGGTTTCCAGCAGCGCCTCCTCCGGCAGCTTTCCTGCCAGAAGCAAATCGTGGAGCCGCCGCGCCACTGCTAGCTCGCCTGCAAATGCCGTGCGGGTGTCGATCACAAAGATATTCCGGTCCGGCTCCTGTTCCCGCACCGCATCCCGGACCTGACACGCCATCTCATATGCCCCGGAAAACGCCGGAGACATGGTAATCATATAGACATCCCCGGACACCCGGGCAACTGCACCGGCAAAATCATGCGCCTTTACCTTTAAGAAATGAGGGCTCAGCAGCTCGGAAGCCGTAAACGTAACCCCTTCATCGCACAAAATTGTATATGCCATAAGGATCATCTCCTAATATCATTTTGCTAATTACATTATAGCATTCTCTCAAATATTTTCAACCCCTATTTTCATCCAATTGCTGTTTTATTCTCACAGCCTTAAAATTTATGTAATATTTATGTAATACATCATTTTTGTTCTCCGTTTTCTCTGTTCTATTATAGAAAACGCCGAAAATCCACTGAAATGTACCAATTTCCCAGGAAAGTGTTATGAATCCGTAAAAATAAACTATTGTATTTTTACGTGAGCTATGGTATCATCCAGATAGCGGATGTTATCTGCACCATCACGGTTTTCTGGCAACGCATGGGACCGTGAAATTTACGATCGAAGGAGATCACACACTATGAAATTGAAAAAACTGTCTGCATTGCTCCTGTCCGGATGCATGCTGCTGTCTCTGGCTGCCTGCGGCGGCTCCGCAGCGCCTGCTGACAACGGCTCCGCTGCTGCAACTTCCACCGCTGCTGAGGGCACCGGCGATGCAGCTACCGCCGAGGGCGAGGTTTCCGTATTCTACTACACCTACGCCGATACCTACATCTCCAGCGTGCGTACCGCTCTGGACGCTCAGCTCACCGCCGCTGGCGTCAACTATCAGGACTATGACTCCAACGGCAGCCAGACCACCCAGACCGAGGCCATCCAGACTGCGATCTCCAAGGGCTCCTCTCTGCTGGTAGTAAACCTGGTGGACTCCGGCTCCGAGGATGCCGCCACCAACATCATCAACATGGCTAAGGAAAAGAACATCCCCGTACTCTTCTTTAACCGTGCCGTTTCCACTGCTGACGACGGCGGCGAGTCCGTTATTTCTTCCTATGACAAGTGCGCTTTCATCGGCACCGACTATGAGATGGCTGGTCACATGCAGGGTCAGATGATCGGCGATTACCTGGTTGCCAACTATGACAAGCTGGACCTCAACGGCGACGGCAAGATCTCTTATGTCATGTTCAAGGGCGACGAGGCGAACGCTGAGGCAATCGCTCGTACCCAGTACGGCGTAGAAGATGCCGACAAGGTGCTCACCGATGCCGGCAAGCCCGCTCTGGAGTTCTATGATTCCGCAAACTCCAACAAGTATCTGGTTGACCAGAACGGCACCTGGTCCTCTCAGGCCGCTACCGATTACATGCAGACCATCCTGTCTCAGTACTCCGAGGCCAACAACAACATGATCGAGCTGGTCATCGCCAACAACGACGACATGGCTCTGGGCGCTATTTCCGCTCTGCAGAACGCAGGCTACAACAAGGAAGGCGCTACCTATATCCCCGTATTCGGCGTTGACGCTACCGACGCTGCCAAGGAAAAGATTGCTGACGGTTCCATGACCGGCACCATCAAGCAGGACGCTGAGGGCATGGCAAACACCATCGCCGCTGTCGTGCAGAACTTCCAGGGCGGCAAGGACACCTTCGATGGCGTAGACACCAACAACGTGGTAGGCACCTGGCGTGTCAACATCCCCTACGCTACCTACACCGGCGAATAATCTCAGATGTATGAGCGGCAGCCGCGCCATTCCGGCGCGGCTGTCTTCGGGTATGCCGCACAGTCTACGGCACACGGCGCAGATTGTGCGGCATCTCCCCTAAGCAAGCAAGGAGGGACCCTTTTTGGACAACAACGCAACTGCCTCCGCCGGCGTTAAGCCTCAGGAGCCGCAGGTCCTTCTCCGGATGGAGAACATCTGCAAGACCTTCCCCGGCGTTAAGGCACTGGATCACGTATCCCTGACTGTCCGAGCCGGAACCGTCCATGCCCTCATGGGTGAAAACGGCGCAGGAAAGTCCACTCTGATGAAATGTCTGTTCGGCGTCTACAATAAGGACGAAGGACATATTTACCTGGAAGGTCAGGAAATCAATTTTAAGAACTCCAAGGAAGCCCTGGAAAATGGCGTTGCCATGGTACACCAGGAGCTAAACCAGGCGCTCAAGCGCAATGTCATGGACAATATCTGGCTGGGTCGCTACCCCAAGATCGGACCCATCGTGTCAGAAAAGAAGATGTACCGGGACACCATGGAAATTTTCAATGACCTGGACATCCATGTAAACCCCAAAGCCATTATGAGCACCATGCCCGTGTCCCAGCGGCAGATGGTAGAGATTGCAAAGGCAGTTTCCTTCCATTCCAAGGTCATTGTGTTCGACGAGCCCACCTCCTCCCTGACGGAGACAGAGGTGGAGCATCTGTTCCGCATCATCAATATGCTGCGGGATCGCGGATGCGGCATCATCTATATTTCTCACAAAATGGACGAGATTCTGAGAATCTCTGACGATATTACGGTCATGCGCGACGGCACCTGGGTTGCCACCGAGCCCGCCAAGAACATGACCATGGACAAAATCATCAAGCTGATGGTTGGTCGTGAGCTGACCAACCGCTTCCCGCCCAAGGACAATGTGGTTTCCTCTGACGTCTCCCTGGAGGTTGAGGATCTCTGCGGTCTTCACAACGCGCTGGATCATGTGTCCTTCCAGGCGCACAAGGGTGAGATCCTCGGCATTGCCGGACTGGACGGCTCCGGACGTACCGAAACGCTGGAAACCATCTTCGGCGTCGCCGCAAAAAAGAGCGGCACCATCCGGCTCCGT
>ERZ780226.1673-NODE-1673-length-16879-cov-4.276272_pt1 | contig 16879 bp, 13 predicted proteins | sample MGYA00511165_ERZ780226 | MGnify/ENA primary metagenome ERZ780226 (study PRJEB29588, sample SAMEA2152373) | human gut metagenome | biome: human gut; feature: human-associated habitat; material: faeces | place: Denmark | collected 2008/2010 ...
AAGCCCAGTCTGGATGTTTCCGGTTTCCGAAGAAGCACTCTCCGAAACAGCCGAATCCACTTCGGACGAGGTCGTGATGGATGTGCTGGCCGAAACCGAAGAAACCGTATTGACTGGCACAGAGGATGCCGCCCCGGTGCAGGCGGATAATAAAACGGTCAAAGCGGTGGATACCGCGAAAATCACGCTGCGTATAAAATCACCTCGCAAAAATCAGGGAAATGAGAAAGCCGGGACGTTTCCGTCCCGGCTTTCCCTGTAACAAAGAAGCAGGAATATGGAACACTTCTTCAATGATGGAAGTTTGTGAAGATAGCAGGTTCTTTTTCGGGCAGGCCGATCTGTTGCTTGCCTATCTGGATACTCTTCATCAAAAAGGCCATGTTGCGGCCAAGGGTGCGCATTATCTGAAGGCCCTCTTTGTCCTGCGCCACTTCATCGGGGCTGTTGCCGTGCACCATGCACCAATACTGGCTGGGCACTATCGGCATGCCGCGGATTATGAAATACTTGTTAAGCACGTCAAGCGTGGCGGTGGTGCCCGCACGGCGGGCGGAGGCTATTGCCGCGGCAGGTTTGCCGGCGCAGTTTACGCTGCCGCTATAAAACAGGCGGTTCATGAATGCTGTAAGGTTGCCGTTGGGGCCGGCGAAATATACGGGGCTGCCTACTATTATGCCGTCCGCCTCATTCATCTTTTTGCGGGCGATGGCAACAACCTCGTCCTCTTTATCGAACACGCACGCCTTGCCGCCGGCGCATGCGCCGCAGTCCGTGCAGCCCTGTATCGCCTTTGCGCCTATGTGGAATATCTCGGTTTCTATTCCGGCTTCGTTCAGCGTCTTTTCCGCCTCCTTCAGCGCGGTATAGGTGCATCCGTGCGGGCGCGGGCTTCCGTTGATAAGCAATACCTTCATTAATATATCCTCCTGTTTATTATTCCTTGCCCTGTATCATGTAGCAATCCGGCGTGGGCGTTTCCTTGGGCAAAAGCCGCGCGCGCAGTTCTTCATCACGCTCTAATTCATCGGTTATAACAACCGTTGTGCCGGGGCAAAGGTAAAGATACACCCATTGCGCATCGTCCGGCAGCAGCCGTATGCACCCGTGCGATGCGGGCTCGCCCAGCTTCCAGAATTCTTCTTCCATCAGATATCTGTCATCCCGCTCGGAATACGGCACGGAGTGGAAATATATCCTGCCGCGTATCTGGCTCCAATACTGGGCATAGCAGTTGAACCGCACAAAAAACGCGAAGCGCTTGTAATCATCGCCCATTGTAAATGTTCCGCGCGGGCTGCGGCTGGTTTCCTCTATGCCGCTTGAGCATATCATCTCGCGCACAAGCGTGGTGTATTCGCCGTTTTCATCGGCAGTATATACAAAAACGGCCTGATTGGTCAAATCCACCACCGCCTTAAACAGCGCCGGATCGTCGTTCAGCTTGGCTTCCTCCGCATAGCGCCCGCCCTCATGCGTCCGCAGACTTTTTGCCGCAAGGGGATAATCCTCGCTGCGGTATGCCGTGGGTTCGGGCGTAGGCTCCGGCGTAGGCTCCGGAGTCGGTTCGGGCGTTGGCTCCGGCGTGGGGGTAGGCGTAGGCACGGGAGTAGGCGTTGCAGGCGCGGGCGTGGGCGGCTGTATTTCAACCGTTTCCACCGGCGCATAAGGATTGATTATGCCGCAGGCAGCCATCAGCAGCGCCAGCGGTATACAAAGCAACAATGTATACTTGTGTATTTTCCTGTTTTTCATGACATTATTGTAACACATATGTCGCCGCGCTTGCAATAAGTACTGCTTCGGGGTATAATCATTTCGGTTAAGGTTATATGACCTTATTATGCGATATTCATCGCGCAACGTTGAAAGGAGCTATTTGAAAATGAGTGATTACATTGAGGCGCTTGGCATAATCGCGCCCAAGGCCGTGTACAAGAATCTTACGCCTGCACAGCTTGTAGAGCATGCGCTTCGCCGCGGCGAAGGCACGCTGAGCGAGACCGGCGCGCTGGTAGTGACCACCGGCAAATATACCGGCCGTTCCCCCGACGACCGCTTCGTGGTCGATGCGCCCAATATTCACAACGATATAGATTGGGGCAAGGTAAACGTTCCCATAAGCGAAGAAAAGTACGAAGCCATATATAACCGCATGACCGCTTACCTGCAGGGCCGCGAGCTGTTCGTATTCGAAGGCTTTGCCGGTGCTGATGAGCAGTATCATCTGCCCGTGCGCGTTGTTAACGAGCTTGCAAGCCAGAATCTGTTCATCCATCAGCTGCTTGTCCGTCCTGCCGAGGAGCAGCTCAAGGACTTCGTTCCCGGCTTCACCATAATCGCAGCCCCCGGCTTCAAGTGCTCCCCCGAAGTGGACGGCGTGCACAGCGAGGCCGCAATAATAGTCAATTTCAACAAGCGCACCGTTATAATTGCCGGCAGCCAGTATGCGGGCGAAATAAAGAAGAGCGTATTCTCCGTGATGAACTATCTGCTTCCCAAGCAGGGCGTGTTCACCATGCATTGCTCCGCCAACGTTGGCGCGGAGGGCGACAGCGCGCTGTTCTTCGGCCTTTCCGGCACCGGCAAGACCACCCTTTCCGCCGATCCTAACCGCAGCCTTATAGGCGACGACGAGCACGGCTGGAGTGAGAGCGGCATATTCAATATTGAAGGCGGTTGCTACGCCAAGTGCATCAACCTTTCTCAGGAAAACGAGCCCCAGATTTGGAACGCCATCAAGTTCGGCTCCCTGGTTGAAAACGTTGTTATGGATCCCGAAACCCGCAAGCTTGACTATGCGGACAACAGCCTGACCGAGAATACCCGCGTGGGCTACCCCGTTGATTATATCCCCAACTGCCTCATTCCCGGCGTTGCGGGCCATCCCAAGACCGTTATATTCCTTACTGCGGATGCCTTCGGCGTGCTGCCTCCCATCTCCAAGCTCAATGCCGACCAGGCCATGTACCACTTCGTGTCCGGTTACACTTCCAAGCTGGCCGGTACCGAGCGCGGCATAGTTGAACCGCAGACCACGTTCTCCACCTGCTTCGGCGCGCCCTTCCTGCCCCTGCATCCTTCCGTATACGCGAACATGCTTGGCGAGCGCATTGAAAAGCACAACACCAACGTTTATCTTGTAAACACCGGCTGGGCCGGCGGCAAGTACGGCGTAGGTTCCCGTATGAAGCTCAAGTACACCCGCGCCATGGTTACCGCCGCGCTGAACGGCGACCTGGAGAAGGGCGAATTCGTGCTGGATCCCATATTCAACGTTATGGTTCCCACCACCTGCCCCAACGTGCCGGATGAATTCCTCAGCCAGCGCAGGCTTTGGAACAACGACGCCGAATACGAAGCCACCGCAAAGGATCTGGCCGCCCGCTTCGTGAAGAACTTCGAGAAGTATTCTAACATGCCCAAGAACATCATCGAAGCCGGCCCGAAGGCCTAAAGCATAGCTTTTTCGAAGAAGCGGCTAATTGCCGCTTCTTCGACTTTTTCTCGGGTTTTTCCTCTCGCGTTCGCTCCCGGGCGGCAAAACCCGCAGGGTATGAAATCCCTTCGGGCTTTCTCCGTTTCGGCGGCAAAGCCGCCAAAGCCGGAGTAAAATTAAAGGGGCTTATCGCCCCTTAACAACCCCTTTTTCAAAGTTTCTGTTCTACATTACAATCTTACTTAACGCGCTGGTTTTTCCGTCCGGCTTTTTGATGCAGATATAAAGCGCATTGCCGTCGGCTTTTTTATAAACCCTCAGCCGTTCGCCTTCAAGGCTGGGCGCGCTGAAATGTATCTCTGCGGACTTTATTTTGCCCGATGCTATCTCCTTCGCGCTCAGGCAATCCAGCGCCAGCCGCGCATAGCAAACGTTGTTCATATGCTGCCCGAAGTCTATGTCCGTTGAACGGACGGTATATTCAAACGCAAAGTCATCCTCGCCGAAATCATCCGCAAAGCGTGCGGGCGCGTCCGTTATGCCCTGCATGGCGCTGTATTCAAAATCCTTCGGAAAGCCCGTATCGCAAAAGTGCATCAGTTTGCCGCCGCTGCCCAGTATTGCCCATTGCGTCCTGCCGAGGGCGATGAGCTTTTCGCCCTGCTTTAAGCTGTAGCTTCTGAAGCAGCGGTAGGCTTCGTTTGCACATTGCTCGGGCCACGTTGCCGCCGTGACCGTATCCATAAGCCGCGCGCGGGAGAAGAAATCTATCCGCGTGTGTACCGTCAGCCAGAATTCGCCGCGCTTGGCCATTGCCATCCCGCCAACGCCTATCTGCTCCGCATGTTCCGCGGCCATTGCCTGAAATATAGTGAACGCCGCCAGCGGGGACATTGCCGCCGCCGCGTCGCAATAGTCCGGCGAAATTATATATTCCTTTTCAAATACGCTCTGTGCCATTGCTTCTCCCTCAGCTGTTCAGTTTAAGCGCGTTTATCATGTGCCGTATGTGTATGCTCATGGCGTGGCTTGCGCCGTCCCCGTCGCGCTTCATAATGAATTCAACTATCATCGCGTTGTCCCGCCGCACAATATCTTTGAGCAGCTTTTGATTGGTGGATACGAGCATTACCTCATGCACGGCGCTGTTTATAATGGGGAAAAGGCGGCTTATGAATTCGTTGTGGCTTGCCGCGCCTATCATCTCATGAAACTCCTGGTCGGCATCCGGCCAGTTGCCGTCGCTCCTGAGCAGTCTGTTAACCTTCTTCGACTGCTCCTCTATTGCGGCAAGCTCGCTGTCGTCCGCCCGTTCGCAGGCAAGCTTAACGCTTTGCGGTTCAAACATAAGGCGTATTTCGTAAAGATCGCTCAGCCGCACGCGCATGAAGTCAATCGAGCTTATGCTTACGTCGCCTATGTTAGGCAGTTCGTTGGCGATGAATGTGCCGCTGCCGCGCTTGACCACCAGAACCCCCTGCGCTATCAGCGCGCTCACGGCTTCCCTAAGCGTTGCGCGGCTAACGCCAAGCCTTGCGGAAAGCTCAAACTCGTTGGGCAGCTTGTCCCCCGGCTTGAACTGCTTTTGTATCAGTATCATGTCGTAAAGCGCCTCACCTGTGCGCTCGGTAAGGCTTTTTGCCTTGGTTGAGGGCATAGCGTTCATCCTCCGTTCTGCTTTTGGCATATTATAATCGAAAGCGGCGCGCAAATGCAATAGATATGCGCCCTTTGCAAACGCCAATAATGTATGATACAATATATATTCAATAAAACAAGTGTGAATTAAAACGAAGAGGAGTACAGTGCAAATGGACATGATAAAACGGTTTGTCAGGTATTACAAACCGCACAAGCGCCTTTTTATGCTGGATACGGCATGCTCTCTAATGGTCGCCATATGCGATCTTTTTTACCCCATGATAGCAAAAAACATAACCAACGTATATGTTCCCAATAAGGAGCTCAGGCTGCTGCTGGTTTGGGCGGGCGTGCTGCTTGGGATATATCTTATAAAGGCGGCGCTGAACTATATAATTCAGTATTGGGGCCATATCGTGGGCGTAAGGATACAGGGAGATATGCGGCGCGACATGTTCCGCCATCTTCAGAAGCTGCCCTTCTCCTTCTTTGACGAAAACAAGACCGGCGCGATAATGAGCCGCCTTGTGAACGACCTGTTTGAAGTATCGGAGCTGGCGCACCACGGGCCGGAGGATGCGTTCATATCCGGCATAACGCTGATAGGCTCCTTTATAATGCTTGCCAACATAAACCTTTACCTTGCGCTGATAGTTTTTGCGGTGATACCGCTTATGATATTCTTTGCCGTGAAAACGCGCCGGGAGATGAACGCCGCGTTCAAGGCGTCCCGCGTGCAGGTGGGCGAGGTAAACGCGAACGTTGAAACGGCGATAGCTGGCATGCGCGTTTCCCGTTCATATACCGCGGACGAGCATGAGAACGCCAAATTCGGCGTGGCCAACGAAAGCTTCAAAAAAGCGCGCAGCCGCGCATACCGCGCCATGGCAACGTTTGGCAGCGGCATGAACTTTTTCAATGATATGCTCTATCTGCTGGTGCTTACGGCGGGCGGCCTGTTCTTCTATTACGGCAAGATAGACTCCGGCGATTTTGTGGCGTTTTTGCTTTACGTTTCAATATTCATGAAGCCCATAAACCGCCTTGTGAGCCTGTTTGAGCAGCTTCAGGAGGGCATGACGGGCTTCCAGCGGTTCGTGGAGATAATGGACGAATCCGAAGAGAAGGACGAGGGCAAGCTGAATCCGGACAAGCTTGAAGGCAACATCGTTTTTGACGACGTATCCTTCCGCTATTCAAACAGCGACTCCGCCGATACCGAAGCCAAGGTGATATCGCACCTTTCCATGCGCATAGACAAGGGCAAGACCGTTGCACTGGTTGGTCCCTCCGGCGGCGGAAAGACCACGCTTTGCAACCTTATACCGCGATTCTATGAAATAGACTCCGGCGCGATAACCATAGACGGCATGGACATACGCGATATGTCCCGCTATTCCCTGCGCCGCAACATAGGCATAGTTCAGCAGGACGTTTTTCTTTTCAACGGCACCATACGCGAAAACATTGCCTACGGCGATCTTGACGCAACGGACGAGCAAATAATTGAAGCCGCAAAGAAAGCCAACATACACGATTATGTCATGACCCTTGAAGAAGGCTACGACACAAACGTGGGCGAGCGCGGCGTTAAGCTCTCCGGCGGGCAGAAGCAGCGCATATCCATTGCGCGCGTGTTCCTGAAAAACCCCAGCATACTTATTCTGGACGAGGCCACAAGCGCGCTGGACAACGCAACCGAAATGCTCATTCAGCAGTCCCTGTCGGAGCTTGCCAAGGGCCGCACCTGCATAATAGTTGCGCACAGGCTTTCCACGATCAAGAATGCGGATGAGATAATCGTCCTTACCAAGGACGGCATAGAGGAACGCGGTACGCATGATGAGCTGATGAAGCTTAATAAAATGTATGCCGGCCTTTATATGTATCAATTCAAGGAATAAGAAAAAGCATAAATAAAAAAGCGGGCTTTACGCTGTTTCAGGTAAAGTCCGCTTTTTCTTCCCCCCAAGCCTCGCCGCTTGTAGGGGTATTGTAGCATTTTTAATAAGAAAAGTCTTACACTTTTTGCACAATTTCAAAATATTTTTTATGCGCCCTTTTTCACCCGCTCAAATTCGTCCTGTATCTCCTTTGAAGGGGCGTTTGTGAGCAGAGACACGACAATTATGAATATGCCGGACACTATGAACGCGGGCAGCAGCTCATATATGCCGAATATGCCGCCGAGGGGCTTTATAACAAGCTTCCATATGAACACCATACCGCCGCCGGAGAGCATGCCGGCTATAGCGCCCGCGCGGGTCATGCGCTTCCAGAACAGGCTGAACAGCACCAGCGGCCCGAACGTTGCCCCGAAGCCCGCCCATGCGAAGGAGACTATTGTGAATATTACGCTGTTTTCATCAAGCGCAATCACTATGGCTATGGCGGTTATTACCGGCAGCATTATGCGCGAAAGCGTCATAACCTCCTTATCGGTGGCGTTCTTCTTAAATATGCCCTGATAGGCGTTTTTAGCAAATGCGGATGCGGCGATGAGCAAATATGAATCGGAAGAGCTTATGGTCGCCGCCAATATGCCCGCCATTGCAAGCCCCGCAAGCGCCGCAGGCAGCAGCGAACGGGAAAGATAGATGAACACGTTTTCCGCTTCGGATGCGGTTGTCAGCGCCGTGGGGAACAGAGCACGGCCCACTATGCCTATCATTATTGCCGCCGCAAGCGAAATCACTACCCAAACCATTGCCACGCGGCGCGCGCGCTTGAGCTCATCCTCCCTGCGGATGGCCATGAAGCGCAGCAATACCTGCGGCATTCCGAAATAGCCAAGGCCCCATGCCAGCATACTTGCCACGTTGAGCGCGCCGTAATCCTGCCGCGCGCCGAACGAAGGCACTCCGTTCACGGCAAGCTGCACCCCGCCTTCGGTTACGGGATCCGCTATGCCGAAAAATTCAAGGAAACCGGGGAAATCCTTAACGTTTTCAAAAACCGCGCCAAGGCCGCCCGCGCTCGCCACGCCCAGCGTAAGCACCGCCACGAGCACAACCACCATTACAATGGCCTGCATAAAGTCCGATGCGCTTTCCGCCAAAAAGCCACCGAGCAAGGTGTATATAAGCACGAATGCAGCGCCAACGAGCATCATTGTGATATACGGCGCGCCGAACAGCGTTGAAAACAGCTTGCCGCAGGTAACAAGGCAGCTTGCCGCATACACCGTGAAGAACACCAGTATGAACGCGGCGGAAATGCCCATGATTACCTTCTTTTTCTCATGAAAACGATTGGAGAAAAACTCCGGCAGGGTTATGGCGTTGTTCGCGGCAATGCTGTATCGCCTGAGCCGCTTGGATACCACCAGCCAGTTTATGTACGTTCCCACGGCAAGGCCCGCCGCCGTCCAGAACGCATCCGCCAGCCCGCACCAGTATGCCACGCCCGGCAGGCCCATCAGCAGCCAACCGCTCATGTCCGATGCTTCCGCGCTCATTGCGCTTACCCACGGGCCTAAGCTCCTGCCGCCTAGGAAAAACTTTTCCGTATCTGCATTCGCGCGGCGGGCAAAGAATATGCCAATGCCTATTACCGCCGCCATGTACACCACCATCACTATCAATATTTGCAGCGATTCCTGTCCCATTTGTGTCCTCCTATAACTTAACATGAAATAAATTCATGTTTTATACCGTTCAATCTATGGTATCGGCGTATTATAGCGGCGTATCGGGCAAAACGCAAGCCGTATTTTGTGTAAAAATTCTGCTGCAAGGCTTGCCAAACGGCAAAAAGTGCCGTATCATATAGCAAAACGGGATAAGATGAAACTTATTCATCTTTATAAGGAGAACAATATGAGCGACGCAAAATACGCCATGTTTATAAAAGCGGTTGATAAAAAAAGCCTTGCCCTTGCCGCGCAGGAGCTTTGCTGCACGCCCAGCGCCGTCAGCCACGGAATAAGCGCGCTGGAGACGGAACTGGGGCTGAGGCTGATGAAGCGCAGCCGCGGCGGCGTGGAGCTTACGGCGGAAGGGGAGCACGTTATAGGCGCGGTGCGCGGCGTGCTTGAGGCAATGGAGCGCGTGCAGCAGGCCGCGGAGGAGGCGCGGCAGGGCTTGGGCAGAATAGTGCGTATAGGCGCGTTCACAAGCGTTGCCGTGCATTGGCTGCCGGGCATGATAAAAAGCTTTGAGCAGGTTTGCCCGCAGGCGCAGTTCAAGCTGCTCAACGGCGACTATCACGATATCAACACATGGCTTGAGGAGGGCAGCATAGATATAGGCTTCGTCACCATGCCGGATTATCCAAAGAACTGCCGCGGCATTGCGCTGAAGGAGGATAGGCTTTTAGCCGTTCTGCCAAAGGAGCATCCGCTTGCGGGAAACAGTAGCTTCCCCGTTGCGGCGGTTGAAAACGAAAGCTTCCTTTCAATAATGGAAAACAGCGCGAACGATGCCCGCCGCGCGCTGGACATGGCGGGGGTTAAGGCGCACGTTAAATACACCACCAAGGACGACTATGCCGTTATAGCAATGGTGGAGCAGGGGCTGGGCATAAGCATAATGCCGGAGCTGCTGCTTGGCGGCCTTACGCACAACGTTAAGCTGATGCCGCTGGACAACCGCGCCAGCCGCATAATAGGCGCCGCCGTGCCGGAGAAGAACAGCGACAATATTACTGCGCAGAAGTTCATTGCGCATATGCAGCGCTGGATAGCCGCGCGATACGCGCCCCGCGCGGAATAATATATTATCAGCCGGCTTGCCTTTAGCTTGAAAAGCTGATATGATTGGATAAAGCAATCAAATGGAGGCAGTGTCATGTATTACAATGCGAATTACGGCTTTGCACTAATACAGTCTTGGTTTGGCCCCCAGCTATGGAGAGGGCGAAGCAAGACAATTTTCCCTTGCGCATAAGTTATACTTGTGCGCTTTTTTATTACAAAAGGAGGATAGAATAATGCTTCCCTATCTTACGGATTACGAAAACGACCGTCGGCTTTTCCGCCCGCGCGTGGTGAACGCAATACTCGTGCTGATGCCTTTTATGGTGCTTTACCGTGCGACGGAATTGTGGTTTAGCGATATGTATTTGTTTGATTTTATGAAACGCTCACAGTATGGCCTTATGTGGTTTGCGCTGTGCCTTATTTCGGTATATCGTCCCAGATTTTCGCTTTTCATTTCGTATGGGGATACCGCAGCGATAATACTCGCCCAAATTCTTGGCGACCTAATACTTGAAAACAACACTATCCGCGCTACGCCGGAGGATTATCTTACGCCAGGTCACGGCAAATTATCCCATCACGGCATAGGCATATGGCTGCAATTCTTTTTTGCCGTAATGGTCCTCTATGTGGCCTATGCGCGGCAGATAGAGCCAAGGATTAAGGCGCGGCGGGAAAGGCGCGGGAAATGACGAAATGCGGGCGGTTTTTGATAACTGCCCGTTTTTGTGTTTTTCCCCATTTACAAAGGATATGCCCTTCTGGTATAATTCTTCACGACAAAGGGGAGTAACCTGCCCGCGGGCGAAAATGCGGGCGGTTTGGGCGTCATCACGGCCGTTATGGCCCGCCCGGCCTTGATTGGTGAGACTTTTGCCGCTTGTTTGACGCGCATATGCGGCGAATGAAGCGCGGCGGGAGTTTTTTTATACCCAAAAGGCTTTTGCATGGCGCGAACAATAATCAAAACCGGAGGAAAACCACAATGGAACAATTTGTTGAACTGTTTTCAAACGTGGCCAATTTCACGTGGCAGCAGCTGCTTATGATTGCCATAGGCGCAACGCTCATCTATTTGGCCATAAAAAAGGAAATGGAGCCCACGCTTCTTCTGCCCATGGGCTTCGGCGCAATATTGGTCAATTTGCCCTTTGTCAATACGGAGGCTATTGAAACCCTTTTCAATGCCGGCATAGCCACGGAGCTTTTCCCGCTGCTGCTGTTCATAGGCATAGGCGCGATGATAGACTTCGGCCCCTTACTTTCCAACCCGAAAATGTTCCTTTTCGGCGCTGCGGCGCAGTTCGGCATATTCTTCACGTTTATAATGGCGCGGCTCATAGGCTTCACCCTTCAGGACGCCGGCAGCATTGCAATAATCGGCGCGGCGGACGGCCCCACGTCCATTTACCTTGCCAACTATTTTAAGTCCAACTATCAGGGCCCCATAATGGTCGCCGCGTATTCATACATGGCGCTCGTGCCCATTATACAGCCGCCCGTCATAAAGATGCTCACCAGCAAAAAGGAACGCTGCATCCGCATGCCGTACAGCCCCAGCGCCGTATCCGGCACAACACGCGTGCTGTTCCCGATATTCGTAACCGTGGTCGCGGGTACCATCGCCCCCAAGAGCGCGGAGCTTATAGGCTTCCTCATGTTCGGCAACCTTATAAGGGAATGCGGCGTGCTCGGCAGCCTGAGCGAAACCGCGCAGAAGTCCCTTGCCAATCTTGTTACGCTGCTGCTTGGCATATCCGTTGCGTTCAAGATGAAGGCAGAGCTTTTCGTAACGGCGGAAACGCTTGCAATAATCGCGCTCGGCCTTGTCGCGTTCATATTCGATACCGCGGGCGGCGTGCTGTTTGCAAAGTTCCTCAACCTTTTCCTCAAGAACAAGGTGAACCCCATGATTGGCGCGGCGGGCATATCCGCCTTCCCGATGGCCAGCCGTGTTGTGCATAAGCTTGGCCTGCAGGAGGATAACCAGAACTTCCTGCTGATGCATGCCGCAGGCGCGAACGTGTCCGGCCAGATCGCCAGCGTAATAGCCGGCGGCCTTATGATAACGCTTATAGAAGCCATGCTTTGATAAAAGGAGGATACAAGCCATGTTTATACTTAACGCAATGAAATTCGCCTGGTCTCCCGAAACGCTTATGCCCTCCCTGCTGCTCACGCTCAAGGGCATGATAGGCATCTTCGCCGTAATACTGACCATATGGGCCTTCGTAGCAATACTGAATAAGGTCACGGGGAAGAAAGAAAAATAAAACGATATTGGCAAACGAATTTGATTTATCAAAGAGGCTCCCGTGCAAAAACGCGGGAGCCTTTTGGCATATAATCTTTTACTCTCCCGCCCTTGGCAGCAGTTCTCTCGGTCCTTTGCCAAGATAGCGCAGCACAAACACGAGCGTTCCGGCGATGAACAGCCCCAGCGCGGCAAGGCATGTTAGCAGGCTTACTCTTGTATCTGCGCCGAGCGCAAACTCGACATTTATCTGCGTGCTTTCGGCAAGGTATGCACTGAAGGCGAGAAACTCCTCCGGAGTTTGGTTGGCGTTGGCCATTATGCTTTCGCCTACGCTGGCAGTTAGCACATGCCCTATTGCCGCGCCAATAAGCGCACCGGTCACGGCAATAATGAGCGCACTAAGCATTACGGCTACAAAGGCTCTTGCCTTGCTGCAACCGAGTAAGCGCATGGTGCCTATGCTCTGCTTCTGCGACTGCGCATAGAAGAATGCCAGCAGCAGCGCGGCTATTACCAGCAGCGATGATGAAAGTATCAGCAGCAGCTCCGCCGTGCCGGAAAGGGCTTCCAGGCTGGGCTGTATTCTCGAATAGCCTTGGTCGTAGAATGTAAACCTCGCTTCGTAGTCGCCCTGCTTCGCTCCTGTTATGCCAAGCTCGTTCATGCGCTCTATGAACGGCTCGATTTTGCCATTCTCCAGCCATATGGTCAACAGCGCGCCCGTGACGGGTCTATCCTCCTCGGCAGGGGCATTCTCGAGCGACTTTTCGGGAATGTAGATTGTGTTCCAGGGGACGGATATTGCGGCTTCGGATATGGTCGAGCTGCCTGTCATTGGCCGCACATCGTATATGCCGACAACCTCGTATTCGCCGCTGTCGAAGAAGCGGTCGGGGTCGGTATAGGTGTAGAAGGGAATAAGCCTGTCCGTATCTGCTGTTGAGTTTGTAAAACAATTATATTCATAAAAGCTGAATTCTATTTTTTCTCCGACTTTCCATTTCTGTGCTTTTGCTAATTCTCTGCTTATCATACAAACTTTTTTCCCTGATTCATACTCATTTGCTGTGATGGGACGGCCGTCTCGAATGAACATGTTGCCTAAGTTGAAAGCCGGAATCCCACTGATGTCGTTTGTTGTCATGACAGCGAATGAACGGGATCCAATATAATACGCCCGACTGATTTGTTCAAATTTTTCTAAATCTTCTTGGCTGATATTTTTAACTTTTTGTATCCAAAACGGCTCTTTAAGGGTGACGTACATTGAGGCGGATTCTGGCCCAATAGCTTTATTTTTATAATAATAGTAACGATGTTCACAAAATAGCATATCTCGCCAAAATGTTATACCTACCACACGATAAAGGTTATCCTTTATCGTCGGCAAAACATCAGGAATATAGTCTATCAATACACTTGCTATGTACTCTGTGTCAGGTTCTATAAATAGGTCATAATCGGTAGCTTCGCCATAGTTGATATTATTTAATTCTGCTGAGTAATAGGATAATTGACGCTCATTTTCTATTTGCGGCATATCTAAATCAATGCGGCTTGATTCATTGGCACCATAATTATAGTGAAGTATCCCTAAAGCGGAATATGTTACATCCAGTGCGAAGGATTTACGCACATAAATCCTATATAGTTCATGCCTTGTCGGAACATAAAAAAGATTATTTTTTAAGTAATATTCATCGCTATAGTCATATGTTCCATCAGCTTTTCTCGGGATATTTCCTTTGCTCTTTATGGTAAAACGTATAATATCATATGAGAAAAGCGGCAATTTCCCGCTTTTTACTAAAGCAATATTATCATCGCTGAATGCTCCGTACCTTGCACGAAGCTCATACTTTTTAACACTCGGAGCCTTGATTATAGGATCTAAATCATACCCGTAGACCGTGACAGGCTGGTTTCCTGCATAATCCTTGTCCGTTATGTCGGTTATGATTTTCCCGTGTCTGTTTACATCCGCACATAACTCTATTACTGCAATAGTTGTGTAAGCATTATCTGCAAGCTGAAGATTATACTGGCTATCCTTATATAGATTCAAACTTGTGCAGAAGAAGGCTGTAAGCAGAATAAGCACCGCCAAATATAGCGCTGTACGGGTAGGCTTGCGGAAAAGCTGACGCAGGTGCATGGATAGCATAGAGAGAAAATCCTTTCGTTTGTTTACTGTTCATTTGCAGGCCGAACATGGCCAAGTCCTAAAAGTTAACGCTTCAATGGTTTTAAGGATTCCAACGGGTTACTTATACACAGCATCCGCGTAAGCTTACTATAACATGAATATGCCGGCATGTAAAGGAAGAAGCGGGCTTCACGCCCGGCCGTCTTGCTTTCCGCCCTTTAACGGTGGTATAATCAAATCAACAGAACATACAGCAACGCCGTGGCTTCGGGCGAAACCCGAAGATCAACAAGGGAAGTCGGGTGAAAATCCCGCACTTGCACAGGATTTTTTGCAAGCTGTAAGCGTTGAGCGGATGCGTACAAAAGGGGCGCTTTGCCCGGTCATTGGGAAACCGAGAAGGCTTACGCAGCCGCGCAGGCACGGGCGGATTTCGCCGCGCCGTATTCGCAAGCCAGAAGACCTACGAACGTTTTATTCTCCGCGCAAAATGCGCGCGCAGAATATTATTTTAATGTGCATTATACGCGGCAGTTTTGAATTTTTGCAGAACTGCCGCTTCACTTTTTCTATAAAAGCGCGTTGCGGAAAGGAATAATATGGAACACGGGGCGAAGGTGCGCGCGCGGTACTTTGCGGCGCTGCATCCGTCCGTATGCATGGCGTATTTCGTGGCGGCGATAGGGCTTACGCTGGCCTGCTCGCATCCGGCAGCGGCGGCGCTTTCGCTGGCGGGCGGCACGGCGTTCAGCATACTGCTTCGCGGCGGGAAGGAAACGGCGAATACTTACAAATTCGTGCTGCCCATGTTTTTGCTCATAGCCATTGGCAATCCGCTTTTCAGCCATCGCGGAGCCACTATGCTTTTTATGCTGTTCGATCAATGGATAACGCTGGAGGCGATAAGCTACGGGCTTGTGTCCGCATGCACGCTCAGCGCGATAATAGTTTGGTTTGCGTGCTATCAGCAGGTTATGACGAGCGATAAGTTTTTGTATCTGTTCGGCAACATCGCGCCTAATACGGCCCTGCTCATAACAATGACGCTCAGGTTCATACCAAAGCTTAAAAAAGATGCGGCGGACATAGCCGCGGCGGAAACAATGCTAAACGGCAAGCCGAAGCGGCTTACGCAAAAGCTGGGCGCGGTTATGCGCAGACTTTCCGTATTGCTTACAATGAGCATGGAGGCGGCGGTAGAAACGGCGGACTCCATGCGTGCGCGCGGCTATGGAGAGGCGCGGCGCACAACGTTCCATCTGTTCCGCTTCGATACGCGAAGTGCGGTCATAATGGCGGCGGTGCTGTCGCTTGCGGCGGTGTGCACGGCGGGGCGGATATACGGCTACGGCTGCATGGAATTTTACCCGCGCATATATGCGCCCGATGCGGACGCGGGCGGAATTGCAATGCTTGCGGCGTTCGCGGCGGTTATGTTCATGGGGGCGATTTTGGAGATGAAGGAGGCAGCGGTATGGCGCTCGTGCGGATTGACGGAATAAACTTTACATATGCGGGCGCGAAGAAAAGCGCGCTTATCAATGCATCGTTTGAAATAAACGAAGGCGAATACGTGCTGCTGACGGGCGCGTCCGGCTGCGGCAAAACAACGCTTATACGCCAAATAAAGCCGGAGCTTACCCCTGCGGGTGCACGGGAGGGCAGCATAACATACGATGGAGTGGCGATAGAGAGCCTCAACACAAAGCGCGCCGCGGCGGAGATAGGCTTCGTTCAGCAGAATCCGGATAACCAGATAGTTACGGACTATGTTTGGCACGAACTTGCGTTCGGCCTTGAGTGCATGGGGCTGAGCGTTGGGGTTATACGGCGGCGCGTGGCGGAAATGGCGGCGTTTTTCGGCATGGAAAGCTGGTTCCGGAACAAAACATATGCCCTTTCGGGCGGGCAGAAGCAGCTTTTGAACCTTGCGGGCGCGCTTGCGATGGACCCGCGGCTGCTTATATTGGATGAACCCACCGCCATGCTCGATCCGCTTGCCGCGCGGGAGCTGCTGGACGCGGTAAGCAGAATAAACAAGGAACTGGGCGTTGCGGTGCTTATAACCGAGCACAGGCTGGAGCAGGTGCTGCCTGCGGCGGACAAGGTTGCCGTTATGGAGCGCGGGCGGATAATAAGCCAAGGCAGGCCGGAGGAGACGGTGCGCAACCTTTGCCGGAGCGGGGAGGGGGACAGACTGTTTTTCGGCATGAGTGCGCCGGTAAGGATATTCGCTGCGCTTGGGCAGGAGGAGCTGCCGCTTACCGTGCGGGACGCACGGCTGGGCCTGAAACGAATATTGGGCGATAAAAAAGCGCAGCCGCTGAGTATAGACGCGCCGAAAATCAGCGCGGAGCCCATACTGAGTGCGAAGGAGCTTTGGTTCCGCTATGATGCAAAGGGCGCGGATGTGCTGCGCGGGGCGGATATATCGCTTTGCGAAGGGGAACTTATGTGCCTTATGGGAGGCAACGGCGCGGGCAAAAGCACGTTGCTTTCGGTGCTGTGCGGGCTAAACAAAGCCTATCGCGGCAAGGTGAAACTGGATAAGGGCAAAAAGCTATGCATGCTGCCGCAGAACGCGCGCACGCTGTTCACGGCGGATACTGTGCTGGGGGAGCTTATGGATGCTTCCGACGGGGACGAGGCGCGCGCAAAGGCAATGGCGGAGCGGCTTGAGCTGAGCGGGCTTTATGA
>ERZ780226.1677-NODE-1677-length-16869-cov-4.078090_pt1 | contig 16869 bp, 20 predicted proteins | sample MGYA00511165_ERZ780226 | MGnify/ENA primary metagenome ERZ780226 (study PRJEB29588, sample SAMEA2152373) | human gut metagenome | biome: human gut; feature: human-associated habitat; material: faeces | place: Denmark | collected 2008/2010 ...
AATTACACATTTATAAGAATATTTTAACATCATCAATCGCCTATTTTATCGGCGCTTTTTTTGAAAACGATAAACCTCTGAACCGCAAAGTTTAAAATGACGGTAATCGGAACAGTTATAAGCTTCGCAATGGTTTTAACGGCAAAAAACCTCGCGAAAGCCGCCAAAGACACACTTGAAACAATCAACACGAAAACATTTCCCGCAAGGAACTGAAGATATTTCTTAAACGAATACCCATCCGCACGGTAAACGAACCTCGAATTCATAAAATAGCTGTTGGTCGCCGAGACAAGATAGGCGGCGATGTTTGACACAAGCTCCCAAACCCCCGCAACATCACACAGCAGGAAGAAAACCCCGGTGTCAATCAGGGTATTGACCACCCCAACGCACCCGAATTTGATAAACATTTTTAAATTCGCTTTAGAAAAGAGCTTTCTCATAACCTGCGCTTCCGTTCTGTTTTTTTTAATTTTCTTCTTATCTGATATATCTCACAGAGCATTTTAAATCCGTCACCGATGACGCTGACGTTTGAGCATACAGAATTGTTTAAAAGAGTAACGGGTATGCTTTTAATATTATACCCATAATTTCTTGCCATAGCAAGAATCTCAAAATCAAATCCGAATCTCATTATCGAAAGCTTTGAAAAAAGCTCCTTTGCCGCCTCGGCTCTGTACGCCTTAAAGCCGCACTGAGTATCACTCAAGCCGAGATGAAGCATATGCTCACATAGTGCCGAGAACGTCTTGCTCGCCACAGCACGTAAAATTCCGTATCGCTTAGAAATTTCTGAATCCTCGCGCCGTGTTCCCACCGCAATATCCGCCGTGTCAAGTGCGGCGATAAATCTTTCAAGCGGTTCAAGCCCATAAGCAAGATCCGCATCGGTAAAGACAATCTTATCACCCCTTGCCGCCGCAACCCCCGCTTGAATTGCACCGCCCTTGCCCTTGTTCTTTTCATAGCCAACGACACGCATATATCCGCCCTCGAGCGACTTCAAAGCCTTCAATGTCCCGTCGGTGCTCCCGTCATTTATCGCGATGAACTCAATTCCCTTATGCTGTCTTAAATATTCCTTAACCTTGTTTACCGTACTGCCTGCCATATCCTCACAGTTATAAAACGGTATTATCAAAGAAACCATAATCTACCCTCTCATATTCAGCCTTCGACATCTATTCCGAAAACTTTTTTATAAAGCTCAGCCGAAAAATACAGATTTGCCTTTGTCATATATCCGTATTTCCGGTCATCAAGTCTGTATCCGGCTCCGTCAATTTCAAAGCCGTCTGCTGTGAATACATTTTTTTCGTTATCAAAAATGACCGACTTCCCTTTTACGCTGATATCGGTCAGCTTTGTTTTCTCATTATAAACCAGCTGTCCGCCCTCCGCCTCTATTATATTTCTGAGCGGATAATAATTTTTTCCGTCTTTTATATAAATCGGGTTTTCACAGTGAATTCCGTTATGATATAAGTCGCGGAAGTCAGCGCCCTTTATGTATATCTTTACCCCGTCTCTAATCCTATATATATCGCGATACGCAGCCTGGTAATAATTGTCGCTTATAAACTGATTGTACGAATATTTCGGGTTGAGGTCGGCATTGTAATAAAAATCAGACGTTCCGTCACCGATTGCCGTAAGATTTTCATTAATTATTTTCCGATTTTCGGCATATCCGCAAAACGTCGGTGCAAAAGAAACAACGCCGAACACAAAAACCACAGCCAAAGCATACGCCGACTTCTTTCCGCCCGGCGCAATGTCACACAAAACGTCCGCCCCGACCGCAATTAAAATCAAAAGGCAGGGCAGAATATTCCGATAACCGAAGGTGACCGAAAAGACAAGCATCCCAACCGAGGCAAGCCCGGCAAGCAACAGAGCAGAGCGCTCTGTCTTTCCGAAAAACAAACCGAATATTCCTTCGGCCGTGAGTGCCGCCGTCAGGATTATTCCGGCCGCGGTATACATACCGAGCAATTTAAAAATACCCGAAGCAGCCGCCGCGGCGGCAAGCATATCCGAAACCGGCTTATGCAGCTTAAGTTCATCCGCGGCAAGCAGCAAAAGCACACTCTCAAACACAAGAAATGCCGAATTTCTTCCAACCGAGAAATCATAAACAAGCCTAAGGCGTTCAATCAGGCTCAGCGCCTCAGAGGTCTCGGCAACCGTCCTTCCGAAGGTACTCGGCGAAAGCACAACCGTCGCATAGCCGACCGCCATAATCAAAAGCATAATAATACATCTTTTAATGTCCTTCTTATCTCTAAAACGTATAATTGAATATAAGGCTGCCGCTGCGATTGCCGCCGCACCGCCCTGTTCGGTCGAAGCGCCGGACAGGAACAGAACAAATACCGCCGACACCTTTATTCTTTCTTCCTCTGCTGACCTTCTAAAGACATAAAACGCGGCAAGGGCCAAAGCCGTCGGATAAATATAATTCATTGCCCCCGCCATCCAAAAAACGCCTTCACGCAGAATCGTATAAGGCAGGATAAGCGTCCCCGACAGGGCAAGCGCAAAAAACAAAGTCCGCTGCTTCACATCCAGTGCACATCCCGCAAAGAAATATACTGACATAATGAGCAGAGGAATCACAACAAAAAACAGCCTGTCCTTAAACACAAGAATAAGCTCTAAAAGAAAGTGAACCGCCGCCCGACCGTTCATCTGCATATAATGCTCGCCCGTCATTTTTATAAAGTTTAAAAATCCGTGCCTTAAATACAGCGCGTAGATAAAATCATCACCATAGAGAGTTGTTGCCGCGCCGGTCAGTGCAAAAACAAAAATGCAGAAAACCGATATGAAATTTTTCAGATTTAAGACAGACTTCTTCACTGATAAATCACCTAAATCAATACTCTCGTTCATTATTGATATATTATTTTACCATTACTGAAACAAAAAGTCAATACCACCGGTATTTTAGGTTGGTGTAAAGTAAAAATCAGCTTAATTCATTAATATATCATAAAAGACCTATAAATAATTCAAACGGGTTATGCCAAAGGCATAACCCGTTTGAATTATTCACCGTACATACCGGCCCTGTCATTTATAACAAGAATCCTAAGCATATTATCACTAAGCTTAAGTTCTCCGTTATCATCACCCTTAAGCAATCCCTTATCAACCAACTTTTTTATTGTAGGCCTTGCCCATTCCGGCATATTGTCATCTATATAGTTGTATATCATTGGGTTTTCCAACTTGTTTATACTATCCGATAGCCTGTTTACCTCCTCGGATAAATTATTGATAACATTTTTCAACTCTTCATATTGTGACATCGTTAACTCCTCACCTTCCTCAGAATTTTCTCCGGATATTGCTTCGCATATTGCCTCCGCAATTTTCTCGGCACCAAGCTTTTGATATAAATCCGCGTCCTGCGGCGTATCAACAAAACAAACCTCTAAAAGACAGGCAGGCGCAATCGTATGCCTTAATACATACAATCCCGATCTGTCCTTTATACCTCGATCCACAAACCCGAGAGATTTAAGCGCATTCAGCATTGCGCCCGCACCGGTGACATTTCTGCCGCCGTAAGTGCATGCCTCTGCTCCTTTTCCTCCACCCGAATTGAAATGGATTGACAAAAACATATCAAGAGGCTGAGCGTTTGCCTTTTCACATATCTTTCTTAAATTTTCCGATACCGTTGAAGAATAGTCATCCGTGCAGTCAACTACAGTATTGCCGCGTGATTTTAACTTTTCCATCAAGGAATACCCAACCGCACGCGTTTCATCACTTTCATTCAAAATTCCTACAGCACCGCTTCCGACTGTTCCGCTGACCGTGTGTCCACAGTTAATTCCTATTCTCATTTAAATGCCCTCCTTTTCTTTGCTTGTTATTTTCTCGTTTTTCAGAACCTCATCAGCCATTATCGCCGCATGGGTAAAGCTGTTATTCTTCCACCATGCAATAATGGCCGAAACAACAGTAAATCCTGTTGAAATCAGCGTGTTAATATCGTCATCAGACACCTTAATTATGCTGCGGCCCATAGCGGTAAGCACCTGATTGATAAGTGCAAAAACCAAAATAACCGTCCTTGCTATTGTCCCTGCCGTAATTTTCATCAAATATCACCCCCCTTTTTCAGAACGTGCCAAACGCACTATTTTATAAAAAAGCTCACAGCCGCCGCAACCAGCGCAGTTATGACCGCACTAATAATAATGTCATACTTTCGTCCCGGCCTTTTTTCAATAGCGCCGACTCTTTCTATCAGCTCGTTAAGGTCACGGCGCATATATTTCATTTCAACCAGAATTTCGGTTATACTTTTGCTGTCCTCAGCCATCTCATCTATTCTATGGTGTGCTGATTTTACCGACTGTTCAACGGAGGTCATTCTTTCATAAATTTTTTGCTCATCCATTTATTAAACATCCTTTCATTTATATGTCAAAGCCAAAAATCTCGCTTTCACGGCACAACTACACGAAACTTTACTTTAACTGAATTTTCCCTCCTGCTACTATAATATAATTCATATATCAGTGTCGTGCAGTGTCATTATAAAAAAACTGTCTTCCTGCATAATTTATATGAACGAATGGAATAATACACAGCGGATATAACCTCTTAATATGCAATTCTTAAAAATGTTTCAAAAAATCATAAAAAAGCTCTTGACAAAATAATAAAAATGTGTTATTATAATAAGGCTTTAGCGGAGACGCTGTCCGAGCGAAGCTCGCCGGAGTGGCGGAACTGGCAGACGCCCAGGACTTAAAATCCTGTGGGACTTTAATCCCGTACCGGTTCGATCCCGGTCTCCGGCACCAATTAAATAACGCAGGGTAGAGCAGTTTGGTAGCTCGTCGGGCTCATAACCCGGAGGTCGGGGGTTCAAATCCCTCCCCTGCACCCACGTCGGAATGGACTTCGCTTCATTCCGATTTTTTTCATGAAAAAATCAGTCATATGCTCCGTCATTCCTCCTTTTTTCGCAAAAAGGCACGCTCAGCTCAGCTGCTCACTTGTAAACGCGTTCGCGACGTTTCGCTATCGCTACCACCTTTTTGCGAGGAAAGCGCCTTCGGCGCATAAATATCTAAATTGTTCGGCCTTGCCACATATAAAACCCCATAAACACGCCGTTTGTGGGATTTTTACTTTTTATAGTTTAATGCTAAAGTGGTCAGTTGACCACAATTTTGACCACAACAACAAAAAAACGTCCAATATTTCTAATTGCTTCCAATTCGATTTCAGCCGCCAAATATCATTATTCTTCTTTCTTCACCACAAAAATTTAAAAATTTTTAAAAAAACTCTTGACAAATTAAAAATATGTGTTATAATTAAATAGTAATGATTACTATTACTGTTAAGGAGAAATCTAAATGGATACAAAGAACCCTGTCAGATTCAGCAAACAGAGAGAATGTATTTTAAATGTATTAAAAGGTACAGATACTCACCCTACTGCTGGCTGGATTTATGAAAAAGTTAAAAAAGAGATTCCAAGTATCAGTTTAGGAACAGTTTACAGAAATCTTGCAAGACTGAGCGAGGATGGTATGATTCTTAGAATCAGCAGCAGTGATGGCGTGGAAAGATACGATGCAAGAGTTAAACCCCACTATCATATGTTATGTAGGATGTGCGGAGCGGTAAGCGATGTTTTTATCGACTATGCCGACGATCTTGACAGAAAAGCCGAAGCGCTTTGCGGCTGTAAAATAGATGAGCATCGGCTTATGTTTTACGGAATCTGTAAAAATTGCAGCAAAAAATAAAAATTATATATTTAGGAGGAATTTATTATGAAAAAGTATGTATGTCCTGTATGCGGTTATGTCTATGAAGGAGAAAATCCCCCCGAGAAATGTCCTCAGTGCGGATGCCCGGGCGAGAAATTCACCGAGATGAAGGAAAACGCACTGAATTTTGCGTGTGAACATGTTATCGGCGTTGGTGCAAAAGACAAGATTGATTCCGAAGTATATGAGGGTTTAAAAGCTAACTTTACCGGTGAATGCACCGAGGTTGGAATGTATATTGCGATGAGTCGTCAGGCTATCCGTGAGGGATACCCCGAAGTTGGCGAGTTCTATATGAGAGCGGCACTCGAAGAAGCAGAACACGCGGCTAAGTTTGCTGAGCTTTTGGGCGAAGTTGTTGTTCCCTGCACAAAAACAAACCTTCAAATGAGAGCTGAGGCAGAGTGCGGCGCAACCTCAGGCAAGCTTGAGCTTGCAAAGCGTGCTAAAGAACTCGGCTATGATGCAATTCACGATACAGTTCATGAAATGGCAAAGGACGAGGCTCGGCACGGCAAAGGTTTTGAAGGTATGCTCAAGAGATACTTTGGTTAATACTTAAAAGATAAAAGGATTAAGGTGATACAGAATGGAAAATTATACGATTTGTAACTGTAAAAAGGTAACCTACGCTGATGTTGAAAATGTTATCAACAGTGAATCGAAGTTCGAGAATGTTGAAAAAGCATTTGAGGATGTTCAGAAGATAACAAAGTGTTCAACAGGATGCGGAGGGTGCCACGATAAAATTATGGACACAATATCCGAAATAATGAATAAGTAAAAGGAGATTTGTTATATGAAAAAGTATGTATGTCCCTGCGGATACGTATATGATCCCGAAATGGGTGACCCCGACAGCGGAATAGCTCCCGGCACAGCGTGGGAAGATGTTCCCGAAGATTGGGTCTGTCCCATATGCGGATTGGGTAAAGACGCATTTGAAGAAGAATAATTAAATAACTGTTTGAAAAGAGGTTTGCACACAATGCAAACCTCTTTTCAAATGAAACAATTTGGAGTAAGGCTCTCAAAATGGGATTCGTGGGCCGAAAACACACCTTGTAAACCCGGCAAATAACGCTGTAAACTTGGCTAAAATACCCCTTTGTGCAAACGGGAAGAAAGCGGCCTATAACGATTGCTTTATCGTTGCTTTTGTGATATAATAAATAACAAATCTCTTTATGTTAAAAGAGGCGTTAGAAATGATTTATAAAAAACAAATGTTAAAAATACTGATTGTTGTTATAGGGACTGCTGTTGCCGCACTTGGTATGGATATGGCTATATATGCAGGTTTTGGCTCTGCAACTCTTGCTGTGTTGTGGCAAGGGATAGCGCAGAGCATAAATATAACTATTGGACAAGCTTCTTTAATCATTGCGGCAGCAATGGTGTTATTTTGCTTGTTTTATGATAGAAGCCAAATACACATAGGAACAATATTATATCAAGTTATATACAGTCTTTGCATAGATTGGTTTGCACCATACATACAATATGGTTCTTCCAAAATGATTAACTTTCTTTTGATGATATTGGGGCTTGCAATATTCAGTTTAGGTTCAGCACTTTATTCTGTTGCTGATTTTGGAAAGGGCTCATATGAAGCATTAACTTTTGCCATTGTGAATAAGAATAAATTCTCAATTCAAAAAGTGAGAATCGTTTTAGATATACTATGTGTTCTTGTAGGTGTATTGTTGGGCGGCAAGGTTGGATTATGCACAGTAACTACAATTTTATTATCGGGTGTATTGTTACAACAGTTTGTAAAATTGTTAAAACCGATTGTCAACAAATTTATAAATTGAGTGTAAACGCTTGAATTTATAATAACTTTAAGACAATCCTCATGGGTTGTCTTTTTCCGTTTTAAAAATTTTTTACAGTATTTACAGCTATCAATGCAATGCCATTTTATCAACTGTAACCGTTGCAGAGAGATTGTATTTATGACAAATGAACAGTTTTGGGAGTGCCAAAAAGCATTATTTAAACCTTTTCATATTCCTTGACATTTTATCAAAAAGCGGATATAATATACATATACCCACAAAGGTATATTCGGAGGTGATCTTAATGAAGCAATGTATAGATTCCGAAAATCTGCATAACAGGCTAAGCAGAATAATCGGTCAAATACAGGCAATAGACAGAATGATAGACCAAGATATACCTTGCGAAGACATTTTGTCGTAGATAAATGCGACGAAATCAGCCTTGCATAAGGCCGGACAGGTTGTGATTGCAAGGACAAATGCCGCTTTTAAAGCGTTAAATCGACAGCTTTTAAAACCTGTGATTGCATAACGGTTTGAAGTACATCGCGATAGATAAAAACCACTCTCCTTTGTGAGTTTTTGTTTTCAACTGTATTATACCAAATCAGAGTGATTTTTTCTATATATAAATTGTAAACTTATAGTGACAAAACGGATTTGCCACATCCGTAAAACAGCATAAACTCTGCACTTTTAGAGTTTTGCACGTGGCTAATAATGAATAAGTAAGGAGTTGTTTAAAATGGCTGAAACCAAATATGCAGGTACAAAAACAGAAAAAAATCTTCAGGCTGCGTTTGCCGGAGAGTCTCAGGCGAGAAATAAGTACACCTACTTTGCAAGCATTGCGAAAAAAGAGGGCTATGAGCAGATAGCGTCCATTTTCCTGAAAACAGCGGACAACGAGAAAGAACACGCGAAAATGTGGTTCAAGGAATTACAGGGAATAGGCGATACTCCACATAATCTTGAATCCGCCGCCGAGGGTGAAAACTATGAGTGGACGGATATGTATGAAGATTTTGCAAAAACGGCACAGGATGAAGGCTTTGAGGATCTCGCAAAGAAGTTCCGTCTTGTAGCGGCTATTGAAAAACACCACGAAGAACGTTACCGTGCCCTGCTTAAAAACATCGAAACCTCAGCGGTTTTTGAAAAAAGCGAAGTTAAAGTATGGGAATGCAGAAACTGTGGACATATAGTTGTAGGAACAAAAGCTCCTGATGTCTGTCCGACCTGTGCTCACCCTCAAAGCTTTTTTGAAATATCAGCTGAAAACTATTAAAATATGCTTTATCCTATGAGAAAATATGTCTGTCTCTGCGGATATACATATGCTCCGGAAATCGGCAGTTCCGATAACGGAATAGCGCCCGGAACTCAACATACTGTCGAAAAAGTTATTTTCAGCAAGATATTGTAAAAACGCGAAAAATTTCATTTCTTTGCCGCCGTGGTAGGCATGGCGGAATCACGGGACGGCGTTTTATTTAAAATGAAATTTTTCGTTTATCCAGGTTTATCGACACGCTCAAGCCGGCCAAACAGGCCGGCTTTTATTTTACTATTTCACATAATCAAATTCAACACCGTACATATGAACAGTGTCACCTTCCTTGATTCCTGCGCGTTCAAGCGCGCGGATTGCACCGCACTTGATAAGCGCACGCTGAAAATACTGCATTGATTCATAATCGTCAAAATTGGTGGAACCAACGATTCTCCGAACTCTTCCGCCTGTCACAACATAAACGCCGTCTTCAATTTCAACGCAAAGCTCTTCCTCCTGTGCCTTTAACTCATCAAGGTCTAAGAGTTCGTATTCATCATCCTCCTGAGGCGGAAGCTTAGATAAAAATTCCATTGTATAATTTAATACCTCACGTACGCCCTGCTTGGTTGCGGCCGAAATTTTAAACACCTTATAACCGCGTTTCTCCATTTCGGTTCTAAACCTCTCAAAGTTGTCATCAAACTGAGGAATATCCGCTTTATTCGCAATAACAATCTGCGGCTTTTCAGCAAGCTTCTCGCTATACAGTTTAAGCTCGTTATTAATCGTATCAAAATCCTCAATCGGGTCTCTGCCTTCTATTCCCGACACGTCAACCAGATGAAGGAGAACCCTTGTCCGCTCAACGTGTCTGAGAAACTCGTGGCCTAAGCCAACGCCCTCATGAGCGCCTTCAATTATACCCGGGATGTCAGCTATGACAAAGCTTCCGCCATCACCCATATTGACTACACCGAGATTCGGCTCAAGCGTGGTAAAATGATAGTTGGCAATTTTGGGTCTTGCATCACTGACCATAGATAAAAAAGTTGATTTTCCAACGTTTGGAAATCCAAGCAAGCCAACATCCGCGATAAGTTTAAGTTCAAGAGTGACCTCGCGCTCGTCTCCGGGCGAACCGGGTTTGGCGAACTTAGGTGTCTGTCGCGTAGAATTTGCAAAATGCACATTCCCCCAACCGCCAATTCCGCCGCGGGCAACAATCATACTCTGACCGTCGGCTTTTAAATCACAAATTACCTTCTGAGATTCGGTGTCACGGATAAGAGTTCCCACCGGAACTTTGATTGTTAAATCAGTGCCGTTTCTGCCGTTTCTGTTAGCATCACGGCCATTTTCGCCATTTTCGGCCGCATACTTACGCTTATACCTGAAATCAATCAGAGTATTCACTCCCTTATCGGCAACAAAAATGACGTTTCCTCCCTTTCCGCCGTCACCGCCGTCCGGACCGCCTGCCGCGACGTATTTCTCACGGTGGAATGTGACAGCGCCGTTTCCGCCGTCACCGGCCTTAATGAAAATCTTTGCCACATCAGAAAACATACAATTACCTCCCTTGTATAGTATTAAAGTCAATAATGTTAAAATAGGGAACTTGCATAACTGCAAATTCCCTATATCAGTTTGATTTATGTTGTTTTACTGAGCAATATCATAAACAGAAACCTGTTTCTTTGTCTTGCCCTTACGTTCAAACTTAACCTTTCCGTTAATCAAAGCGAAGAGAGTATCATCACTGCCCTTGCCTACATTGATACCGGGGTGGATTTTAGTACCGCGCTGACGTACAAGAATATTGCCGGCCAAAACGTGCTGACCGTCACCCTTCTTGACACCAAGACGTTTAGCCTCGGAATCTCTGCCGTTTTTGGTACTACCCATACCTTTCTTATGAGCCATTTTATATCACTCCTTCATATTCAAGTTAAAAGAAATTATGCGTATATCTTACGCATTGATAGCTGTGATTTCAACCTTTGTGTAGGGCTGTCTGTGACCCTGTTTCTTGTGATAACCCTTTTTAGGCTTGTACTTATAAACGATAATTTTCTTATCCTTACCGTTTTTAGCAACAGTAGCCGTAACGCTTGCGCCATCTACATAAGGAGCGCCAACCTTAACGTCATCACCGCCGATAACCAAAACCTTATCAAATGTAACGGTCTCGCCTTCTTCAACGCCAAGCTTCTCAACGAAAACAACATCGCCCTGCTCAACCTTGTACTGCTTACCGCCTGTCTCAATGATTGCGTACATATCGTAATACCTCCTATTACCCAAGACTCGCCATTGGGGTGAACAAGTGTTCTTTAAAATTAAACCCTTTCTGTGCGGTTACCGATATATTGTACCATAACGAGAATGTTTTGTCAATAGTTTTTCCCCATTTTTTGAAGCTTTTACGAAAAAATCATCATAAACACTCTTTCTCTGCCATATATTTTATCGGGGTGATAAACGATGTTTATTTCAATCAAGGGCAGAACAATAATTTACAGTTTTGCTGCACTTCTCGCTGTGTCGATTGCGGTGGTATGCATCTCTGTCAAGGAGGTGCACGACAATATGGATACCGCTCTTCCCGCTTCTGCGGTCGAGAGCAAAACAATTCTAATCGATGCAGGTCACGGCGGCTTTGATGCAGGGGCCTCAGACAACGGAATATCCGAAAAGGACATAAACCTGAATGTGGCTAAAAACCTCAAATGTCTTATCGAAGAAAACGGCGGCAAGGCAGCAATGACCCGTGAGGATGACGTTTCAACCGCGGACGAAAACCGAACTGACGGAAGCTCCGCAAAAAAATCCGATCTGCGCCGCCGCAGAGAAATGATTACGGAAAGCGGCGCGGATATGTTCGTGAGCGTACATATGAACAAGTTCCCACAGCCTGAATACTGGGGAGCACAGGTGTTTTACGCCTCCTCTCCCGAGGAAAGCAAGCGTCTCGGCGAATGTATTCAATCCGCTCTGGCACGCGTTTTAAATGATGGAAACGAGAGGGTATCAAAAAAGGCCGAAAGCAGTATTTTCATACTCAAAAATGCTAAAATACCGTCAGTTATTGTTGAGTGTGGGTTTCTTTCAAATCCACAAGAAGCCGAAAAGCTAAAAGATGAAAATTATCAAAAACAGCTTGCCCAAGCTATCTTTGAAGGAATCAGTGACTTCTTAAACAGATAGTCAACCCTTTAAACCTCTTGACTGTCTGTCCATATCCTCAACAACTATGTCAAATATCTCGCCAAGGCTTGCACAGTATTCAAGAACCTTCCATGGTTCGTTTGTGTGGAAGTGAATTTTTATCAGCTCGTCGTCACCAACAGCGAGAAGACAGTCACCCTTGAAGTTTGAAGTAAAATAATCACTTATTACATCCTCGTCAAGGCCCTTACCCTCAATCAACAGTTGTGTATCATATCTAAATTCTATCATTGTTAGTCCCTCCAAATAACTTTATGGACTCAGTATAACATAAACATTTAAATAAATCAAGCGTCCCTCTTCAAAATCCGAAAAGGGACGCTGTAATATTTTATCTTACATAGATTTATGGCAGGTTCTTGAGATAACATCAAGCTGCTGTTCTTTTGTGAGGTCGATAAACTTAACCGCATAACCCGAAACACGAATTGTGAAGTTAGCATATTCTTCTTTTTCAGGATGTTCCATAGCATCAATGAGCTTTTCTGTTCCGAATACATTTACATTCAGATGATGTGCACCCTGTTTGAAGTAACCGTCAAGAACACCAACCAAATTGTTTGTACGTTCTTCCTCGCTGTGTCCAAGTGCATCAGGGCTGATTGTCTGAGTATTGGAAATACCGTCAAGTGCCCATTCATAAGGCAGCTTAGCAACAGAGTTAAGCGATGCCAAAAGTCCACTCTTCTCAGCTCCATAGCTCGGGTTTGCGCCCGGTGAAAGCGGAGCACCGGCAGGTCTGCCGTCAGGCATTGTTCCGGTTGCCTTACCATATACAACGTTAGACGTGATAGTAAGAATTGACGTTGTAGGTTCAGAATCACGATATGTGTGACGTTTCTTAATCATATCCAGGAAGGTTCTGAGAAGCCATACAGCAATCTCATCAGCACGGTCATCATCGTTTCCGTATCTCGGGAAGTCACCGTCTATCTTATAGTCAACTGCGATACCATCCTCGTCACGAACAACCTTAACCTTAGCATATTTAATAGCCGAAAGAGAATCGACAACGTGTGAGAAACCGGCAATACCTGTTGCAAATGTACGGCGTACATCAGTATCGATAAGCGCCATTTCCTCTGCTTCATAGTAATACTTATCATGCATAAACTGAATGAGGTTAAGAGTATTCACATAAAGACCGGCAAGCCAATCCATCATAACAGTGTACTTTTCGATTACCTCATCATAATCAAGATATTCTGATGTAATCGGCTTATAAGCAGGACCAACCTGATCGCGGGTCTTGCAGTCAACACCGCCGTTTATCGCATAAAGCAAGCATTTAGCGAGATTAGCACGCGCACCGAAGAACTGCATTTCCTTACCTGTCTGTGTAGCGGATACGCAGCAGCAGATAGAATAGTCATCGCCCCATACAGGCTTCATAACATCATCATTCTCATACTGAATCGAGCTTGTATCGATTGAAATATGCGAAGCATACTTTTTGAAGTTAACGGGAAGATCCTCAGAATAGAGAACTGTAAGGTTAGGTTCAGGTGAGGGACCCATATTCTCAAGAGTGTGCAGGAAACGATAATCGTTCTTAGTAACCATGCTGCGTCCGTCTACACCAATACCGGCAACCTCAAGAGTTGCCCAAACCGGGTCACCCGAGAAAAGCTGATTGTATGACGGAATTCTTGCGAACTTAACCATACGAAGCTTCATAACAAGGTGATCAATAAGCTCTTGAGCTTCTTCCTCCGTGAGTGTACCCGCTTCTAAATCTCTCTCTATATAAATATCAAGGAATGTCGATATACGTCCGATACTCATAGCCGCACCGTTCTGAGTCTTGATAGCTCCCAGATAACCAAAGTACAACCACTGAACAGCCTCTTTAGCATTTGAAGCCGGCTCTGATATATCATATCCGTACATAGCGGCCATTTCTTTGAGACCTTTAAGAGCGTTTATCTGAAGAGTGATTTCTTCACGTTGTCTGATAACGTCATCCGTCATAACACCGTCACCGCAGTTAGCAAAGTCACGCTTCTTCTCTTCGATAAGAAAATCTATACCATAAAGGGCAACACGACGATAATCTCCGACTATTCTGCCTCTTCCGTAGGTATCAGGAAGGCCTGTGATAATCTTATTGTGTCTTGCCTTCTTCATCTCGGGTGTATACGCATCAAATACGCCCTGGTTATGAGTACGGCTATACTCTGTGAAAATCTTGTGAAGCTCAGGATCGGGTGTATATCCATAGGTCTCGCAAGCCTGTTCAGCCATCTTTATTCCGCCGAAGGGCATAAATGCACGCTTTAACGGTTTATCGGTCTGAAGACCTACAACCTGTTCCAAATCCTTTGTGTCCTCACCTATATAACCGGGCTTATGTGAAGTAAGCGTTGATACGATATGTGTGTCCATATCAAGAACGCCGCCCTTTGCACGTTCCTCTTTCTGGAGCTTCTGAAGCATTCCCCAAAGTTTATTTGTATTTTCAGTAGGGTCTGCTAAAAAGTCCTCATTACCGTCATACGGAGTATAGTTCTTTTGAATAAAATCTCTTACGTTAATTTCTTCTTTCCAGATACGGCCGTCAAAACCGTTCCACTGTTCAAAATTTTTCATCCGGATTACCTCTCTTTCGTTTTATTATACCTGTATTTTAGCATAGTTGTTCCTAATTGAAAATATCCAAATTGGAATACCGTTATTCCAATTTGGATATAGCCTATATAACGCTAAATTCTGTGTTCCTTTTCAAGCTTATGAATCACATTTTTGACCATGCTGACAAAAAGCTTTTCCTGCCTGTTCATTTTATAACCATTTCGATAGATAAGTACATCTTTATAGCTGTTATTTTCAAGATTACATTTCTTCTCAACAAGCGGCATTGTGTTAAGAATATTGGCGGGGGTCGGTGACGTCCACATATATGTTGTATGAATGTTTCTCAATAATTCAAACTGGCTTTCACGCTCAAATACCGCGATTTCCTTTTTTTCTCGGTTTCGGTTCATAATTTCCCGCGCCTTCGCCGCGGGGATAGACGGAATCGTGAGATACCCGTGTGTGATTTCAATATATTCGTCAAGGTCAGAGTATTCTATTTGTTTTTCCATAGCAAGCGGATTCTGAACCGACATAATCAGCTGATATTCAAACTCCCACAATGGTTCAACCGCAAGATTGTTTTCCTCTAAAAATTGTAGAAAATACTTCTCATAAATTGTTTGATACCTAATTATCGCAATATTATTATCGTTCCCGACAACACTGTTTATCGCCATAAGTGAGTTTGTCTCATGATAGCTTATATCAATACTCTTACTGTCGGCAAGCTCAGTCACAAATTCAATAAATGCCTGAGCAACATAGCACGCCATAGGAACCGATACACCAAACTTATGCGTATCTGAATCACGGTGTTTATACATATTCTCAACTTCATCGATTTGAGATACAATATTTCCGGCATATACAAGGAACTCCGCCCCGTCGCGGGTCGGAACAACTCCTTTTGATGTTCGGTTAAATATTGTTATCCCTATATTTTCTTCAAGCTCGCGTATGGCCTTGCTCAGATGCGGCTGGTTCAAATACAAGTTTTCCGCCGCTTTTGAAATTGACCCGGTCTTTTCGACCTCAAGCGCGTATTTTAGATGTTGTATTTTCACATTCTCATCCTCTTTTGCTTTGATGATTATACCCTAATTATACCATAAACAAATAAAAAAAGTCAAGCATATATGCTTTAATAATACTATCATCCATTATAGCGTATTTAATTTACAAGGTAAAATTTTTTAAAACATCGGCTGAATCTTAACCGCAGTAAAAAAGACTCTCTTTCGTTTAAAAAGAGAGTCCTGGTTTGTTAGTTACGGGCCGCTTCATACGCATCATCGAAGAACTTTTCCTGTGAGTTCAGCGGCGGATTTTCGCTTGGCGGAATTATATATGTTCCATCAGGCTGTTGAACCCTTGCTTTGACGTTATCACTCAGCATTGTGTTAAACATATACCTGATTCGGTCTTTTAAGGTTTCATCATAAATAGGCGCAGCAACCTCAACACGCCGGAGTGTATTTCGTGTCATAAAGTCAGCTGACGCAATGTATATGCTATCCCTTTCCGGTGTTCCGAATATATATATACGCGAGTGCTCAAGATACCTTCCGACTATACTTATTATGCGTATATTATCGGTTTTGTCAGGAATGCCGCTTTGGAGACAGCTGATTCCGCGAACTATCATATCAACTTTTACTCCCGCCTTTGACGCTTCAACAAGTTTAGTTATAATCTTTCGGTCGGTCAAGGAATTTATCTTTACTCCTATATATGCCGGCCTTCCCTCGATGGCGTGCTTGATTTCATCGTCAATCATTTCAAGAATCGGAGTTTGCAAGCATTTCGGTGCAACAAGCAAGCACTCAGTTTCATCCACTGTATTTCCAAGAAGAATAGCCTGAAATACTTCAAGAGCCTCTTTACCGATTTTCGGGTTTGCTGTTATAAGTGAAAGGTCGGTGTAAAGCCTTGCTGTTTTTTCATTATAGTTTCCTGTGCCGACCTGTGTGATGTATTGAATTTCGTTTTCAATTTTTCTTGTAATAAGACAAAGCTTTGAATGTACCTTTAACCCATCAATTCCATAAACAACGTGACATCCGGCATCTTCAAGGCGGCGGCTCCAGCGGATATTATTTGCCTCATCAAACCGAGCCTTTAGTTCAACCAAAACATCAACCTGCTTTCCGTTTTCGGAAGCCTCAGCAAGCGCCTCAACCACTTTAGAATT
>ERZ780226.1678-NODE-1678-length-16858-cov-2.682378_pt1 | contig 16858 bp, 24 predicted proteins | sample MGYA00511165_ERZ780226 | MGnify/ENA primary metagenome ERZ780226 (study PRJEB29588, sample SAMEA2152373) | human gut metagenome | biome: human gut; feature: human-associated habitat; material: faeces | place: Denmark | collected 2008/2010 ...
CCGACCTTGCAGGTCCTCAGATTGCTTTCACCAGCTCCATGTACAGCAGCGGATACGGGTTTCCTTCTTCATCAAAATCGATTCTCTTACTATTACGGTTCATTCTCATTTTTCGGTTATTATACCATAACTTCGGCGTTCTCTCAACTTCGACAAAAAACGCCGGGGCAAAGTGTTCCTTGCCCCGACATGGTCCGGATATTCATGCAATATTTTTCGCCTGAAGTCAGCAATATCTTTTGAAATTCGGCAAATTTCGGCATTATCCTATTGCCTAAATAGAATTTATACAATATACTAAATATCATTATACACATTCTGTAATATGGCATATTCCGTCCGGGTCAGCGAAACAGGCTTGCCGCCGACCTGAACTGTATGAGATGTGGTGTCCAGTGCCAAATCTCCGCAGGATAATACCGGGGCAAACGGAGAGCGGGCAGCTTCCCGCAGCCGCACAGCAACCCGTGCCAGCAGTTCCTTTGTGTCAAAGGGCTTGGTGAGATAATCCGCCGCGCCGCCCAGCAGAAGATTTACCTTGTCCTGCACGGTGGCTTTGGCGCTGACCACGATCACCGGAATTCTCTGAAGCCAAGGCAGGACCTCCTCGCCGCTGAGTCCCGGCAGCATCAGGTCCAGCAGAATAAGGTCCGGACAGTTTGCGTTCAGGAGCAGCAGCGCTTCCGTGCCGGAATAGGCGCGCAGGACATGATAGCCTGCGCGCTCCAGCACCTCCTGTTCCAGATTGCCGATTGCTTCGTCATCGTCAATGATAAGAACTCGTTCCATTGCGTTCCCGCTTTCCTGGTTTATTTGCTCATTTGTCCGTTGCCGCCCATCAGCTCTGTCATTTCCTCAATCCGCTCCAGAGGGAACGGCGGCTCACACAGGGGCTTCATGGCGATGCTCATGAGTGTCATGGGGTTGTCGTCCGCTGCCACCCGGTTGGAGCTCAGTGCGCCGCAGCGTTTGCAGCGATGGATGATTGCCCACTCGCCGCCCTTTCGGACCCAGACGGCGATGGGCTCCATGATGCCGCCGCAGTCTGACGCACGGTTGCCGGGTTCGATGTCCACATGCAGGCTGGAAAGGCAGTTGGGGCAGTGGTTGCGGTGATTGCTGCCTGCGTGCTCCGGGGTACAAAGTCTTCCGCAGACCTTGCAGGTAAAGCTGTCGCTGCAGGCGTGTGTTTTATAGTAACCCTTTTCAAAGGTTTTGCGTTTATTTTCACGGTTCATTGTAAGTCCTCCTGAAGATGTGTAATGTGCTCTTCGGGAGGAATGGCGTGTGAATGAATTTGCCAGACCTCCCGGTCAGGCTGCACACTCCAGGGATAATGTAGTCAGTTTCAAAAAAGCTCTCCTTTTTCCGGAATTTTCCCATTAAAGTGCCGTCAGCCTGTCAATTTCTCCTGACTGTATGGCGGGAAGATTCCGTTTGATTGTTTCCTCGTCCCAATCCCACCAGCGTAGGGCTTCCAGCTTCCTGATGGTCGCATCGTCAAATCGCTTACGAATGGGCTTGGCGGGAACACCGGCAACAATGGTGTACGGCGGAACATCCTTTGTTACCACAGCCCGGGTTCCGATGATTGCGCCGTCGCCAATGGTGACGCCCTGCATAATCACCGCTTCATAGCCAATCCACACATCGTTTCCAATCACAATATCCCCCTTGTTGTCCCATGCATCGCAGATGTTTTCCGCATCAAGATCCCATTCGTCGAAAAAGATAGGAAACGTGTAGGTGGACAGGGACCGCAGGGTGTGGTTGCCGCTGGTGAACAAAAACTTTGCGCCGCAGGCAATGGAGCAGAATTTTCCGATAACCAATCGGTCTCCGTTGATGGGATAGTGATAGAGGACGTTATTCTGTTCAAACTCCCGGGGATCGTGGACGAAATCATTATAGATCGTGTAATCGCCCACCTCAATATTCGGTCCTGTGACGACGTCCTTCAGATAAACGCTCTGCTGGTCGTGGGGACGGGGATAGATTTTGTTCTTCACGTTGATTTCCTCCTGCTCAGCCCAGCTGTCCCTGGCGCTTTTGTTTTTCTTTTTCCGGAAACGTGGCTTCAAACCGTTCAAACCCCGCCGGATCTTTCTCACAAACGAAATATCCCTCCGGGTCCCGGAAGGTGCCGGTTACGCCCTCCAAATAGCCCGGAATCAGCTCTCTGATAAGGAAATAGTCTGCGTCCGGGTCCTCGGCATAGCGAATGCCCATGGATTTTCCCAGCTTAAAGCCGGATTTTTCATAGAATTTGATGTTCCCGGTAATTGCCACGGCGCCTGCGCCCAGCTGCTTTGCAATTTTCAGGGATTCGTCCACTAGGCGCTTTCCATAGCCTTGCCGCTGATATTTGGGATCAATACTCACGGGACCGAAGGTTATCATCGGCAGCGCGGTTCCATTGTCCTGCCGGATTTCCGAACGGACATACATAATATGCCCGATCTGCTGCCCATCCAGCTCCAGCACAAGGTCCAGTTCCGGCACAAATGCCGGGTCATCCCGATAGCAGTGCAGCACATAATGCTCCGTGCAGCCGGGACGGTAGACGTTCCAAAATGCCTCCCGGGTCAAATTTTCACTGGACTTGTAGTCTGCCGGCAGTTCCCGGCGAACGGTAATTGCATGGTGATTCATGGTCCATGCTCCTTTCTTTGTTTTCATATTTTCTCTTGCGGCTGGAGAAGGGGTACGCCAGCGGCGCAAATATCACGGCTGCCGTGTACGAAAGGAAGCTGATGATGCCCAGCAGTCCCAGCTTTTGTATCAATGATTTTTTCATGCTTTTCTCCTCAAAAAGACGCAGTACCGACCGCAGCTGCTGCGGTCAGCACTGCGTCTTTGCGTCTGGCTGATGGATGAGTTCTATTTGAAAATTCTGCGCATTGATGATGCGCTCCTGCTTGCATTTTGGGCAAAACAAGGGGAAGTCCCGCAGCACGGTTCTTTGCAGCAGCCGCAATCGCGTTTTTGCGCCGCAAACAGGACAAAGGACCCATTTTTCCTCCGAATTATACATCATGTTCACCGCCTTGTGGACCGCCGCTATGAACCATACGAAAAAAAGCCGTACGTGTTCCCTAAGCTTTTCCAAACATTCGTTTTCCCGTTCCGGCTGGCGGTCACAGATTCCGATGAGCATGATAACCGGTGCCACATACATCATAGCCAGCGCATCCGGGGTTTCCGCTTTGATTTCGCCCGCCGCAATCAAAGCCCGGAAAATACCGGCATGGTAATCCAGGATTCGTTCTACATATCGCCTGGAGTAGAGCGCCGCCAATTCCGGCGAGCGGAACTGCTCAATGGTCATCATCCGGCGGAACCGGCTGATGGTAGCATTGTGGAGGGAATATTCAAAAATCTGCCGCACCTTTTCAAACAGCGCATCCGCGGTGATCTCCGTGAAAGCCGGAATGTCCTGTTTCACATTCTGCACGTGGATGTCGATTTTGTCGGTATCCGCTTCATACTGTGCCGCTGTAGATTCTACAATGGCATCGAAAATCGCCCGCTTACTGGGAAAGTGGTTGTAAAGAGACGGCGCCTTAATGCCCACCGCCTTAGCGATCTCACCAACACTGACCGCATCGTAGCCCTGGGCAGAGAACAACTCCAATGCCTTGTCAAGAATTCTCTGCTTTGTGTCTTCCTGTTTCATACCGGTCCCTCGCTAACTAACGTTCGTTAGTTCTATTATAACCAGTTTTTTTGAGAAGTCAAGTAGTGACCGGATGCAAAACTCTTTTTTCTCCTGCCGATCATGCAACGCTTCTTGATCGTCGTCGGACGCTAAGCTCTTAGCCACCGGCGGAGCTATGGTTCTCTAAGTGGCAATAATTTGCCGGAGAATGCTCCGGATAAGTGGGCCTCGTTCAAACGGTACAACACTCGAGACGTCGAGGTCGAAATGTCCATCCAGGAAAAGCTCGCCAAGTTTCCTGTGCCGGAAGCCGTCTGGAACCAGTATCATCTCGACCAGAAGATCAACGACAGAGGTGTTGCACTGGATATGGAGCTGGTGCATCAGGCAATTGCCATGGACACCCGTTCCCGCAAAGAGCTAACCGATGCCATGAAGAAGCTGACCGCTTTGGATAACCCCAACTCGGTACAGCAGATGAAGCAGTGGCTTTCGGATAATGGCTTGGCGGTCGATTCACTGGGCAAGAAGGAAGTTGCGGAACTGCTCAAAACTGCACCGAAAGAGCTGCAAAAGGTTCTCCTTCTCCGGCAGCAGCTTGCGAAATCCTCCGTCCGTAAATATCAGGCGATGGAGAAAGCCGTATGCGCAGACGGCCGCGCCCGTGGAATGTTTCAGTTCTACGGAGCCAACAGGACCGGTCGCTGGGCAGGACGCATTATTCAAATGCAAAATCTGCCGCAGAACCATCTTCCTGATCTGGCCGAGGCCCGCAGTCTTGTCCACTCCGGTGACTTTGATGCTTTGAAAATACTCTATGAGGATGTGCCGGATACCTTGTCGCAGCTGATCCGCACCGCATTTGTGCCGAAAAGCGGCTGCAAGTTCATCGTTGCCGACTTTTCCGCCATTGAAGCCAGAGTGCTGGCATGGCTTGCGGGAGAAGCCTGGCGTCAGGAGATTTTTGAAAAAGGCGGCGATATCTACTGCGCGTCCGCATCGCAGATGTTCAAGGTTCCGGTGGAAAAGCACGGTGTAAACGGTCATCTGCGACAGAAAGGGAAAATCGCTGAACTCGCCCTTGGCTATGGCGGCTCGGTCGGCGCACTCAAAGCAATGGGTGCCTTGGAGATGGGACTGTCCGAAGATGAACTGCAACCGCTGGTCACAGCTTGGCGCAATTCGAACCAGAACATTGTGAAATTCTGGTGGGACATCGACCGTGCCGCCATGAGTGCTGTAAAGCAGCATTTGGACAGCGAGGTCTGTGGCATCGGGTTCGCCTATCGGAGCGGAATGCTCTTTATTACGCTTCCGTCTGGCAGGAGGCTTTCCTATGTGAAGCCCAAACTCGGCACTAACCAGTTCGGCGGCGAGTGCATCACCTATGAGGGCATCGGCGGCACGCAGAAATGGGAGCGGCTGGAGACCTACGGTCCGAAGCTGGTGGAAAACATCGTTCAGGCCACTTCCCGCGATATCCTCTGCTATGCCATGCGGACGCTGCGGCACTGCTCCATCGTGATGCATATCCACGACGAACTGGTCATTGAGGCCGACCCGCACATGTCGCTGGACGCAGTCTGTGAGCAGATGGGCCGGACGCCTCCGTGGGCAAAGGGCCTGCTGCTCCGGGCGGACGGCTATGCGACCCCGTTTTACAAAAAAGATTAAAAATCATCCGCTCAAATCAGGCGTTCACCTTCAGTGGGAATCAGAGGTGGACGCCTTTTTATGTCCGCCCGGAAAGGAGGAATCGCAGCATGAACGTCGATATGCGCAACAGCGAAGGCTACCTCGATCTGACGGCATACGAGGCCATCAAAAAAGTCGAGCAGGAACGGCGCTCCGGTCGTGCGTTCCGGCCCATCGTCTACATCTGCTCTCCCTACACTGGGAACACCGCAGAGAACGTGGAGGCCGCCAGACGCTACAGCCGGGTTGCCGTGGACAAGGGCTATATTCCCATCGCGCCACACCTGCTCTTTCCGCAGTTTCTGGACGATGCCGACCCGGATGAGCGAGAGCTTGGGCTTTTCTTTGGAAATGCCATCATGAGCAAGTGCTCCGAGGTGTGGGTGTTCGGCAGCAGAATCTCTGCAGGTATGCAGGCAGAAATCAGACGGGCCAAGTGGAAGAACTACCGCTTGCGCTACTTTACCGAAGATTGTCAGGAGGTTTGAGACCATGTACGAAATCAGAGAAAACAGCCGCATCCTGAAGGACGGCACTGAGCTCACCACTTACGCCCGTGACGTTGTCAGCTGCAACATCCTCGAAGCCGAGGCTGGCACCACCGGCTATCAGGGCGGAGATACCGGCCACGGCGGACGCACCTACTTCCGCATCGAGGACGCGGGCAGCACGGACATGGAAGTCCACAGCTACGTCAACAAATATGGCTGCCCCGGCTTCGAGGTCGTCCTCGGCGGTGACTGTGAGCTGGAGACCGTGATTCGGGCGCTGAAGTTCATCACCAAGGTTCTGGAGGAGGAATCGGCGGAGGTGTATGACTGATGTTCACGATTTATAGCGCCGATGTCACCGGCAACCCCGGCAATTGCTCCTATCCGCATAAGCAGGTCATCTTGGACGAGGCCAGCCTGAAAGCCGCCATCTGCCATGATTACGTCTGCGCTGAGTACCGGAACAGCTACCGCAACGGCGACAACTTCATCGGGAGCGACTGTCTCCCGGTGGACTGTGACAACGACCACTCGGAGAATCCGGAGGACTGGATTACCCCGGACGACGTCCTCCAGCAGTTTCCCGGCGTCACCTTTGCCGTCCATTTCAGCCGCTTCAACATGAAGGAGAAGAACGGCAAGGCCGCTCGGCCCAAGTTCCATGTGCTCTTTCCCATCGACTATGTGACCGACCCCGCGCTCTACAGCGATATGAAGAAGCTGGTCAATTCCATCTTCCCGTACTTCGACACCAATGCGCTCGATGCTGCCCGGTTTTTCTTCGGCACCACGGCAGCGGATGTAGCGCTCTATCCGGGCAGGATGAACCTGACCGAGTTTCTGGAGGAGGACGATTTCGATGCCGGACTGCCGGACGGCGGTTTCGGTCAGAGCGCGGTCATCCCGGAGGGCAGCCGGAACGCCACCATGTCCCGCTTCGCCGGTCGCGTCATCAAGAAGTACGGTGATACCGACGAGGCATATCAGGCGTTTCTGGATGAGGCCGCCAAGTGTGTCCCTCCGCTGGAGAACAGTGAGCTGAATACCATCTGGCACAGTGCCCAGCGCTTCTTTTCCCGTATTCGGGAACAGGCTGGCTACGTCCCGCCGGAAGCCTATAACGACCCCAGCAGCTATAAGCCGGAGGATTTTTCGGACGTCGGGCAGGCCGAGGTCATGGCCCGCTACTTCTCCGGGGAGCTCCGCTATTCTCCGGCCGGTACAGTGACCATTACTGGCAGGAGTCGGAGCCGGGTGCGCAGGCAGTCGCCCACGAGCTGACTCGTCGCCAGATGAAGGAGGCCAACCGCGACCTGCTCACCGCGCTGATGAAGATGAAGAACAACGGTGCCCAGGCCATTCTGGACGGCACCTCCAAGGCCAAGGCAGAACAGCTCATGAGCGACGAGCAGCTGGAGGCATTTCAGGAATATCTGGCGGCGAAGGCATATCAGGCGTTCGTCATCAAGCGCCGGGACTCCAAATACATCACCTTGGCGCTGAAGGAGTCCCACCCCATGCTGGAGATTTCGCCCAGAGACTTGGATGCGGACTGCTTTGCCCTCAACACCCCGGAGGCCACCTACGACCTGCGCAAGGGTATGGCTGGAGCGCGGGAGCACTCGCCGGAGGATTTCATCACAAAAATCACCTCGGTCACGCCCGGTCAGAAGGGCCAGAAAATCTGGCTGGACTGCCTCAACCTCATCTTCCAGCACAACCAGGAGCTCATCGACTATGTTCAGATGATTTGTGGGCTGGCTGCCATCGGCAAGGTGTATGTGGAGGCCCTCATCATCGCCTACGGAGATGGCCGGAATGGTAAGAGCACCTTCTGGAATGCGGTGTCCCGTGTGCTGGGGCTCTACAGCGGCAACATATCCGCCGACACCCTGACCGTTGGCTGCCGCAGGAACATCAAGCCGGAGATGGCTGAGGTCAAGGGCAAGCGGCTCCTCATCGCTGCCGAGATGCAAGAAGGTGCCCGCCTGAACGATTCCACCGTCAAGCAGCTCTGCTCCACCGATGATGTGTTCGCGGAGAAGAAATACAAAGACCCGTTCTCCTTCAAGCCTTGCCATACGCTGGTGCTGTACACCAACCATCTGCCTCGCGTCAGTGCCTCAGATGATGGTATCTGGCGCAGGCTCATCGTCATCCCGTTCAACGCCAAGATTACCGGCAAGAGCGACATCAAGAACTACGGCGAATACCTCTACGACAATGCCGGAGAGAGCATTCTGGCGTGGGTCATCGAGGGTGCCAAAAAGGTCATCGACCTGGACTACCAGATTCCTGTCCCGGCCTGCGTGAAGGCGGCTATCGACGAGTATCGGAGCCAGAACGATTGGTTCGGTCATTTCATGGAGGACAAGTGCGAGACCGGCGACGGTTTCCGGGAGAGCTCCTCTTCTCTGTATCAGGCATACCGGAATTACTGCATCGATACCAACGAGTATGTGCGCAGCACCGCAGACTTCTATTTTGCGATGGAGAGCGCCGGTTTCGAGCGCGTGACCCTGAACCGGAAGCGCTATTTCAAGGGAGTGCGGCTGAGGGCAGACACGGACGATGCAGGAGACGATTTTCTGACCTGATAGCCACTATGACAAGGTGTATCAATGTGTTTTACAGAGTTTTTCTAAGAGCTATAAAATCTTCCTAAGAAAAAGTTTTGTATTGGCATTGATACACCTTGCACGACCAGAGAAAAGGAGCGCTTATGCGAGAAAAAGAAATCGAGAAAAAATTATCCCTGATGGTAAAAAAGGCCGGTGGCATCGCCGTGAAGTTCGTGTCTCCGAGTTTCGACGGGATGCCCGACCGCCTTGTCTTATTACCTGATGGCGTTATCGCCTTTGTAGAACTGAAGGCACCCGGAAAGGCTCCGCGCCCGCTCCAGTTGGTACGGCACCGCTTGCTGCGGTCGCTGGGCTTCCGAGTGTATGTCATCGACCACACTGAGCAGATTGGAGGGATGCTGGATGAACTTCAAGCCTCATGACTATCAGAGCTACGCCATCGATTACATCGAGCAGCATCCGGTGGCCGCTGTCCTGTTGGATATGGGACTTGGCAAAACGGTCATCTCCCTGACAGCCATCGCCGACTTGCTGTTCGACAGCTTTATGGCCCACCGCGTTCTGGTGGTCGCACCGCTACGGGTGGCCCGCGACACCTGGCCTGCGGAAATCGAGAAATGGGCGCATCTGAAAGAGCTGACCTATACCGTGGCCGTAGGCAGCGCCAGAGAGCGGCGGGCCGCCCTGATGGTCAGCGCCGACATCACCATCATCAACCGAGAGAACCTGAGCTGGCTCATCGAGAGCAGCGGTTTTTCCTTTGACTACGATACCGTGGTCATTGACGAGCTGTCCTCTTTCAAGAATCACCAGTCCAAGCGATTTAAAGCTCTGCTGCGCGTCCGACCCAAGGTCAAGCGCATCATCGGACTGACCGGCACCCCGTCCTCCAACGGCCTCATGGATTTGTGGGCCGAGTTCCGGCTGTTGGATATGGGTCAGCGCCTCGGACGCTTCATCACACAGTATCGGAACACCTTCTTCCTCCCTGACAAACGCAACGGACAAATCATCTACTCCTACAAGCCCATGCCGGGAGCGGAGGACGCCATCTACAGCAGGATTTCGGACATCACGATTTCCATGAAATCCACCGACCACCTGAAGATGCCGGAGCTCGTATCCACCCGATATGAGGTCTACCTCTCTGACGCAGAGGCCGACCGGTACGAGGAGCTCAAACAAGCTCTCATCCTGCAGCTCCCGGATGGCGAGGTGACTGCTGCCAACGCAGCGGCCCTGACCGGGAAACTGGCCCAGCTCGCCAACGGCGCTATCTATGCCGATACCGGCGATACGATAGAGTTCCATGACCGGAAGCTGGACGCGCTGGAGGACATCATCGAATCCGCCAATGGCAAGCCCATACTGGTGGCCTACTGGTTCCGTCACGACCTGCAGCGCATCAAAAAGCGCTTCGATGTCCGTGAGCTGAAATCCAGCAAGGACATCGCCGACTGGAACAGCGGCAAAATCCCGGTAGCGGTCATCCATCCTGCCTCTGCCGGTCACGGCATCAACCTGCAGGCCGGTGGCTCCAGCCTTATCTGGTTCGGCCTGACGTGGTCGCTGGAGCTCTACCAGCAGACGAACGCACGACTGTGGCGGCAGGGCCAGAGCTCCGGCACCGTGGTGATACAGCACATCATCACGAAGGGCACTATCGACGAACGTATCCTGAAGGCGCTGGAGGCCAAGGACAGGACACAGGCCGCACTCATCGATGCGGTCAAGGTGACGCTGGAGGTGTGATGCCTTTGGATGATTCATATATCCGGCTGGCCCACGCCATCGTCGTGCAAGCTGCGAAGGATTACGATGCCGAGCTCGACTGGTTCCGACAGAATCCGCCTCTGTGCGAAGAGGACAGGCAGCACCAGACCTATCTCAATCACAAATCCGAGCTCCAGAGCCTTGAGCGGTTCTTCCGTTCCGGATGGTTTGAACTACTCTCCGGTCTGGACGGCGAGGCACTCATGGAAAAAATACGGGAAGGAGGAATCGCCAGATGACTGCAAAGCAATATCTCTCCCAAGCCTACCGGCTGAACGAGCGCATCAATTCTGACCTGTCCGAGCTGGACAGGCTGCGCGACCTGGCTATCAGCCTGAGCAGTGTGAACTACGACGGTATCCGGGTCTCCAGTACCAGGAGTACAGAAGCGCCCTTTGAGAAGACCATCTGCAAAATCATCGACGCGGAGAAGAAGATAAATGCGGAGATAGAGCGGCTGGTGGATTTGAAGGCCGAAATCAGTGGGGCCATCTCTCAACTGGCCAATGTGGATGAACAGCTCCTTCTCCGCTTCCGGTACATCAACAATTACGGCTGGGAGAAGATTGCTGTGCTGATGAGCGTGTCCATGCGAACGGTTCACCGCATCCACGCCTCGGCCCTGCGAGATTTTCAGCCGCCAGCGTAAAGTTGGCACACTTTGGCACAGAATGGCACATTGATAAGTGGTATTATGGTAGTGTGAAAAATAGGGGCAAGTCTTCGTGGGAGAAATCCTGCGGAGGCTTGTTTTGCAAAAGGAAGAGCCGCTGTATGCGACCCTTCCTTTTTACAGTTACTTATCCTCAGATGAGGCTGTTTCTTCGTTCAACAGCTTTTGGTCATATCCCGGAATCTGCTGCACCTGCGCTTTCTTAATCAGATAGTTCGCAGCAGTTTCGATGTCTCTGTATTCCAGCTTCACAATGAGCTTGTTGTTGAAATACAGGTACAGGTATTGGTCATCACTTTTGATGCTGACCTTCTTGATGTTGAACTCAAACCGTGTATCCATGAAATACACCTCCTTCATAATAGGGCTTGTAAATTTCGCGGATTTTTGCCCTTCATTATAGGAGATGTAAATTTTGCGAACGGAGGTGGAGGTTACATGCCCAAGAGACCGAAACGGCCCTGTTCCTACCCCGGCTGCCCCAACCTGACGGACAAACGATTCTGCCCAGAACACGAGAAGCTGGAGGCCCAGCGTTACGAACGGTACGACCGCGACCCTGCCACCAAGCGTCGATACGGACGGGCTTGGAAACGCATCCGGGATTCCTATGCTGCGGAGCATCCGCTGTGTGAGGTCTGCCTTGCGAAAGGTGTGTACACGCCAACCGAGGAGATTCACCACAAGCTCCCGCTCTCTCAGGGAGGGACGCACGACCGCAGTAATCTGATGGCCCTTTGCAAAGAGTGCCATGCGAGGATTCATGCCGAACGCGGCGACCGCTGGCATAACCGGGAGACCCGGTAGGGGCTGTCAAAATCTCTACGGCCCATCTGCCGTGGAACGGGCGTGGGCTCTCGCGCACAAAAACGCGATTTCAAACGGGGAATAAGCCCCGACGACTGGAGGTGAATCGAAATGGCGAAGGACGGAACCAACCGTGGCGGTGCCCGCATCGGAGCCGGAGCCAAGAAAAAGCCCTTAGCGGACAAGATTGCAGAGGGCAATCCCGGCAAACGGACACTGACGGTCATCAACTTCGATGACCGCGCTGCCGACCTTGAGGGTCAGGCGATGCCGAAACCGTCCAAGATGCTCTCCGCCGTCCAGAAGGACGGTAAGGCACTGGTGGCCGAGGACATCTACAAGGAGACCTGGGAGTGGCTGGCCGAACGCGGCTGCGCTTCTCTGGTATCTCCACAGCTCTTGGAACGCTATGCCATGAGTGTGGCCCGATGGATTCAGTGCGAGGAGGCCGTGACGGAGTTCGGCTTTCTGGCCAAGCACCCCACCACCGGCAGCGCGATACAGTCGCCCTATGTGGCGATGAGCCAGAATTTCATGAGCCAGACCAACCGGCTCTGGATGGAGATATACCAAATCGTAAAAGAAAACTGTGCGACCGAGTACAACGGCGTCACTCCGATGGATGACACGATGGAACGCCTGCTCCGGGCACGGAAAGGAAGCTGACCATGTATGAAAAAGTAAATCCGGCACATCCGGATAAAATCGCAGACCGCATCGCCGGTGCTTTGGTCGACCTCGCCTATGCGCAGGAGCCTGACCCGCGCATCGCCGTGGAAGTCCTCCTCGGCCATCACATGTGCCACATCATCGTAGAGACCTCCACGCATCTGTCCGCTGAGACTGTCGAAAGCATCGCCCACCGTATTGCCGGGAACCTCGCCCTGAATTATACCGAGGTCGCACAGGACGCACATCTCTCCGACAACCAGCGTGACGGTTTCCGCTGCGGCGACAACGGCATCTTCAAAGGAATGTGTATCACACCTGAGCAGAAGGAGCTCTCCCGCATCGCCCGCTCCATCTACGATAGGTACCCCACGGATGGAAAGTACATCCTGGACGGCGACCGGCTCATCCTCTGTCAGAGCAATGCTCCCGCAGATGAGTTGAAGGCCCTGTTCCCGCAGGCCGAGGTCAATCCCCTGGGCGACTGGACGGGTGGCCCGGACGTGGACTCCGGTGCGACCAACCGGAAGCTGGGCTCTGATATGGCGGACGGCGTCACGGGCGGTGGCCCGCACGGAAAAGACCTGTCGAAAGCGGATGTGTCCGTGAATGTCTACGCCTTCCTCAAGGCGCAGGAGACCGGCAAGGCTGTAGAGCTCTGCTGCGCCATCGGCGACGACACCGTGGACGGCAGGCCCTATGCAGAAATCGTCGAAATCTGTCGAGAATATATCCACTCTGTAGGCGGCTTTGAAAAGTTCGCAGAATGGGGGCTCGTATGAAGACAACGACTGATATGCAGCTGGTGCCGGTCAGCAAGCTGGTGCCGTATGTCAACAACGCCCGGACGCACTCCCCGGAGCAGGTCATGAAGCTCCGCTCCTCGCTGCGGAAGTTCGGCTTTATCAATCCTATCATCGACCGTGACTATGGCATCATCGCCGGTCACGGTCGTCTTCTCGCTGCCAAAGAGGAAGGCATCACCGAGGTGCCCTGCGTCTTCGTGGATTACCTGACCGAGGCCCAGAAGAAAGCCTACATCCTCGCGGACAACCGCATGGCAATGGATGCTGGCTGGGACGAAGAGCTCCTGCGCGTGGAAATCGAAGCGCTGCAGGGTGAGGCTTTCGATGTCTCCCTCACCGGCTTCGATGAAATGGAGCTGGCCGACCTGTTCAAGGATGGAAGCGATTCTGGCGCAGAGGATGATGACTACGACCTGAGCGCCGCATTGGAAAAGGCCGCCTTTGTGGAACGCGGCGACATCTGGACGGTCGGTAGGCACCGGCTCATGTGCGGTGATGCCACCAGCGCCGAGGACGTGGCCGCGCTCATGGATGATAGGAAAGCAAATCTCATCCTGACCGACCCACCCTATGGAGTATCCTTCAAGAGCTCCAGCGGCCTGACCATCCAAAACGACTCCATGAAGAATGAGGAGTTCTACAATTTCCTGCTCTCGGCGTTCGAGAACATGGCTGACCATCTCGAAAAAGGCGGTGCCGCCTACGTCTTCCATGCGGATACCGAGGGCCTCAATTTCCGCAGGGCTTTCATCGACGCGGGCTTCCATCTCGCTGGGTGCTGTATCTGGGTGAAGGACTCGCTGGTGCTGGGCCGCTCGGATTACCAATGGCAGCATGAGCCGGTGCTCTACGGTTTCATGCAGAACGGAAAGCACCCGTGGTACTCCGACCGGAAGCAGACGACCATCTGGAACTTTGCCAAGCCCAAACGGAACGCGAACCACCCGACCAGTAAGCCGCTCGACCTGCTGGGCTATCCCATCGGGAACTCCACGCAGGAGAATGCCATCGTCATCGACACCTTCGGCGGCAGCGGCTCCACGCTCATGGCCTGTGAGCAGATAAACCGCACCTGCTGCACGATGGAGCTCGACGAGAAATACGCATCCGTCATTCTCCGCAGATATGTGGATGATACCGGAGACACGGATGGCGTCTATGTCCTCCGCAATGGAGAAAAGCTACCGTATTCGGCACTGGTGAAGGACGTCGAGCCTGCCTCCTGATTGTCACTATCACACACATTCCGGGGCACATCTTTGTCGGATTTATGCCTCAGAATCAACTTGCTATTCTGTGCCTGTAGAGCGAATATGTGACTACCCCGAAGGGGGAAAACATGCACAGGAGGATTTCACCATGGAAATCAAGTACAACGTGACCGGCGACCAGCGCAAAGAGCTGGTCAAGAGCATTTCCGGCATCACCGGAGTCAAGGCGGTCTACAAGTTTATGCCGACCTGCAATTACGAAATCGACTATTTTACCGTCACCAAGGATGGCACTCTGCTCTTTGATGACCGCGCCGACAGCGAGGAGGTCGAGCGGGTGTTGGAAGGCATTGCGGCTGCAGGCTTCGAGTGCGAGGCCCCGGAGAGAAAAGCCGAGGAACCGGAGAACGCGGCACAGGACGGAAGCGTGGGCCTCACTGTCGAGGTTCCGCTCGACAAGGTTCAGGTCGGGAACCTGACCAAGCTGCTGGATGCCAAGGGCAGCCTCATCAAGAAGGCGCTGGGCATCGACGACCTGCGCTTCGAGCTTCTGGAAGACCGCATTGCCTTTCCGTGGTTCTCCGAACCACAGCCGGAGGAGACCACCGCCTACACTCACTTCATCGCTGCGCTCTGCCAGGTGTCCAGGGATGCCAAGCGCATCACCGCCAAGGAGAAGCCGGTGGACAACGAGAAGTACGCCTTCCGCTGCTTCCTGCTCCGGCTGGGCTTCATCGGCAACGCGTACAAGGTCGACCGGAAAATCCTGCTCCGGAACCTCTCCGGTTCCAGTGCCTTCAAGTCCGGGAAGGTTGGTGTTGCGGGATGATTAGCGCCTATTCAGATGGATATTTTGGCATGATGCGCGATATCGGCATTGGATACCAGATTGCTAAAGACCAGCGCATAAAAGAGAGAGAAGCATTGCTCCATCAAGGAAACAATGAGGCAGCTCTTATCGCATGGGAGGAACGAGAACAACATTTTCCATTCCCATTTTCACGCGGTCAAATTACAGCATACAACGCCTGGAAGGAAAGCAAAGCGAATGGCCTGGAGGTTGTCGAATCCAGAGATTTGCCTTGGGAGAAAGATTTTCATGATTATATTGAAACCTTTCGTGAAGCAAGAATCGAATCTATCATTGTCACAGACTCGGCTTTCAATAAGGGCAAATATGCTAACCTATTTGAAAACGAAGGATGTCGGATAATCGGGCAAAAGGTATTCATCCGTCACGAAAAGCGCTCGACAGGAATTGAAAACATCAATGCTGTGGGAATCCTCATCACAATTTTCAACGAAAATGAAAGGGCGGTGGATTCCGATGACTGAGACCATCCGGGAACAGATTCTCGCCATCAGGGACACCGGCCTGACCAACATGTTCGATGTTCGGACGGTACAGCGGCTGGCCTTTGACCGGGACTTCTACGAACTGGTCTGCTACCTGGAGGAGCACCGCAAGGAGTACGTTCGCTTCATCATGTTCGGCGATGAATAAGCCCTTGCCGCCAAGAGAGCCGGATGGCTCTTTTGGTCGTATATTACACAAGAATCCTCCGCGATATTTGTTCAGTATATGCCCGATAATTGACTTGCTATTATGTGCTTTTAGAGCGAATATACAGTCACCGAAAGGAAAAACAACAAAGAAAAACGGAGGCAAACACCATGAAAAACGCTTACGAACTGAGAGCACACTTCGGAACCATCGGCGACTGGAACACCAGCATCAGCCGCGAGGAATTCGAGCAGCTTTTCCACAAGACCGCCGAGAAGGTTACCTTCACCTTTGGCGGCTGGGATGGCAAGAGCTACGACGGCGAGAGCCACCCCTCCGCCAACTGGCTGGTCGATGTCCGCAAGGCGAACTGAGGAGGGCTGGACAATGTGGAGCGAAGGAACTATCGGAATCCCGGATGCGAAGGACAAGGACAGATACACGGTCTGCCATTACTGGGTCAAGCACTACGACGAGCCCAGCGAGACCTACGGCATCAACGGAGGCAAAATCAGCAAGCTCATGATTAAGGTGAACGGCATCATCACCGCCAACTACGACAGAGGCTGGGACATCGAACTGTGAATTATAAACACAAAAAGATGTACCGAGTTTATTCATAATAGAAATATTAGTTGTCAAATTCGTGTTTAGTATCCTTCTGTCAAGAGTCGCATATGTTAAGAATCAGAGCGGAGCCGAAAGGCTCTGTCTCTCATATAGAACGATACGACGGCTTGCCGGAAGGCAGGTCATTTTTTATGCCCATCGGAGGTGATGATTTGCGAAAGCTGAAGAAATACAAGCCCACGAAGTTCAAGGCCAAGGACTCCGTCTACGATAAGGACGCAGCGGATTATGCGGTGAACTTCATCGAGTGCCTGTGCCACACCAAAGGCACCTGGGCGAGAAAGCCCTTCGAGCTTATTGACTGGCAGGAGCAGATCATCCGGGATATTTTCGGTGTCCTCAAGCCCAACGGCTATCGG
>ERZ780226.1692-NODE-1692-length-16760-cov-2.474888_pt1 | contig 16760 bp, 14 predicted proteins | sample MGYA00511165_ERZ780226 | MGnify/ENA primary metagenome ERZ780226 (study PRJEB29588, sample SAMEA2152373) | human gut metagenome | biome: human gut; feature: human-associated habitat; material: faeces | place: Denmark | collected 2008/2010 ...
TGGCTGCCGGCCATGATGATGCAGTTCCAGCAGGCGTATCCGCAGGTGGATTTTCAGCTGTTCAACGGCGATTACCACGATATCGACACCTGGCTCGGCGACGGCAGCGTCGATCTTGTCGGCCTGGGTGTAGGCCAGCTCGGGCGTCAGCTCGAGAAACGCGTGGATGTCCTTGTCCTGCGCCTCGATCTCGGCGAACGCGGCATCGGCGAGCTCGCGTGCGGAGAACTGCTTGGCGGAAAGGCCGTCACGGATCTGCCTGACCGTGAGCTGCTTGTAGTCCTGCATCAGCGATCGCCCCCCTCGCCCAAGATGGAGGGAATCTCGAAGCAGCCGTCTTGCACCGAGTCGCTGTTCTGCAAAGCGACCTCGCGCGGGAACGGAGCTGCGACCACGTCTTCGCGCATGACGTTGGAAAGGTCGCCGATCGGGTGGAAGGTGGGCTCGACCCCCTCAAGGTCGTATTCGGTGATGGGTTTCAAGGTCTCGATGATGCTGTTCAGGTCACGCTGCATCTCCGTTACCTCCTCATCGGTCAACCCGATGCGGACGTATTCGGCGATGTCGCGAACGTCTTGCTCAGATAGCGTCACGTGCTTATTCCTCCTCGACGCGAATGATAGTTCCGATTTCCTTGATAGAGGCGAGCGCCTCGATCTCAGCCAGCGCCTTCTCGACGTTGGCCTCGAGCGCATGGTGGGTCATGAAGATGAGCTCGGCGCTCTCGCGGTCTGTCGTCGGCTGGATCATGCTCCTGATGGAAACGCCGTTGTCGGCGAACACGCGGCTGACCGCCGCGAGCACGCCGCGCTCGTCGTTTGCGACGATGCGCAGGTAGAACTTGGCGTTGAGCTGACCGACGTCCCTGATGGGCAGGCGGTCGGTGCAGGTGCAGCCGTCGAGCGGCTTGACGTCGAGCACGATGCGCTTGGCCGCCTCGATGACATCGCCCATGACGGCGGATGCAGCAGGGCCGGCGCCCGCGCCCTCGCCGAAGAACATGCAGTCCCCCACGGCGTCGCCCGTCACGTAGATGGCGTTGTAGACACCGCACACGCTGGCGAGCTGATGGCTTTCGGGGATCATGGTGGGGTGCACGCGCACGTCGATGCCGTCGTCGAGCTTGTGGGCGATGGCGAGCAGCTTGACGCGGTAGCCCATCTCCTTTGCATAGTGCAGGTCGATCTGCTTGATGGTGCTGATGCCCTCCGTGTAGACGTCCTCGAGCACGACGCGCGAGTTGAAGGCGATCGAGGACAGGATGGCGATCTTGGCCGCGGCGTCATGCCCCTCGACATCTGCCGTGGGGTCTGCCTCGGCAAAGCCGCGCTCCTGCGCCTCTTTCAGCGCCTCTTCGTAGGACAGGCCGTCTTCCATGCGCGTGAGCATGTAGTTGGTCGTGCCGTTGACGATGCCGAGCACGGACGTGATCTCGTTGCCCGTGAGCTGGTGCTTCATGGGCTGGATGATCGGGATCCCGCCTCCGACGGATGCCTCGAACAAGATCTCGACGCCGTTTTTCTCCGCGGTGTCGAAGATCTCCTTGCCGCGCGTGGCCATGAGGGCCTTGTTCGCCGTCACGACCGTCTTGCCGGCGTTGAGCGCGTCGAGCACGACATCTGCCGCAAAGCCGACGCCGCCGACGAGCTCGACGACGATGTCGATGGCGGGGTCTTCGACGATCTCGCGATAGGACTCGACGATCCTGTCCTCGGGCACTCCGAGCGCACGGAGCTTCGAGAGCGTTCTCGTGGTCGCCTTGGCGAGATTCAGATCGACGCCCTGGTGGCGCAGAAACTCGTCGTGGTGCTTCTGGAGAATGCTGATGAAACCGCCGCCGACCGTTCCGCTGCCGACCAAGCCGATGTTCACCGTGCGCATAAGCCCTCCTTCGGTCTGTCGTGTCATCTAGTAGACCTCGCGTGCGAGCAGGTCGTCGTAGGTCTCGCGCCTGATGATCTCGCGGACCTTGCCGTCTTTTACCAGCACGGCGCCGGGACGAACCTGCTTGTTGTAGTTGCTCGCCATCTCGTTGCAGTAGGCGCCGGTGCCGAGCACGCAGATGATGTCGCCCGCCTTGCAGTGCTGCAGCGGCGAGTTCTTGACGATGACATCGCCGGATTCGCAGTGCTTGCCGACGACGTCGCATATCATGTCGCGCGGCTTGTCGGCGTTGTTGACGACGAAGGCCTCGTACTGCGACCCGTAGAGCGCCGTGCGGATGTTGTCGGTCATGCCGCCGTCGACGGCGACGTACGTGCAGATGCCCGGGACCTCCTTGACGGAGCCGACGGTGTAGAGCGTGACGCCGGCGTTAGCCACGATGGAGCGTCCGGGCTCGGTGTAGATGTGGGGGTACGGGTAATCGTACTTGTCGCAGTTCTTGTGGATGGCGGACGTGACCGCGCCGGCGAACTGCGCGATGGTGGCGGGAACGTCGTAGACGGTGTACGGGATGCCCAGTCCGCCGCCCATGTCGTAGTCGCGCGCGACGAAGCCGAGCTCGTTTTTCATGTCGTTCATGAACGAGAACATGGTGTTGGTGGCCTCGACGTAGGACTGGAGCTCGAAAATCTGCGAGCCGATATGGCAGTGGTAGCCCGAGAGCTCGATGCCGGGCAGGCTCAGCGCGTACTTGGTGGCAGCCTCGGCAGCGCCGTTGCGGATGTTGAAGCCGAACTTGGAGTCCTCGTTGGCCGTCTGGATGTAGGCGTGCGTGTCGGCCTCGATGCCCGGGCAGATGCGCAGGATGACCCGCTGCTCGATGCCGTGGGCCACCGCCTCCTTGGAGATGCGGTCGAGCTCCTCATGGGTGTCAACGACGAAGCACGCAACGCCCGCCTCGATGCACTCGTGGATCTCGCGCTCGGTCTTGTTGTTGCCCTGCGCGAAGACACGGTCCATCGGGAAGCCCGCTGCCTTCGCGAACGCCAGCTCGCCGCCACTCGCGACGTCGATGCCGACGCCCTCTTCGGCGACGATCTTGTCGGTGGCGACCGAGCAGAACGCCTTCGCCGCATAGATGATGGTGCTCTGCGGGTAGCAGACCTTGAACTCGTTCACGTAGGAGCGCAGCTGGCGGCGGATGTGGTTCTCGTCGTACACGTACAGGGCCGTGCCGTACTCGCGCGCGATGTCGAGCAGGTCGACCCCGCCGATCGTGACCTTGTTGCCCTTGACCTCCATGGTCGTGGGAGCGACTTTGAGCAGCTTGTCCGCGGTCAGGTAATCTGGCTCCAGATGCGGGCGTTTGGGTGCGATGGACATATGACTTTCCTAACCCTCGAGACTACATTTTCTCCGGTGCGCTCACGCCGAGCAGGCCGAGCGCGTTTCTGAGCACGCGTCGCGTCGCGTCTGCGGCGAACAGGCGTGCAGCTGTGAGCACATCGTCGTCGGTGAGCACGTGGCACTGGGTGTAGAACTGGTGGAACGTGCTCGCAAGGTCCTGCGCGTAATGCGTGATGCGGAACGGCGCGAGGTCGCGTGCGCAACCTGCCGCAAGCTCCGGGAACTCGTCGATCTTTCGCGCCAGCGCGAGCTCCGCGTCGTCGACGAGCGCCGAGAGGTCGGCATCGCGCGCGATGAGCGCCTCGGCGAGCGCATCGGGACCCTGCTCTTCGGAGATACCGCGTGCCGCGGCGGCCTTGCGCAGCAGCGAGCAGATGCGCGCATGCGCGTACTGCACGTAGTAAACCGGATTGGAGGAGTCCTGCTTTTTCGCCAAGGCGATGTCGAAGTCGATGGTCTGGTCGGTCGAGCGCGAGAGCATCAGGTAGCGTGTCGCGTCGACGCCGACCTCGTCGATGAGCTCCTCGAACGTGACCATCTCGCCGGTTCGCTTGGACATGCGGACCGCCACGCCGTCCCTGAACAGGTTGACCATCTGGCCGATGACGACTTCGGGCTGGCCCGGGTGGCCGAACACGTGGCCGACCGACTGAATGCGCTTGATGTAGCCGTGGTGGTCGGCGCCGAGGATGTCGATGCAACGGTCGAAGCCGCGGTCGAGCTTGTTCTTATGGTAGGCGATATCGGGCGCGAAGTAGGTGTAGGATCCGTCGGCCTTGACGAGGACGCGGTCCTTGTCGTCACCGAAATCGGTCGTCCTGAACCAGACGGCACCTTCCTTCTCGTACAGGTAGCCGCCCTCGCGCAGCGCGTCGAGCGCGCGCGAGAGACGGGAGCTGCCGTCGGCATCCTTAGCGTACGTGGTGCGCTCGGAATACCAGACGTCGAAATCGAGGCCGAAGCTGTGGAGCAGCGCCTTCACGTGGTCAAGCACCGCGGTGTAGGCGACCTCCTTGAAGTGCGCGTCGCGCGCGGCCTCGTCGGCCTCGACCCAGGCATCCCCCTCGGAATCGAAGATGCGGGCCGCGATATCGACGATGTAGGCGCCTGCATAGCAGTTTTCCGGCAGCTCGGCGCGGTAGCTGTCCATGTTCGTGACGATCTCGTCGTGCGCCTGGGCAAGGCTGCTGCCGGCGGCGACGAGACGCGCGACCTGCAGGTAGCGGTGCGAGACGGAGTCGGCGAAGACGTTCATCTGGTTGCCGGCGTCGTTGATGTAGAACTCGCGCGTAACGTCATAGCCGGCAAACGAGAGCACGTTGGCCATCGCGTCTCCAAGCGCCGCCCAACGCCCGTGCCCGAGGTGCATGGGCCCGGTCGGGTTCGCGGAGATGAACTCGAGGTCAACCTTCACGCCATCGCCCGCATGCGTCCTGCCGTACGCGGCGTCTTGGGCGCGGACCTCCTTGAACACGTCTTGCAGGGCGGAATCGGCGAGCTTGACGTTGATGAAGCCGGGGCCGGCGACCTCGATGCGCTCGACTGCGGGGCTTTCCATGTGGCTGGCGATGATCTCGGCGATCTGTCGGGGGTTCATGTGCGCCTGCTTGGCGAGCTTCAAGGCGACGGAGGTTGCCCAGTCGCCGTGCTCGAGGTCACGCGGACGCTCGACGCTCGGGGCGGGCAGTTCGGACAGGGCAAGCTCTCCGCTTTGAACGGCTTGGCTCAAGGCTGAGGTGACGAGGTCTTCTACCAGTTTGCGCACGGTTGGAAAAGTCCTTTCGTATGAAGATACAAGTACGCCCCATTCTACACGGACAGCGCCACGCATGACATGCCAAACTCGGCAAGTTGCGCACGCGAAAGACGGCTAGCCCTTCGATGCGAGGGCGTTGTGCTCCGTGAGATAGCCGATGCTCGCCTCCATGGCGGTCTTGGTCACCTGGCCCGTCCCGAACGAGCGCTTGGCATAGCAGCGCAGCGTGCACGAGATGCCGAACGGCTCGGTGCCGTTGACCGTGAACACGGGCGGTTTGCCCTCGTACTGCATGCCCTCTGCGACGAGAGCCTTGGAGACGACGCCCGGAAGCTCCGCATCTACCGCGGCGATGTCGCAATGGCTGTCGAGCACGAGCGGCAACGCAACGGAGAAGTACTTCGTGAGAACGGTCACCGTGGAGGTGGTGAGCGTGGAGTTTGGGATGTTGTGGAGGTTTCCCAGCTCGTCTTGGACGAGCATCTTGCGCCAGGTGATGTCCTTCACTTCCCCTTCGATGCCGCCGACGACCACCCAGTCGCCGACGGTCGTGTCCTTGGAGAGCGTGATCAGAAGACCGCCGATGAGATTGCTGATCGTCGATTGCGCGCCCAGGGACAGCGCGATGCCTCCGACGCCCAGAGCGCCCCACAGCGGAGTCGGGTCGATGCCCAGGCACAATCTGAGCACGAGTGCGATCGCGATGACCCAGATGGTGACGCGCAGGATGTTGTTGAGGATGGAGCCGGCGACGCGCCCATCGCTTGCGGCGAGGATGATCTTGCTCACGAACCTGACGAGCACATGAGTGAGGACGGCGGCAGCTCCGATGAGGAAAGCCGCCCCGACGATGACGCCGAGCCAGCCCCAGGTGAGGTACAAGACGGTAGATTCGATATTCAAGGCACGCACCTATAGAAGCAAAAGGCGCGGTTCCGACGACGTGCCGCCGAAACCGCGCAGACGTAAACGAACGAGACGACTTAGCTGGTGAACTCGATGAGCTTGGCAGCGACCTGCTTCTTGCGCGAGAGCACGCCGGGCATCCAGACGGGGCCTTCGGCAAACGAGATGCCGAACGCGTCTTCGATAAACTTGATGTCACCCGCGCCGATGAAGTCGGAGCCTTCCTGGATGATGTCGGTGAGCAGCATGAGCGCGGCATCATAGCCGCCATCTGCCTGCACCTTCTCGACCTGGCCGGCAATCTCTGCCGTGCGGGAGCGCAGCCCCTCGAGGTCGACGGTCTCGTACTGGGCGATCCAGACCTTCTTGCCCCCGAAATTGAACTCCTTGGAGTCGCGGCTGCAGATCTCCTCGACGGTGACGTCGTCGTCTCCGCCGCGGGACTTGAACAGCTTCATGCCGAACTCCACGGGATCGACGCCGACGATGGCGCTCAGGCGCTCGACGATGGCGCGGTCTTCCTCGGTGGCGGTGGGCGACTTCAGGATGACCGTGTCGGTGAGCACGGCGGCGAGCAGGCGCGCGGCCGCGTCCTTCTCGATTTCGATTCCGTAGTAGTCGAAGATCTTCGTGATGATGGAGCAGGTCGAGCCAAGCGGCAGGTTGATGAACGTGATCGGCGCGGCGGTGCTCACGTCGGCGATGCGATGGTGGTCGACGATCTCGACTACCTCCGCCTTGTCGATGCCCGCGACCGCCTGTCCAAGCTCGTTGTGGTCGGTCAGGATAATCTTCTGCCCCTCGTCGACATGGTCGATGAGCTCGGGGGCCTCGACGCCGAACTCGGTAAAGACGAGCTCGGACTCGGCGGGCAGCGGGCCCAGGCGAACCGCCTTGTAGTGGTTGTCGCCGTCGAGCTTGTTCTTGAGATCTGCCAGCACGGATGCGGACATGATCGCGTCGTTATCCGGGTTGCGATGCCCCACGACAAAGATTTCAGCCATTAAAATCCTCCTAGACTTAGGTTAGCAGCGCAGATTATACCGCGCATGCACGCACTTTCTCGCGCCGTAACGCGCCCAATGGACACGAGTTGCTACTTGTTCTGATCGAGCTTGACGATTGGCGCATAGCCCTTCAGGAGCTTCTTCGTCTTGCCGGACTTCGAGAAGCGGATGGTCATCTTGTCGCCGTCGATGGCGAGGATCTGCCCGATTCCGAAGGTCTTGTGGTCGACCTTGTCGCCCACGGCGAAGACGTCGCTTTCGGCGGCCTGCTTGAAACGCGGCCCCGAGCTCTTCTCCTTGTCCGCGCCCTTGCCGTACACATGCCCGCCGTACATTTCCTGACCGCGGCCGGAACCCGAGATGCCACGGCGGTCGCCGCGCTTCTCCCAGCCGGTGCCGGACATCCCGAGCGAGCCGATGCCCTCATGCTTGAGGAGCTCCTTGGGCATCTCGTTGATGAACCTGCTGCGGGCGTTTGCCTGGGTGTCGTTGAAGATGCGGCGCGTCTGCGCGTACGTGAGAAACAGGCGCTTGCGGGCGCGCGTGATGGCGACGTACGCCAGGCGGCGCTCCTCCTCCACCCCGTTTTCCATGATGGCGCTGCGGTGGGGGAAGATGCTCTCCTCCATGCCGGCGACAAAGACCGTGTCGAATTCGAGGCCCTTCGCAGAGTGCACCGTCATGAACGTGACGGTCTCGTCCGCATCGTCGCCCAGCGTGTCAAGGTCGGTACGCAGCGAGAGCCATTCCATGAAGTCGGACAGCGTCGGGACGTGGAACCCCTTCGGGATTGAGCCGTCCTCCCCTATGACGGGGTCGTCTTCGAGGGCGCCGAGGTCTGCCTGAACCGCGTCGGCCTGGATCTGCTCGAGCGTCTCGCGGTCGGCGATGAGCTCGTGCGTGCTCACGAATTCGTGCACGACGCCCATGAATTCTCGGATGTTTTCCGCCCTCGTTTGGGCCTCCTCGGTGTGCTGCGCCTCGAGCGATGAGATGAGGCCGCTTTTCTCCACGATCATCTCGACGACGGACGAAAGGTCGCCGCGGTAGGTGGCAACCTCGTCTACGAGCTCGACGAAGGCGGCAAGCGCCCTGCGCGTGCCGGCGCGGCAGCCCGGGTCGAGCGACTCCTCGCGCGCCGCCTCGAAAAACGGGATCTGGCGCAGCGCGGCCGTCTGCGCGATGCGATCGATGGTCGTCTTGCCGATGCCGCGCCTGGGCGTGTTGATGACCCTCGTGCAGCTGACGTCGTCCGAGGGGTTGACGGCGAGCTTGAGGTACGCGGTCACGTCCCTGATCTCAGCGCGGTCGAAGAACCTCGTGCCCCCGACGATGCGGTAGGGCACGCCCGCGCGCAGGAACATGTCCTCGAGGGTACGCGACTGCGCGTTGGTCCGGTAGAACACCGCCATCTCGTCATAGGACTCGCCCGCGTCGTGCAGCTTCTCGATCTGAGACGCGATCCATCGCCCCTCGTCGCGCTCGTCTGCCGCCAGGAACACGGCGACCTTGTCGCCGTCGGGGGCGTCGGTGAACAGGTGCTTGGACTTGCGCGAGCGATTGTTCGCGATGACGGCGTTGGCCGCGTTGAGGATATTGCCCGTCGAGCGGTAGTTCTGCTCGAGCTTGACCGTCTTCGTCTCGGGCCAGTCGCGCTCGAAGTCGAGGATGTTGCGGATGTCGGCACCGCGCCACGAGTAGATGGACTGGTCGTCGTCGCCGACGACCATGAGGTTTCCGTTGCCGCGCGCGAGCATCTTCGTGATCTCGTACTGTGCCTTGTTGGTGTCTTGGTACTCGTCGACCAGGATGTACCTGAAACGGCGCCCGTACTCGTCGCGCACGTCGGTGTTGTCACTGAGCAGGATGTACGTGTAGAAGAGCAGGTCGTCGAAGTCGAGCGCGTTGGCCCGCAGCAGCCGCTGCTGGTAGGTCCTGTAGATGCGGGCGACGGCCTTGTCCGCGGGGTCGCCGACGCGCGGCACGTAGCCGTCGGGGCCGACGAGCTCGTTTTTGGCCGCGGAGATACGCGAGCGCATGGTGTTCTCCGAAAGCGTCTTCGTGTTGTACCCGCTGTCGGACATGATGGATTTGATCAGGCGCTTGGAGTCGTCGGTGTCGTAGATCGTGAAGTTTTCCGTGAACCCCAGCCGGTCGGCATCTGCCCTGAGCATGCGCACGCACATGCTGTGGAACGTGTAGATCCACATGCCGCGGATGCCGGATTGCATGAGCTTGTGCAGCCTCTCGCGCATCTCGGTCGCGGCCTTGTTCGTGAACGTGACCGCCAGGATGTTCCAGGGTGCGACGCCCAGGTCTTCGACGAGGTGCGCGATACGGTACGTGAGCACGCGCGTCTTGCCGGATCCGGCACCCGCCAACACGAGCAGGGGCCCTTCGGTCGTCTCCACTGCCTCTCTTTGCGCAGGGTTGAGTGATTCGAGGTCGAGCATGAAATCCAATCTGATAGTGGTGTGCCGGTACGAGATGAGCGAGGCGCTACGCGGATGGGACCTCCTTCATGACCTTGAGGATCGTCCCGTAGATTTCGTCGAGGTCCCCCGCGCGCAGCGGGCCCTCGCCAAGCGCATGCAGGCGCTGCTTGATCTGGTCTTCACGGGCGGGGTCGAACACCTGCATGCCGCATGTCGGCTTCAAGGCCCGGATGGCGAGCGAGTGGCGTGCCCGCTCGTTGAGCAGGGCGACGAGCTGCTCGTCGAGCGCGTCGATTGCCCGCCGGTGCTCGGCGATCTGCAGCTGTGCCTGTGATGAACTTGTCATATGCGCTCCTTGGTCTAGAGTCTCGAGTGCTTGCCAATGTTGACGGACTTGCGCTTGCCCGTCTTCTTGATGCCGATCTTGCCCATGAGGAAGTCCCCGAAGTACTGGTTGTAGAAATACGACACCAGCACCCCGATCACCAGGCCGAGCACGATGCCGGCGAGGACATCGGTCGGGTACGCCACGCCCAGGTACATCTGCGCAAACGCCATGAGCGCCGCGAGCACGAACGCCGCAACGCCCGAGCGTCTGCCCGAGAGCAGGAAAAAGACGATGGCGGCGGCAAACGAGGTCGCCGCGTGCAGGTCGGGAAACGAGGCGCCCGCTTGGGAGACGCCGACGACCGACGTGATGGCAGCAAGCTCGATGCAGGGGCGCGTCCGCCCGATGACGCTGCACAGGATGTTGCCGAGGATCAAGGTGATGACGAGCGCGATGATCGTGACCATGCCGGCACGCCTGCGCTCGGGCAGAAAGACCATGATGAGCGCCAGGACGAACCAGATGAACGCGGCGTTGCCGAATGCCGAGACGAGCGCGAACAGCTGGACGAGCAGCGGCACGCGTGCCGACTGCAGCAGGGCCAGTAGTGCTTCTTCCATCTGATGCTCCTCATGCTCTTGTTGTGCGGTCAAAGGCCAGTAGATTCTAGTACATCCGTGCGACATGGTATCGCGCGGGCTGCTGCGGGGCTCTAGATTCTACCCTCCGCGCCGCGTCTCGAGTACCCCATGGGGCAATTGTGACGGTACCGTGTCGATATGGGGACATTTTGCATGTGCAGCGCTGTCCACCCGTCAGAAGAATCGTATAGTTGTCCTCCCACATACGAAGGCTCGGAAAGGCGGCGCACGCGTTATGGCATTACTCGAACTCGCGATATTCCTCTTGGCTGCAGTACTCGTCTCCGCAGTTCTCGAGCCTTTCTTGCCGCGAGTCTCGCTGCCGCTCGTCCAGATGCTTTTGGGCGTTGTCATCTACTTCTTCGTGGACCTGCCGCATTCGCTTTCCATCGACTCGGGGCTGTTCCTGGTCCTGTTCATCGCACCGCTCCTGTTCGACGAGTCGAAAAGCGCCAACAACAAGCTGCTGTGGACGAACCGCAACACCATCTTGGGCCTTGCTATCGGGTTGGTGATCGTGCTCGTCTTGTGCATCGGCTTCACGCTGAACCTGCTCGTGCCCTCCGTCCCGCTCGCCGCCGCCTTCGCGCTCGGGGCCGCGCTCGGCCCGACCGACTCGGTTGCAGTGGCCTCGCTGAGCAAGGACATCAAGCTCAACTCGCGCCAGAAGGCCCTGCTTTCCGGCGAGGCGCTCCTCAACGACGCGTCGGGCGTCGTGTCGTTTCAGTTCGCCATCGCCGCGGCGGTGACGGGCGCCTTCAGTCTCGCAGACGCCGGCAAGACCTTCCTCGTCGACTTCCTCGGGGGCATCGGGCTCGGGCTTCTCATCGGCTACATCGCGTTTCTCGTCATGCGCCAGGTACGTCGCATCGGCGTCGAGAGCGCCACGTTCCACGTCTGCTTCGAGCTGTTCCTGCCGTTTTTCGTCTACCTCGTCGCCGAGCACATACACGTGAGCGGCATCCTCGCCGTGGTCGCCGCAGGGCTTCTGTTCTCGTACCTGCACCGCCGCGAGGCGCGCAAGGGCAGGAACGCGCAGATGTTCTCGACGCGCCTCAGCATCGCCTCCGAGAACGTGTGGAGCCTCATCTCGTTCGTGTTGAACGGCATCATCTTCATCACGCTCGGGGCACTGCTCCCCTCCACCGCCGCCCCCGCCATCGAGGAATCTGCAAACGGGGTCTTCTCCCTCGTCCTCATCGTCATCGCGGTCACCTTCGTGGCAGAGGCGGTGCGCTTCGTGTGGCTGCTCGCCTCCGACTGGCTCTCGGCGAACAAAACGACGGGCAAGCGCTTCGACACCGGCAAGAACACGCTTCGAAACACGCTCGTCACCACGCTGTCGGGGCCGAAGGGCGCCGTGTCGCTTTCCATCGCTATGACGATACCGACCACGCTCTCCTCGGGTGCGGCGTTTCCCCAGCGCGACCTGCTGCTGTTCGTGACCTGCGGCGTCATCGTCCTCACGCTCGCGCTTGCGAACTTCGTCGTGCCCGCCATCGCGCCCGATTCCGACGAGGAGGCCAAGCGCATCGAAAGCGAAATCGAGATCGAGATCTACCAAAACGTCATCCGCAACCTGAAGCGCGTGCGCACCCCCGAAAACCGCAAGGCATACCTGGCAGTGACGCAGGCCTACCACAAGCGCATCGCGCGCATCAAGAAAAGCGACGCGTCCTCACGCCAGCTCAGGTTCTTGCAGCAAGAGGTGCTCGTGCAGCAAGAGCAGTACATCGAGCACTGCATACGCGCGGAAAACGTCGACCGCAGGCTCGGCGAGACCTACCTGCGCCGCATCGCCAAGCTGAAGAAGAACCTCTACCGCAAGCAGCGCATCGGCGGCAGGTCGGTGGAAAGCGCGCCCTCGCTCAACTCGACGACGACGGTCATGCACAAGATCGAGTACAAGATCCGCGACGATGCGAACGTGCGCCGCAACCGCTGCAACTTCAAGATCGGGCTCGAGCGCGTCGCCATCGCCTATCTCGAGCAGGCGCTCGACTCCCCCGACCGGGACAGGGCCGATGCCGCCGAGGCGCTGCTCAGCGAGCACGAGCCCATTCTAACCATGCTCGAGGCGCGTCTGCGCACCCTCAACCGCGAGCAGGGCATCGTCGAGAGCGCGGAGCATCTGCCGGACCAGACGGTCATCGTGCGTTCCGACACCGGGTCTTTGCGCGTGAGCTCGAGCAAGAAGACCGAAGAGGAGAAAGACGACGATTTCGACATCAGGTACGCGCAGGTGCAGGCCGAGGCGCTGCGGCTCGAGCTCGACGAGATCCAGGCACAGCACGAGGCTGGCAACCTGACGGCAGAAGACGCCCATTCGCTGCGCGAGGAAGTCTACCTGCTGCAGATGGGCCTGAGCGACTAAGCGAGCGCCTCTCACCAAGAAAAGAGAAGCCGCGGCGCGTTATCGCGTCGCGGCTTGGTGTCGAAACGTTCTTCTTGCGAGGTGCGCCTCCTAGCGCTCCTTCTCGGCGGCCTCTTTCTGGGTGCGAAGCTCCTCGACGCGCTCCTCGAGGAGCGCGATGTCCGACTCGCTCTTCTTGAAGCCGCGTATCACGATGGCGACGAAGACGAACAGCGCGATCCAGATGAGCGCGTATGCGGCGATGACGTAGGGCGCGGACGGGAGCACCGCTCCATAGACAGAATTCAGAATCTCGTTCATTTTTCGGTACTCCTATTCCAGTTCGTCGAGTTCTTCTTTGAGGCGCTCGATGCGCAGCGAGAGCAGTGACTGGCGCAGCCGCACGCGGTAGAGCGCAAAGGCGATCAGGACAATGCCGAGCATGCAGATGAGAAACGGCACGAGCATGTCAGGCGGCAGGCCCGAATCCGTGCGGAACACGACGGGGTGCGTGCTCGACGGAATGAGGCGCGTGATCATGAAGCAGATCGGGGCGTCGATGAACATGATGATGCCGAACACGCTCGCGTACGAGCAGCGCTTCTCGCTGTCGGAGAAGGCCGTGCGCAAGATGAAGTACGCGATGGCCATCAGGATGAGAATCAGGTACGTGGTCAGACGCGGCTCCCAGCTCCACCACACGCCCCACTCGAACCTCGTCCACGGCACGCCCGTCACCATCGTCGCGATCATGAACACGACGGCGACCTCAGTCGCGGTCTTGGCGCGGACATCGTAGCCCTCGTCTCGCGTCATGAGATAGCGCACGCCGTAGAAGGCCGTGAAGATGAGCGCGATGAACGAGCTCATGGCAACCGGGACGTGGAAGTAGAAGATCTTCTGCGAGAAGAGAAGCTGATTCGCGACGAGCTGCCCCGCGACGAGCTCTGGGGTCACGGCAGCACCGTGCACCAGCGGAGCGACGGTAAACGCCAGCACGAACCCGAGCGCAGAGATCAGGGCACCCGCAACGAGAAGTGCGGGAACATACCGGTCGAACTTCGAAGCCTCAAGCAGCTTTTTGTTCACAGTGTCAATCCAATCTACGCGCTAATGACGAAATCATACAAGACCCACGACGCGAGCGTCATGACAATATCGTAGGCCCCGGCAAGCAGCACGCCGGTCCGAAACGTCTCCATCCAGGCATCGGCGCCGACCAGCGCCGCGGTCGTCGCGGCCACGCAAGCGTAGAGCAGCGGAAACACGACGGGAATGAACAGCACGGCGAGCAGCACGTCTTTGGAGCGCGCGTTGACCGTGATGCTCGAGAGCAACGTGCCCACTGCCGAGATGCCGATGGACCCCAAGACGACGGAGGCGATGGAATACGGAAACGAAGGTGCCGGCGCTACCGAGGTCATGAAGAAGAAGTAGAACAGCGGCAGCGCGATGACCTCGACGGCTGACAGGAAGATCAGGTTCGACACGAGCTTGGACAGGTAGATGACCGAGCGGTCCATCGGAACGAGCAGGATGCCCTCGATGCACGAGGCCTCCTTCTCGTAGGAGAACGACCTGCCGAGGCCGAGCAGCGAGGTGAACACGATGAGTACCCACGCGAGGCCTCCCGAAAGGTGCGCCACGTCGACTGCCTTGCCGAGCTGCGCGAACGCGACGCCGAAGATGATGAGCACGAGCACGGCGTACAGGCCCATGGAGGTGAGCATCTCGTGCGTGCGCATCTCGTGGCGCAGGTCCTTGCCCAGGAGAATCTTGAATTGAGTGAAAGCGGATACCTTACCGGTCATGGGACGTTACGCACCTACTCCCACTTGCTCGTAGTACACGTTCTTGAACTCGTCGTACTCTAGCTGGGACTGCTCGGAGAACATGACCTGCCTCCCCTTTGCGAGCAGCAGCACGTGGCTTGCCTGCGCAAACCCGCTCTCGAGCGAATGGCTGACGGTCACGAGCGTGCGGCGCTGCCTGGATTCGGCGAGCATCCTGTCGACGATGCCCGCAGCGTGCGGGTCGAGCCCCGAGTACGGCTCGTCCAAAAAGACGATTCGCGGGTCGTTGATGAACGCGCGCGCGATGGCGATGCGCTGCGTCATCCCGCGCGAGAATCCGCGCACCTTGTCGTTGGCACGGTGCTTGAGCTCGACGAGCGAGAGCATCTCGTCTGCAGCCTTGTCAGGGTCGTCCACGCCGTACAGGCGCGCGAACAGCACGAGGTTCTCACGTGCCGTGAGGTCCAGGTAGAGCATCGGGTTATGCGTGATGAACCCGATGCAGCCGCGCACCTCGTCGACCTGCTCCTTGTACGAGAGCCCGAGCGCTTCGCACGTGCCCTTCGACGGGCGGTCGAGCGTCGAGAGGATGCGCAGCAGCGTCGTCTTCCCAGCGCCGTTCGGGCCGAAGATGACAAGCGAGGCGCCTTGGGGCAACTCGAAATCGACGGATTTCAGCACGCGTCGGGCGCCGAAGCGCTTCTCGATGCCCGTGACGCGCAACGCGAGAGCATCGGGCGAGATATCCAGGCGGCTGTCCTTGCCGTTAGTCATCGGCGTCTTTCCTCGAGGGACGGATGGCAAGCGTGCTTGCTGCCGTGCCGATGACGAACAGGATGAAGCCAGTCCACACAAACGAGATGAGCGGGTTCACGCGCACGTCGACCGAGTAGTCGTCGTTCTCGTTGACGCCACGGTAGACGATGAACAGATCCTCGAGCGGCGTCGACTGCACTGCCGCCTCGTACTTGGTCTGCTGCGTCATCGCATTGACCTGGATCCCGGGCTTCATCACCCCGAGGTCCTTGCCGTCTTTCTTGGCGTTAAGCTCGAGTGTATAGTACAGGTTCGTCTTGTCGATCTGCTTTCCGTAGGCGTCTTGCGCGGAGACCTCGTAGTCTTTGAGCTGGATGGTCTGCGCGGCCTCGGAGTCGGAACTCGAGGCGAGGTAGCCCGCATGCTCGCTGACGTACATGGACGAGCCGATGAGGCCGATGAGGATAATGCCGAGCGCCGCATGCGAGAACATGCCGCCGATTGCCGACGCATGGCGCCTGAAGCGCGTGAACCCACCGGCCGAGTCTTTGTCCTGCGTGAGTGCCGCCTGCTTGGCAGGGGCATCCTGCGCGAGCTTGCCCAGGTCGGCAAGCGTGGCCGTGCCCTCGGAATGCTTGGCGGCCGCCTTCTCGAGCTGCTGCGCCTTCGCGCCATCAGCAGACGCGGCAGGCTTGCCGTTGGCAAACGTGGCGCGAACGGAGCGGATCAAGAGGTAGAGGCTGTTGAAGATGAGCAGGCTCGCCACGGCAAAGCCCACGATCGCCAGCCCGTTGTAATACCACGCGGGACCAGAGGCGAGCAGGTCGTCGGCGGCCGTGCCGCCCTGTGCGATCGTCGTTTCGTAGGCAGGCAACAGGTTGGTGAAGAAGTAGACCATGAGCAGCACGAACACGACGGCGGCGCAAATGCCGGGCACCTTGGCGCGTTTCCAGAACTGCGCTCCCCCGCTGTGCTTCCAACCCAAGAGCGGGCCCACTGCGACGATCAGGAGCACGACGATGCCAAGCGGGCGCGCGATGGCGTTGTAGGTTCCGGAAGTCAACGACTGTCCGCCGAGAGGCATCCACGAGGGAAGCGCCGAGGCGATGGTCATGTAAGCGAGCACGAACGCGCCCACCATCATGATGAGGTTGTTGAGGAAGTAGCCCATCTCCTTGCTGAAGAAGCTGCTGTCCTCGTCGTGACGCGTCTTCACGCCAAACGACTTGCGGCGGCCGAACATGCCGAACACGGCCGCGACCAGCGCGACGACGATGAGCGCAACGAACAGCACGAGCGAGACGTTGTCGCCGGCAAACGCATGCACGCTCTGCACGATGCCCGAACGGGAGATGAAGGTGCCGACGATCACGAACATGAACGCGAAGCAGGCGCACACGACACTCCAGCGTTTGAACGTGCCGTGCGTGCGGTACAAGGTGAAGCTGTGCATAAGCGCGACGCATGCGAGCCACGAGAGCAGGCTTTTTTTTT
>ERZ780226.1695-NODE-1695-length-16735-cov-9.993705_pt1 | contig 16735 bp, 19 predicted proteins | sample MGYA00511165_ERZ780226 | MGnify/ENA primary metagenome ERZ780226 (study PRJEB29588, sample SAMEA2152373) | human gut metagenome | biome: human gut; feature: human-associated habitat; material: faeces | place: Denmark | collected 2008/2010 ...
GCTATAATCAGTCATGTGCATAACCTCCTGTGCGTCCATGTATGTGTCATTTACACTTAAAATTATGCACTCCAGCGGGCACTGCCGTACTCCATATTCTTTCGATATTTCTTGGCGTTCTTGCCCTTGAGGTACACCGCCAAACGAAGAAAGCCGCCCACACCGGCTCCGATACAGATATCCAAAAGGTGAAAGCTGGGCAACGGATTAGCAAAGGCCAAAGCTAAACCATCTACGATGTGCAGCAGCTTTTCGGAAGCATTGCTTCCCGCTGCAAGCCGCCATCCTTCGCCCAGGTTTGTGGCAAACAGCCCGATCAACACATACGGAATATTGGGGATGAGGTGCTTTTTCAGGTTCATCGCTCCAGCTCCTTTTTGCGGGTCTTGGCGATAACGGTATCCTTCAGCATTTCCTTGAACCTGGCAAGGGTTTGCAATACCGATGGGCGCTGCTCCCGCTTTACCGTTTTTGCGGCGAACTCGGTAAAGGCGGCTGTGAGAGCATCCGCATCTCGTGCCTTGAAGAACACCAGCCACTTGGGCGGAGATACGCTGCTGTCTTTCTTTACGGCGTAGTCCACACCGTACTTCCGTGCAACACGCTCAAAGGATTTGATGTTGCCGTCCGTCACTTCGATGTTGCTGACACCTTGGTTCTGCCCCACAAGTTCCTTTACGGTCTGCTTGCCATGGGGGATTTCGGCGGGTGCGTCACGGCTCTTTTGCCATTCCGCCAGTAGCTTTGCGATTGCGCTTCTCAAGACGCGGGCGCTAAGCTTTGTGGCGCTGATGGCAAGGGTCACAGATCTGTTTTCGACTTCTTCCTGCAAGATGGTTTCCTCCTTTCGCAGATGTAGTAAATATTAGTCTCCGTACATGTCGTGATTAACCTGCGCCTTATAATAGCTGCCCATGGTGCTAGGAGCATTGAACAAGGAGGCGAGAAGATACTTCTTGATGTTTCGCACTTCCGTAGTGTTCTTGTCCAAACACTCAAACACATACTGGATGTGCAGACTGTTGATCCTGAGCAGCTTGAACTTTACCGTGGAAGCAGGGTAGGTGTCACCGGCAATACAGAATGTAGATTTCCTGGAGGCAAGGGTTTCTGCCATGAGCTCCACGATTTCATCCAGCCGCTCATGGTCATATGGGAAATTGTTCTTCATGATGTCGTATTCGATGTTCCCTTTAATGATCTCTCTGTAAACATCCATCCCATCCGTTCCCATCTGATCCGTTATGGGATTGACAGGATAGGATTTGATTGGATAAGGATTTATTGAGAGCGTATTTGATTCATCTTTATTTGTTCTATAAGTATTTAATTGTGCGGGGTTTTCCTGTTCAGGTTTTCCCAAGACAGGATAATCCAAGACAGGGTTTGCCTGAACTGGATTTTCTCGTGCAGGTTCCAAGGTGCGTGGCTGCTCCAGTATCGTGTATTCTATGGCTCCCAGTTGTCCATTGGGATTGCGGATGCGCTCACGCACCACATATCCATGCTCCTCCAGTTCACGCACTCCGGCACAAATGCTGTCAACGCCGTCTTTACAGATGCGGGAAAGCCCTTTTGTGGTGTAATCCCATTCCTCAGGCAAGGAAAGCATGAGAGAAAGCAGGCCCTTTGCTTTCAGAGAAAGCTCCGTATTTCTGAGGTGATGGTTTGCCATGACGGTATAATCCCGTGTCTTTTCCACTCGGAATACTGCCATTTCGTTTTCCTCCGTTTCCAGGCATACAAAAAGGCGCTCCGAACGGAACGCCTAAGGTGGTCTGCCATATTTGTTATTTTCTAATGTACCGCTGATTACGACTGTTAGGTTTGTCAGGAATGGTCATCTCCACCAAATTCAAATCCATAGCCGGAGATAAATAGTTGTTCCGCAATGCGTTTCTGGATTTGAGCTGAAGCCTCTCCATCAATTCCGCTGCGGTATAGGGAATATCGTAATCCATAACCGAGAGAAGTTTTTGGACGCAAACGGACTGCTGCCTGTCGTCCTCTGCAATCTGCACGGTCAGCTCATCCAGAACCTGATTGATCTGATGGAGCATAAATTCCACAAAGGTATTGGATGTGCCTTCTTTATGACAGGCAGCGATGGCTTCATAGTAGTCATCCTGAAACCGCTCAATCTGGCTTTCCAACGGGATATAGGCAAAAATCGGTTTCCACTTGGAAAGAATCGCCGTATGCCAAAGCCGAGCCATTCTGCCGTTTCCATCCGCAAAGGGATGGATAAAGACAAATTCATAATGGAACACTGCCGAAAGGATCAAGGGATGCAGCGTTTTTCTGCTCCGTGTCATCCATGAGAGCAGATCTTCCATCAGGTCGGGAACACGCATTGCCGGTGGTGCTACAAAAATGCATCGGTCTCCACGAAATACGCCCTCTTCGCCTGTGCGGAACATGCCGGACTCTTCCTCAAGAAATTGCGTCATGATGCCATGCAGCTTTTTTAATTCTTCCAAATCAAAAGGATCGATTTCCGGAAGCTTTTCATATGCCGCATAAGCATTTTTGACTTCCTGAATTTCCCTTTGTTCCCCGAGAACAAGGCGACCATTCAGAACATCTCTTACCTGACCCAAGGAAAGAGAATTCGCCTCAATGCGCAGCGAAGAATGAATGGACTTGATTCGGTTATTCCGGCGCAGATGTGGTTTGGTCTCCAATGCGTGAACTGTACTGATTCTGCCGAGTTTTTCCGATATACTGGCAACCAATGCAAGTATTTCGTCGGTAATCGTATATGGGGGTGAATAGTGCTCCATGTAGCATCCTCCAGATGGTTATCTTGCACATTATCTTGCACACTTTCTTGTTTATCATACATGAAAAATGAAAGACATGCAAACGATATTTCTTATGCCTACAGCTCCTGTTCCCGCTGCCGTTTTCGCTGCCACTGTTCCAACAATTTGATAATGGTTTCTTCCATCTTCTTGGGCGTATAGGACTTGGGAAAATACTTGGACAGCGTGGTTGTGGTGAGGGTAATGCGGTCAACCTCTTTCTTTTCCTCGGACATGATTGCCATCATCACGTCTTCGGACAGTTTTCCCTGTTGGCTGAACTTCTTGAGCCGCTGTGCTTGGGATAGTGACGGCGTAGCTTCCTGCGCCGCCATTGCGTCCAGCAACATGGTCTGTTCAGAAAGTGTAAGATACGAAAGCTCTACCGCAGGATTGAAAGCGATCTTTTGCTCCGCAACGCCGTCCACCATATCCAGTATGGGTGGAATCAACTCTGTTAAGCGGATGTAGCGGAAAATTTGATTCTTACTTTCACCAACTTGATCTGCTAATATCTCGCTGGATTTGCGTCCGGCGAACTTGTTCCCAACTTGGGAACAAGTTAAATCTGTCCTCGCGCCTTGCCTTTTTATGGCTTCCAATTTCATTTTGTAAGCATAAGCCCGTTCGCTTGGCAAGATATTTTCTCTTTGTAAATTAGCATCTACCATGGCAATGATAGCTTCATCATCGCTCATATCACGCACGATAATCGGCATGGTTTCCATCCCTGCAAGGATGCAAGCTTCCAATCGGCGGTTGCCGGAAATGACTTCATACCCGCTGCCATCGGGGAGAGGTCGGGCAAGACCGGGAGACAACACGCCGTACTCCTTGATACTGTTCGCCATGTCCTGCAAGGCTTGGTCGTGGCGCACCTGAAAGGGGTGGTCGTGAAAATGCTGGAGATTGTCCAGTGGGATTTCCACGACACGTTCCCGTTGATCTTCCTGCCTTGCGTCCTCTGTGGTGAAGATGTCATCGTAAGAGGTCAGACTTAGCTTTTTGCCGCTGCTTTTCAATCTTCAACACCTCCTTGGTCAGTTCTCGATATGCTTCCGCAACTTTGCCCTTTGGGTCATGGACATAGATGCTTTTACCCTCTGCGCTGATCTCCGCAGCACGGACGGAATGGGGAATATCCGTTGCAAAGACCTTGATTTTACTGCCGTAGGTATCCCGTAGCAAGCTGCTGATCTCCTTTGCATAGTTGGTACGGTTGTCCACCATGGTGAGCAGGATGCCGCTGATTTTCAGCTTGGGATTGATTTGCCGCCGCACCTTATTTACCGTCTGCAAAAGCTGTTCCAAGCCCTTGGCAGAAAGGTACTGTGCCTGTACGGGGATAATCACGCTGTCCGCAGCGGCGAGAGCGTTGATGGTCAGCATCCCGAGAGAGGGCATACAGTCGATGAGCACATAGTCGTACTGGCGCTTCATGCTATCCAGGTACTGCTTGAGTATCTTTTCTCTGTTCATGGCGTTGACGAGGGATACTTCCATACCGGATAAGCTGATGTTGGCAGGCATCAGCGCAACACCTTCTTGGTGGGAGAGTATCCCTTCATTGGACTTGATGGGGCTTTCATCCATTACCTTTTCCATAATGTCGGAAAGGGTGATTGGCAGTTGGTCGGGATGGTCGTAACCAAGGCTGATGGTGAGTGATCCCTGTGGGTCGCTGTCGACCAACAGCACTTTCTTTCCTTCCTGCGCCAAGCCAATGCCCAGATTGGCACAGGTGGTGGTTTTACCAACGCCGCCCTTTTGATTGGCAATGGCGATGATTTGAGATTGCATATGTTCCTCCTTTTCGTGTAGGTTTACAAAACAAAAAAGCGCCGAAAATCTCGACGCTTTCTCATTATTTAGGCGCATTCCAAATAAACCTGTATGGTCAAATGACGGCTCCATTTCACCTGAATTTTACTCGGTGGAACGGTGAATTGAAGCTCCGTCAAAAATATGCTCTTCGTTGGCTCACACAGAACTGGCCGCAGGCTGCCGTTACCTTACCCAACGCTTCTCCATGCCGGATAACCGGGTAAAGGCCACCTGTAACGACATAGGTACAGAAGAAATCGCCCACTGGGAAATGATAGGAACCATGATTCATCAGTGCCTGCGCGATGCTACACTAAAAGACATTGAAGCCGCGGGACTAATGGGTTACTACACCATGCACTCCAAGGGCGTATACCCTGCCGACCCCAACGGTGTTCCCTTCACTGCGGCCTATTTGCAGTGCACAGGCGACCCAATAGCCGATATTACTGAGGACATGGCAGCAGATGCTGCTATGTCAAAAAGGCAACATTTTGCGCAAAAAGAAGCACTGCCCCGCATGGCAGTGCTTCTTTCTCCGCTGTATTAATTTAAGTAAGAAATAAGAATAAGAGGTTTTTGTTTCAGCCGGTTCTTTATCCGTATTTATAATAGCATTTATTTTGGCTTATTACAAATACACAGGTATGATATCATGTTGGCTATTATCGTTTTTATCAATTATATTTCTTTCTATGCCAGATCATGTCCTAAGAGTCGCACGAAGTCTGTCCGTCTTAAGCAGCAAGTCCAGGCCTTCCTCTGCGCTGCGCACCAATACATCGCTGTGAGCTATCAGGCCGGCACACACTCCCTCGCCGTCCATGATGGCAATGGACAAATCCGCTATATCAAACATCTTTATATCGTTGAATCCATTGCCTACGCAGGCAACCTTGCCGCCAAGGGCGCGCACTATCTCTTCCTTACATTCTGCGGCGTTAGCCCTTGGGAACGTCTTCACCTCGGCACCTAAGCCGTCGCATTGTGACCTTACCGTGCCATAGGTATCTGCTGTAAGCACGTAAACATGGGCACTCTTACAAAGCTCCCTTATTCGCCATGCCGCGCCTTCTATGAGCTGCCCGTCAAGGGCTATGGTGCCGTTGTAATCCAGCACTACATGCTCTATCTCTATGATCTCCCGTCCGGGTACGTCTATCCTTATCATGCTTTCTCCCTATCCGTATATTCCCGCAAGGAATTCGCGGGTGAGCTGCTGTTTGGGCAGCTCAAAGACTTCAGCTGCTGATCCGTTCTCTATTAGCCTGCCATCGAATATCACCGCAACTTCGTCCGCTATGCGCCTTGCCTAGGCGATGTTGTGGGTCACTATCACTATGGAGTAATCCTTCTTCATTTCCGACAGCATATCCTCTATTACTGCGCTTTCCAGTTCCTTCCTGCCGGTCTTACCGTAGTATTTTAACCCGTAGGTCATGTTTTTGTAAATGGAAAACGGGAATGGCGACGGACTCTGGAACACCAGCCCCACCCTGCGGCATCAGTCAAATGGGCGCGTTCATAAGCGGCGAATATCTGTTTCACGATAATACCATCGCGTCCGATATTGATAAAATTCATACAAACGATAACATAACGGGCGTTATGGCTCATGCCGATAACGCCGTATCCCTAACAATACTTATCCCTATGCGCCTTCATCTGCCCCTCCAGCGGAACGATATCGTGATACTCCGCCCCGGAGGCTTTTATGACTTCTCTGGCTTCGTCGATGTGCTCCTTTTCGATGAGCAGCGACATACCGCAGGAAAGCTCCCCCTGTATGCAGCGGGGCGCAGGCGCTATCCTGTTCTGCACACCGGCGCCATCCAGTATGCCGTGCAGCTTCAGCCCCTGCTCATAGTTTGCAAAGAGCACATAATACCTTACGTCAGACATTATCTGTTGTTGAGCATCTCTATGAACGCGCCTATGCGGGTGCGGAGCTGCTCGGCGTCGGTATCGGTATAGTCCGTTTCAAGGCCGAGCACCGGTACTCCGGCTTCCTTGAGGGCGCGGGCCACGCTGTACTTCTCGGTATCATACAGGCAGCAGAACTTCAGGCTGCAGTCGATAACGCCGTCCACCTTGTATTCCTTCACCATCCTGAGCAGATCGTCTATGCGGCCATGGTTCGGGGTGAAGCAGGCGCAGTTGGTCTTCATGTACCGCTCGGACAGCGCCATGAACTGGTCGTCCAGCGTGGTCTTGGTCTCGTCCACCAAGTTCTCAAAATAGCGGGTGCCGGTGCACATCTCCTCGCATACGACTGCCGCGCCGCTGGTCTCTATTATATTATGCAGCTTCCAGTTGGGTACCGCCATGGGCGTGCCGGTGACGAGTATGCGCTTGGTGCCCTCGGGAACCACGGATACGCCGTCCTTTATGCGCTGCTCCAGCTCGTCCGCCAGCCTGTTGCACATCTCCGCGCAGCGGACGGGATCGTCGAAGAAGGATATCTGCGTCATGAGCAGCACGTCGCGTCCCGATATGGGCAGGCATTCGGACTTGCGCGCATTATATACCCTCGCCATGGCCTTGCGCTTGTTGTTTATTATCCTGATCGCCTCGCCCAGCTTTTCGGGGGTTATGCTGTTTCCGGTGAACTCCTCCACCTTCTTCGCAAACTCCGCTATCTCGTCCTTCCATTTGATTATATCCTTCTCGCGCTTCATCTGGGGGACGTCCATTACATACATGGGAACGTCCTCGCCCAGTATCTCATACGCCTTCTTTTTGGCGTCGCAGGTGGTCTCACCGACGTACATGTCCGCTATGCGGAAGAAGGGGCAGGTGCGGCCGAGGCGGGCGCCTACGGAGGCCTTTACGAGAGGGCAGGTGCTCTTGGGCAGCACTGTCTCGCCGCCCGGTACCCAGAACTGGCTGCCGCCGCAGAGCCCTGTGACTATGCCGTTTGCGGCTATGACGACCTCGTCCGGGACATATACGCAGAAGGTGCCGAATACCTTTCGGCCTTCCTTTTGCGCGGCTATAAGCTCGGCGGGGCGGATACCGTGTACCTCGGATATTACCAGATCCCAGAAATCCATAGCCTTCGGCCTGTTCTTCTGGGTAAGGAAAACATCCCCTACCGCCGTAGGCAGCACCTGACAGAGCATATCATGGCTTTCGAGATCCATTCCAAGGTCTTTCCACATCTGTACATAATCTGACATCTACAATACCTCCGTGTGATTTGTTTTTTGCTTCTGGTTTTTGATGGTGATCTTTTGACTGATAAGCGGCGCGCACGCGCCTTGATAATATTATTATACCATCGCGTCCGATATTGATAAAATTCATACAAACGATATTAAAAGGGGCGTTATGGCCCATGCCGATAACGCCCGATGGTAAATACCTTTTCTTTTCACCTCGCTGCCTATCCGTGTATGAAGGCAGCATCAGATGACTATTTCATATGCGCCGTCCGTAGCTATCCCCGCCTGCTCGGCAGCTTCTATAAGCTCCTTTTTGTTTTCCACCGGCGCGCGCCAGCTCATTCCGCAGCCGGCGGTTATCTCCCGGGGTACGGGTATAAGCCGCCCCGGCAATCCCTTTTCGGTGCAGAGACTCTCCATGGCCATGGCGGCCGTAGTTGTATGGAAGGTTATTATAAGCCAAAGCTTCTTTTCTCTCATTTTGCAAGCTCCGCTACCGCTCTTACCGCTTCATCAATCTCTTCCTCTGTATTGTAAAAGGAAAAGCTGAACCGCACCGCACCTACTTCAGTAGTGCCGAGGGCCTTATGCATTCGGGGCGCGCAGTGGGCTCCGGGTCGGGTGGCTATGCCGTAGCCCTGCGAAAGCTCATAAGACACCTCTCCGGACTCATAATCCCATATGTTAAGCGCGACTATAGCGGTCTTGTCCTTTGTAAAGTCGCCATAGACCGTGACGCCCTCGATATTCTTCACTCCCTCATAAAAGCGCAGCATAAGCGAGCGCTCCTTCGCATGTATATTTTCTACGCCGGTCTCGGATATAAACTTTGCCGCAGCTCCAAGTCCCGCTATGCCGTGGCCGTTCAGCGTTCCCGCCTCCAGACGGGTGGGGTACTCGACCGGGTGCGTCCTGCTGTAGGACTGTACTCCGGAGCCTCCCACCTTAAAGGGGCGTATCTCTATACCCTCTTTAACGCATATACCGCCGGTACCCTGCGGGCCCATAAGCCCTTTGTGCCCGGTAAAGCACAGCACGTCTATGCCCATTTTTTTCATATCGATGGGCCAGCAGCCCGCCGTCTGGGAGGCGTCAACTATCACTAATGCGCCGTGGCTGTGGGCTGTTTTTGCTATGCGCTCTATATCCAGCACGGTTCCCGTAAGATTTGAAGCGTTGGTGCATACTACGGCCCTTGTATTTGGCTTCATGAGCCTCTCGAAGTCCGCATAATCCACATTGCCAAGCTTATCCGCCGGCACAAAGCTCAGCTCTGCGCCATGCTCCGCCTCAAGGCGGTAAAGGGGCCTCAGCACGGAATTGTGCTCAAGGTCAGTCGATATCACATGGTCGCCCGGGTCGATAAGCCCGTTTATGGCGATGTTCAGCGCCTCGGTGGAGTTCGCAGTGAAGGCCACATGGTCCACCCGCGGGCAGCCGAAAAGCGACGCCAGCCTTACGCGGGCGTCGTATACGGTACGGGCAGCGTCAAGGGCCTCCTCATGGGTGCCCCTGGCGCAGTTGCCCATCGATTGCATTGCATGTACTACCGCGTCTATTACCTGCTGAGGCTTATGTAGGGTAGTTGCGGCATTGTCGAGATATATCACGGTTTGATGACCTTTCCGGCCTTAGCCAGAGTTTCTACTATTACGTACATATTGGTGACGCTGCCTACCGCCAGTTTATCGGCAAGGCCGTAGAAGTTAAGGCAGGTGCCGCAGGTGAGTATCTGCACACCCTGAGCTTCCATGCTCCTGAGGTCCTCCAGCGATACGGAACCCTCGGTAGTGAGCTTGGCGCCGCCGTTGTAGAACAGTATAGTCTTGGGCAGGGTCTCCAGCTGGGATACGGCATAAATAAAGCCCTTCATAAGTGTGCGGCCCAGATCATCGGAGCCCCGGCCCATTGCATCTGTATCTATTGCAACAACGAAATCGCCCCTGCTATCGACATGGCAGGAAAGATCCTCGCCGCCCATTGTCAGCGGGCCGTTCACTTCCATAGTAATGGCAAAAAGATTATCTCCCAGCTTTTCGCTCCTGCTCTTGAGGCCCTTGCTGTCGGCAAGGCGGGTAAGGTTCTGTATGGCTATCTCATTGTCAACCTGTACCTCAAGGGTGCCTGCTTCCTTGAACTCGCCAAGAGCCTTGGTAGCCTTTACTACCGGTATTGGGCATTGATCGCCTACCGCGTTTACTTTTACGTTTGCCATTTTGTTATTCCTCCTTCAATGGTTTCTTGTTATTCTTGTTCTGCTTCGGCTTTTCGCCGCTGCGGTTCCTTACGTAATTCAAAAATGCCTGTTCCGTCTGGGTAAAGCTGCGGTTCTTGAGGTAGGCGATGTATATGTCGCGATACGGACCGTCTTCCTCAAGATCAAAGCACAGCACCCGGCCGTCACGTATGGCGTCCGCCGCCGCTCGCTCTGAAAGTATGGTGGTGCCCTTTCCGGCAGCTACCATGCTCTTTATCCCCTCAATGTTGTTCATGTAGCCGGCCACGTTAAGATCCGCCGAGGACATACCTATGCTCTTGAGATAGTTATCCGTCTCCCGGCGAGTGCCGCTGCCGCTCTCACGCATTATCATTGGCCATTCCAGCAGCTCCTTGCCCAGCACACCCATTTCCTTTTTTTCGGCAAACTCTTTATTATTTGGGGTAATCAGCACCATTCTGTCGCGGCAGACGGTATGATAGCTGAATATGGTCTTGCGGCTGCTGGTTCCTACAAACGCAAACACAGCCTCGCCGTTTTGCAGCCGCTCAAGGGCAAAGGAACTGTCCCCGTCAAGAACGGAGAACCTGCATTCCGGCCTGATATCGGAAAATCCCGTCATTATGCCCGGCAGTATGTAGCTCGAAGGCACCGTAGAGGCGGCAATGGATATGAGGGGCTGGTCGGCCTCCTCCTTGCGGAACATGTTTTGCAGCATTTCCGCCTGATTGATTATTATCTGGGCTGCGCGATATGCCCGCTGCCCTTCCTCCGTCAGCTCTATGTTCTTCTTTTCGCGGCGCTTTATGAGCGTCACCTGAAGCGACTGTTCCAGCTGCGCCACGTGGCTGCTTATGGTAGACTGGCTCAAAAACAGCTCGTCCCCAGCCTTTGAGAAGCTTCTGTGCTCCGCTACCTTTATAAATGCCTCGAGTTGCCGAAGGCTGATGTCCATATCAAACCCACCTTATCCTTAATCACATATAGTATACAACAACGTGAATTCTTTTCCCATCAGTTATTCATTCGAATTCCGGATAATGCGATATTCGTTATCTATTATGTCAATATCACAAACTGACAGCAATCCATATTATAACCGGCATCCTACCCTAATATTTATATACAGGAGGTGTTGTTTTTTGGCAAAATCACCCATGTGCAAAAGCGTATTTAAAAATGGCCGGTTCCCGGATAAAAAGCTGTTTGCGGAAAAATGGCTGCAAATGCTCAACAAAAGGCGCAGTATATGAGGGCCGCCATATACTGCCGGCTGTCCGAGGAGGATAAGGGCAAGGCCGATGGCGCGGACAGCGGAAGCATACAAAACCAGAAGATGCTGCTCACTCAGTACGCTGACGCGCAAGGCTGGGAGATATACGATATATACAGCGACGACGACTATGCCGGTGCGGACAGGGGCAGGCCGGAATTCAACAGGCTCTTGCGGGATGCGGAAGCAAAGCGCTTCGGCATAGTGCTGTGTAAGACCCAGTCCCGCTTTACCCGGGAGCTGGAGCTGGTAGAAAAGTACATACACGGCCTGTTCCCCGTTTGGGGCATACGCTTCGTAAGCGTGGCGGACAACTGCGATACCGACGATCCGGGCAACAAAAAGACGCGCCAGATAAACGGCCTCGTGAACGAGTGGTATCTCGAGGACATGTCCGATAGCATAAAGAGCGTACTGAACAGCCGAAGGAGTCTTGGGCTGCACATAGGTTCTTCCGCGCCCTACGGCTATGCCAAGGATCCGGCTCAAAAAGGGCACCTCATCATCGATGAGGAAAAGGCCTTTACAGTACGGGAAGTATTCTCGTTATTCGCCAATGGCCAAGGAAAAACGTCTATAGCCCGGGAGCTCAACGCCCGGGGCATACCCTCCCCCGGCGGCGGGCTGTGGCAGTATGCCACGATATCCCGCATGCTCCAAAACGAGGTCTACATCGGCCATATGGTTCAGGGCAGGTACGGCAGCGTATCCTACAAGACCAAGCGCAACATGCCAAAACCCCCGGAACTGTGGTTCAGGGTGGAAAACACCCACGAGGCAATAATAGATGAAAAGCAATGGCAGACCGTACAGCGGCTCATATCCGAAAAATCGCGTCCCTTCGCCGGCAATAAGGCGGGGGCTTTTGCCGGCAGGGTTTACTGCGCCTGCTGCGGCAGTCCCATGCGCTCCGCAAGGAGCCACGGCGAAAGCTACCTTCGATGCAGCCGCCGCTATATATCAAAGGCGGCCTGTCCCGGTGGTTTTATATCCGTAAAGCGTCTGGAGCATACCGTGCTGTGTGAGCTTAACCGGCTCGCCTCAGAGCACCTCGATGCGGATATGCTAAAAGAACGATGCATTCAGTGCAGCAGTTCCCGGCAGATACAGCTGTCGAAGCGCATTTCAAAGCTGCAGGGACGCATCGACATATATTCCGAAGCCATGGCAAAGCTTTACCTCCACAGGGCGGAAGGCTCCATAAGTGAGGCTGACTTTTCAGATACCCTCAAACGCATTTCATCTGAAAAGCAGCGGCTTATGCTATCCGCCACAAGCGACGCGGCAGAGCTTAAGCAAATCAGCCCCTCATCAACCAGGGAAGATATCCCGGTCCTGCTCAACGCTCTGGACAACGCTGCCGCAGAAACACTGATAGAGCGCATATATATAGGAAGGCGCTCGACCGGCAGCTGGGAGGTCCCTGTGGAAATACACTGGAGCTTTTAATACAGCTGCAAAAAATGTTGCCTTTTTGATACAGCAGCAGAGCAGAAGGCAAGAGCAACATATGAACACCTGATGGTGCTCACGGACGACCCTGCCATAATCAACCCCCTGCGCTTTCTGCGGGAACGCGAAATAGTTCACTTCCAGCGCTTCGGCGAGTGCCTGAACATTCTGCAAAGCAGCATAACCGCCGGCCTTACCCTGAACATGGGCCCGGCCAATAATCCCTGCGCGGATATGTAATATTCGCCTTAAGCTCGGCAGCGCGTGACGCTGCCCTGCAAAAATGTCAATATTAAAGGGGTCCCGCTTTTATCGGGCGGGGCCCTACAGAGTGTCGAAAAAGTGGCTAAAGACCACTTTTTCGAGTTTTTGCGGGTTTTGCCTCTCACATTCGTTCCCGGGCGGCAAAACCCGTAAAGTGCGAAAACCTCCGGTTTTCATCCGTTTTGACGCACATGTCGTCAAAGCCGGAATAAACTTAAGGGGCTGCGGCCCCTTAACAACCCCTGAGCTTTACGGCAATAATAAAATGAACGGCGCAGCCGTTCATTTTGTGCTGTTATTTACTTTTCTTCCTGCCCGTCCCTGAATACTATGCCGTTTCCGTCGGCCTTTTCGATTATGGCGAGGGAATAAAGGGGTATGCCCGCGTCGCGCAGCTTTTTGCCGCCGGGCTGGAAGCCCTTTTCGACTGCTACGCCCATGCCTACCAGCTCGGCACCGGCGCTGCTGACTATTTCGCACAGGCCGCGGAGGGCCTCGCCGTTGGCGAGAAAATCGTCGATTATCAGAACCTTGTCTGTGGGCTTGAGCCACTCGGCGGAAACCATAAGAGTGACCTTTTTTTTGTATGTATAGGAGTAAATGTCGCTTTTGATTATGCCGCCCTCAATGTTGTCGCTCTTGGCCTTTTTCGCGTAAATAAGGGGCAGCCCGTAGCGATAGGCGCACATGGTGGCAAGGGCAATGCCGCTCGCCTCGGCCGTCAATACCACGGTGGCCTTTGATACGTCGAAATGCTTTTCAAATTCCTCCGCCATGGCAGCCATGAGCTTTGTATCCACTCGGTGGTTCAAAAAGCCGTCCACCTTGATGATGTTCCCGGGCAGCACCTTGCCTTCCCTGCGTATTCGTTCCTTGAGAAGATCCATCCCTTTTACCTATCCTCCGCATAAAAAAATATAAAAATATATAATTACGGCCGTATTATTACGGTCGCATATTATCGAAATAAGCTTTTTTGAGATTTTGCTTAAAGGTATTATGACCTGTTTCGACAGCTTATTCAAGCCCCAGAATAATATATTTTTATTTGAACGAAAAACTGAAAAACAGTTAGGCAAAAGCCGCGCTTTATTCTATAATAATAGGGGAGAAAAGAGAAGGAGCACGGCAATGGAAAACCTGCACAAAGGCCACCGGGAAAGGCTGAGGCAAAGTTACATAGAAAACGGCCCGGACGGCATGCACGAGCATCAGCTGCTGGAGCTTTTGCTTACGTACGCCATTCCCCGGCGGGATACCAACCCAATCGCCCACAGGCTGCTGGATAAGAGCGCATTTGGATCGCTTTGGGAGGTGCTCAACGCCGGCCCGAAAGAGCTTATGGCCGTGGAGGGCATAGGCGAAAGCGCCGCCGTGCTGCTGTCGCTGGTAGGGGCTATGGGCAGGCGGGCAAAGGCCAAGGGCATGGCGGCCCAAAAGAAAAGGCTCAACACGCCGGATGCCGCCATGCGCTACTGCAAAAGCCTGCCGTTCAACAATACCAACGAAAGCATGTATATGGTGTGTCTCGATAAAAATTACAGGATACTGCATACTCAGCTTCTCGGCACAGGCACTCCGGGCGAAGTGACGGTATATCCGAGGGCCGTGGTGGAATGCGCCGTAAGGTACGGAGCACAGAACATCATAATATGCCACAACCACCCTTCGGGGGATCTGCGCCCTTCGGTGGACGACTGCGAGACTACGGCAAAGATAATAAACGCCGTCTCCGCCATAGGCATAGGCTTCAGCGACCATGTGATAGTGGGCGGAGACAACGCCTTCAGCATGTTCCGCGAATCCGGCCTGAACGTAAAGGCAGAAGAATCTACCGCCCGGGCGGCGGAAGGAAAGGAATAGGTTTTATGGATTACAGAGAGAATTATAAGCTCTGGCTCGAAGAAAAGAGCCTCGACCCGAAGCTCCGCGCCGAGCTTGAGGCCATAGCGGACGACCCCGGGGAGCAGGAGGAGAGGTTTTACACGGAGCTGGAATTCGGCACGGCGGGCCTTCGGGGGATAATAGGCGCGGGCACCAACCGCATGAACATTTACGTCGTAAGGCGCGCCACACAGGGCCTTGCGGACTACCTTAAGACCTTCCCCGGCGGGCCGGAGAGGGGCGTGGCCATAGCCTACGATTCAAGGCATATGTCCGATGTATTTGCAAAAGAGACGGCGCTGGTGCTCGCCCAAAACGGCATAAAGGCGTACCTTTACAGCACGCTGCACTCTGTACCCCAGCTTTCCTTTACGGTGCTGCACCTTAACTGCATGGCGGGCGTAGTAATAACCGCCAGCCATAACCCTCCGGAGTATAACGGCTATAAGGTATACTGGCAGCACGGCGGGCAGGCCGGGCCGGAGCAGGCCTCGGAGATATTGGGATATATCCGCAAGGCGGATTACTTTAAGGTAAAGCCCATGGAGGAAGGGGCGGCGCTGGAAAGCGGCCTTCTCAATATGATAGGGGAAGAGGTGGACGAGGCCTACTATACGGATACCATGTCGCTGTGCCTCAACCCGGAGCTGACGGAGTGGAGCGGCGCCGATACGAGGATAGTCTACACACCCCTCCACGGCTCCGGCAACGTGCCGGTGCGGGAGATACTCAGGCGCATTGGCATTAAAAATATATCGGTGGTAAAGGAGCAGGAGGAGCCGGACGGCAGCTTCCCGACGGTGAAGGCCCCCAATCCCGAGGATCCCAACGCCTTCACGCTGGCCTTTGACCTGGCTAATAAGACGGGGGCGAACCTCATACTCGCCACCGACCCGGATTCCGACCGCTTAGGGGCGGCGGTGCGCCGGCGGGACGGCAGGTTCCAGGTGCTTACAGGCAACCAGATAGGCAGCATACTGATACACTATATACTTTCTACCCGCAGTGAGCGCGGGACCCTGCCGAAAGATGGCCTCGTGGTGCGTTCGATTGTCAGCACCCGCATGGCGGACGCGATATGCGCTTATTACGGCGTCGAGCTCCGGGAGGTGCTGACGGGCTTCAGGTTCATATCGGAGCAGATAGCAGAGAGCCTCGAAACAAAGGAGCATACCTTCCTTTTCGGCTTTGAGGAGAGCTACGGCTTCCTCTCCGGCTGCTTCTCGCGGGATAAGGACGCAATATGCGCGGCCATGCTGCTTGCAGAGGCTGCGACGGTGTACGATTTTCAGTGCGAGAGTCTTTACGATGTGCTTCAGGAGATGTACGCGAAATACGGCTTCTACGGCGAGGCGGTGAAGTCCTATACCCTAAAGGGCAAGGAGGGCCTTGAAAAGATCGCGGGCGCGATGCGGGCGCTCAGGGCGGATAAAATAGCCCAGTTCGGCGGGGTAAGGGTAGTGAAGTCCGAGGACATACAGACCGGAACTATAACATATCCCGATGGCCGGGAGGAGAAGTGCCCATTGCCAAAGTCCAATGTACTGCGCTATTTCACCGAAGGGGACGGCTGGCTCTGCGTACGCCCCTCCGGCACAGAGCCCAAGCTGAAGCTGTACATTGGCGCCAAAGGCAGCAGCGAGGCCGAGCTCAAGGCGGAGCTTAGCCGGCTGATGACAGCGGCGGACGGAATGATATCCGAGCTGCTGAAGTAAAACAGTATAGCCTGTTACGAACTTCTTATATCCATAAAAGCCCGATAAAGCCTGTGCTTTATCGGGCTTTAAAAAATTCTTTAAACTTTTTTTATAAAAAGCGTTGACAAAGGGGGAAAGGTTTGTTAAGATATACA
>ERZ780226.1698-NODE-1698-length-16727-cov-8.860185_pt1 | contig 16727 bp, 18 predicted proteins | sample MGYA00511165_ERZ780226 | MGnify/ENA primary metagenome ERZ780226 (study PRJEB29588, sample SAMEA2152373) | human gut metagenome | biome: human gut; feature: human-associated habitat; material: faeces | place: Denmark | collected 2008/2010 ...
CGGTTCCGGCCGAAGCGGAAAATTCTGAAAGGAGCGGCTATGAAAACAACACCCAAACAAATACTCGCGCTGTTGCTGGCACTGGTTCTGCTGCTGTCGCTTTGCGCCTGTGTACAGAAGACGCAAACAGAGCCTAACGAATCGAGAACAAGTACAGATAAGGTAAAAATGCCTACAAAACCCAACAAAAAAACGCCTGAAAAGCAGCCGGAGGAAGCTCCATTGCAAAATGATATGCGTGATCGCACGTCACGCGACGAGGCGTCAGACACACAGCCGGTACAATACGGGTTTTCACAGGAGGCAGAAACCTCGCTTGGATGGCTGCGGGATAGGATCGACTTTCCAATGACCATGTTTGGCGCGGCGTATCTCGGTTATGTCGGCGGGCTGTTTGACGAGGGCTTCGAGGTGGGCTTCCCCGCATGGCTGTGGGAAACCAATGAGGCCATGCTCCTCGAATACCCCTTCATCGCCGAGATCGACGAGGAGCATATTATCGGCGGTGCGGGGCATCTGTACTGCATCGTGCCGGTCGATAAGAACGCGACGGTTGCGATCAACCGTGTGCAGTGGAACGAAAAAACACAGACCGACGAGGTCACGGAGGTGCTCTACCGGTCAGAGAGCGGCGAGCCGGTGCTGCTCTTTGCAAATCTCGACGGCGTTGCATATGAGGCCGACACGCAGGTCTTTATCACCGACAACAACGGGAACTCCTGCGAATGGTACCCCTCGCTTGATGCGATGAGCTATCTTGCGCCGTGTATATCGGAAGCTGGAGACTATCTTTCGTTTGACTTTACAGAATATGCCTGGTACAACGCCCCGGCCGAGTTTTCTGCGTGGCTTGCCGACGGCTGGAGCGGCATGACAGCGCTCGGTCTTGCCGGATCGCAGCGTGACGGCATGGGCTGGATCACAGAAACCATGGTGGGGGAAACCAGCCGCTATGCCTATTTCTCGCTGCGCTTTTATCTTGAGGATGAGACGGGCGGTACGGTCGATCTGGAGTGGGCATATGAAGACAGTGACGACATTGAGGAGATGTGGAGCGGTTTCTGGACGATTCAGACCATTCCGGACGGGCCGAGCTATGTGACGCTCAGCTTGTCGCTTGTGGGCGGCAATAACTACGGCGTCACGGACGGCCCGATGTATCTGTGTGAGACGTATCCCCTCCTGATCAGCCCGAGCGGCACAGAGCTGCTGGTCGGCGCGGGTGAGAGCGGCATTTGCCTGCCGTTCATGTCGCAAAGCACAACGGCATGTGTGCTGACACAGGCCGTAGGATAGAAGGCGTGCAGGGAGCCAACTGCTTTGAGGTTTGCATTTACAAATTCTGTTTGGTAGCAATCTACCGTTCAGGTCTGTGTCCATGACAATAATCTGTTCGGTTCACAGTATCAATGCAAGCTGCCGCTCAAGACACAGCCCCCTTCAGAAATTGCCGCTGCAGCATTTCGGAGTTTTAAGAAGCGGTAGATGTCACCGTCCTCATCCCGCAGAGCGCGGTTCAGGGGCAGACCTTCCAGCTTGCCTTCCTCGTTGCAGACTAGTCGAATATACGCTCAGCAGGTCTATGTCTCCGACAATGGTAGCAGATTACACATTGCATCTGCCTAATAAAGCCATCCTGCAAAATAAGCCGCATTTCCGGTTTTAGATGCAGAAACACCATCATTTCTTCCGTCAGCGTGATCTCGCCGGACGCTGAAATGGCTGTCCAGCAGTACGCACGCCCCTTGTAGGGAACAAAAGTACCGTCAGGAACTTCATAATATAAAAGTGACGGTGTGTCGGCCAGAATATGTCCCAGCTTCGACGGCAGGAGCAGTCCCTGCCGTGTCACGCAGAAGCCGCCCGTAATTTTGCTCCCGGTAAACAGATAAGCCTTTCCTTCCGAAGCAATGCGGTATTCGTCCACGGCCTGCGGTGGAAGCTGCACCCGTCCATCGGGACGGATCACCGATTCTCCAAAAATAAATTTTCCGCCCTTGTTCATCTGCGGCATAAAAAACAACCCTTCCGTTTCAGAGAATACTTCGTGCAATCTCCATTGTCACGATCTTCAGCACCGCGCCGCCGGACATGACATAGAACCATATTTCACGCGCATGCTGCGTTTTGGTAATCGGCGTGGCAATGGCGGCAATGATGATCAGCAGCGCGCCAACGCAGCCGACGATAGTGGGAATGCTGACCAGCGGGAACAGCCCCGCTGCGCAGCTTCCGTCGATGGTGTGCTGAATCGTCTTAGCCTCACGTTTATATTTGCATGGATAGACGTAAGCTTTGGAATACGGTGTGAAAACACTGAGTTTATCAATCTTACGATATAAATCGTCAATAAATGGGCCGATTTCTGCGCCAAGGCAGCCACCAATGATAATGGTACAATCCAACATCATCTTTAGATTATGGATGGCCAGCGCCAAATGATTTGTGTAGGTATTCCAAACCTTTTTTATATCTTTTTCTTCAGCGGCGAGTTGTTCAAAAAAACGGCTTAAGCTTCCACCTGCACAGGACTCAAGAACCGCGACATTGCAGATCGCGTCAAAGCAGCCGCATTGCCCACAATAACATCTGCGGCGGCTATGCGGATCGATAATAACGTGCCCAAGTTCACCGGCATGAATATTGTCTCCTGTATAAAGCTTTCCGTCTAAAAAAAGGAACTGCCGGTTGTGCTGTTCAAATTCAAATAGATCATATTGCCGCGGTCGGTTGTACGCCAAATTTCTGCGAAACCGGCCGTTTCTGAGTCGTGGTACATTTTCACAGGATAAGGGATGTATTCCGAAAAAAAGCGACGTGTAACACCTGTAAAATTGGAAGACATACCATAAACGGTCGTCTCTCCATCAGGGCTGACCAAACTCGGAATTGCGATACCGACACCCAAAAAGCGGTCATCTGGAAGCGCGGTCTCACGTTTGACCGCGGAAATCAAATCCACCATACGATTCATATATGCGGTGTCCTGTAGATTAAGCGCACAGGAAATACGCTGTGTACAGAGAACATCGCCATAAAGGTTAACGCTGGCGCAATGGGTTACGCCATCGCCTGCACCAGCAAAAACCGTCAGGTATATGGTTGGCAAAGAAACGGCGGTATGGCCCCCTATATACTCTGTGACGAAAAGGACTTAATTGCGCTTCCAGACGAGTTGACTTATAAAGATGGAGCCTCTGTCTCCTGTGGTTTCGGCACTGTCTATGAGGCCATCGAAAAAATCGGCGTCAGCGGTGATGATGCGGTGCTGGTTGTCGGTCTCGGTCCAGTTGGTATGGCCGCATTGATGCTCTGCAGGGCAATGGGCGCGGAGAAACTGATTGGTGTAGAAATGAACGAATACCGCATTAAAATGGTGCAGGACATGGGTCTTGTTGATCATATCGTCCGCCCGTCCGATAACGCGGTGGAAGAAATCCGCGCACTGACCGGCGGACACGGTGTCGAACGTGCCATCGACTGCTCTGCATCTGATGCAGGCCGTCAGACCGCAATTCGTGCCACCAGGGACTGGGGGAGAGTCGTTCTTGTCGGCGAGGGGAACTCTCTGACCATCAATCCCAGCCCGGACATGATGCACGCATAGAAAACCGTCTACGGCTCATGGGTCACCTCAACCTGGAGGATGATGGAACTGGTTGAGCATCTGGTTCGCTGGGGTATCCATCCGGGAGACCTCATCACCGATGAGTTCCCGCTTGAGCGCGCAGACGAGGCTTACGCACTGATGGCCAGCGGCAAGTGCGGCAAGGTTGCCGTTGTTTTCCCGGAAGAAGAATAAGCAGTTCGGGCTAATCGGATTAAAAAGAAGATGAGACAATAAAAGCGATCATGCTGTTGTCCGATACGCGTAACAGACGCTTCTTTTCCACATACAGAAATGACCAGGTAAAAACGTGCGATATCACGAACCGATAATAGCTGACAGTCATATCTCCGCCAAAACAAAAAGTCATTCCGAAAGGAATGGCTTTTTTGTTTTGCATGAAAATGAGAGCCGCAGGAAGTCCGCGGGGATTTGGCCGCACGCAGGTGATTCGGTGCCATGCCAGGTGCTTTTGAACGCGTTCTTTCTATGGATTGCAAATAATGTTTTCATTATGCGTCGAAATGCGGTATACTCTTGGCGGGAGGGGATTTCATGAAAAAGAAATCTGCCTTATGGACGCTGTTTTTCTCCACGCTGTATCTCAGCGCATTCACGTTTGGCGGCGGATATGTGATTGTCTCGCTTATGAAAAAGAAGTTTGTGGATGAATACCATTGGATCGAAGAGGATGAAATGCTGGATTTGATCGCCATTGCGCAGTCCGCGCCGGGAGCGATTGCCGTGAACGGTGCGATCGTCGTAGGGTATAAGCTTGCGGGGATCTCTGGCGCACTGGTTGCAATTATCGCAACGATTCTTCCGCCGTTTCTCATCCTTACAGTCCTTTCGTTCTTATATGAGCGTTTCCGCAGCAATCTCCTGCTTTCGCAGCTGCTGGCTGGTATGCAGGCAGGCGTTGGTGCGGTCATCGCGTCTGTGGTGTGGGATATGGGGACGGATGCCGTCCGGCAGAAAAATACCGTGTCGATAGGAATCATGCTTGGTGCGTTTCTGGCTGCCTGCTTTTTCCATGTGAACGTCGTTTACATTATTCTCTGTTGTATTGTGCTCGGTATTGTCCGGACGCTGCTTGCACGCAGGAGGAACCGGAGATGATCACACTGCAACTTTTTCTGAGTTTTCTGCAGATCGGCCTGTTCAGCTTCGGCGGCGGCTACGCGGCGATGCCGCTTCTTCAGGAGCAGCTTGTTGCCCGGAACGGCTGGCTGAGCGTACAGGAATTTGCAGATCTTGTGACCATTGCGGAAATGACGCCCGGTCCGATCGCGGTGAACGCGGCGACCTTCGTCGGCACAAAGCTTGCTGGGCTCCCCGGTGCGCTGCTTCTGGTAAATGCTTTCTGGGATGGGGGGCCGGTGACGCTTGCCGAGACAAATTGGACGATGCTGCTGCTTTTTGCAGGCTGCTTGCTGCTGCTGCGCAAAACAAAGCTGAGCCCAATTCTGATAATGGTACTCACGGGAGTCATCAATGTCGTGAAAGCTGTTTTGGCCGGATAGCGGGCAGCGGAAAATCTGATTGACTTTTTTCATATGCCGTAGGAAAATAGGGGCGAAAACCAAAGAGGGAGGTGCTTGATATGAGCAGACAGGAAGCGATTCAGCAGTTCCGGCAGGCGCTTAAGGCCGGACAGAAATGCTACCGCGAGTGTGTGCACCGCGGACGCTATCCGTATCCGCAGGTGCTGGAGGAACGGCTGCGCGACTGCGCGGTGGCCGGCCGTGTGGATCTCGGCGTTCTGGATATCCCCATTGCGCAGATCATCGGCACGAATACGGCAGGGCGGCAGGCGGCGTTTGCCGCGAATTTTATGCCGCTGCTGGACCTTGGAACGGAGTTCGCGGGAAAGTGGGTCGCACTCTGCGAGGCGCATCTGGGCGACACCGGCATCACGGATCCCATCCGGTGCTTTGAATACATGGGAAGCTTCTATGTGCAGGAGGGCAACAAGCGCGTGAGTGTCCTCAAAAGCTTTGACGCGCCGACCATCCGTGCCTATGTCACGCGCGTCCTGCCGGTCTATTCCGACGACCCGGCAGTGCGGGTCTATTATGAATTTCTGCACTTTTATGGGCTCTGCGGCCTGTATCAGGTGCATTTCAACCGTGTCGGCGACTATCCCAAGCTGCAGGCCGCGCTGGGCTTCGATGCCGACCATGTCTGGTCAGAGCGGGAAAAACGCGCGTTTCTGACCGCGTTCTATACCTTCCGCACGGCCTACTACAAACTCAGCCAGGAGCCGCCGGTCACGACGGCGGAGGCACTGCTGGTGTGGCTGCACACCTATACGCTGGGCGATCTGCGCGTACTGGGGCCTGCGGAACTGGAAAAATCCATCCGCGCGGTCTGGACGGAGTTGACCGCCTACGCACGGGGCGGAAAGATTGAAATGCAGACCGATGCAGAGCCGGAAGCGTCCGGCTCCGGCCTGCTGGGCCTGCTTGCTGGGCGGATGATCCCTGGCGGGACGCTCCGCGCGGCGTTTGTGCATGAATGTGCACCGGAGAAAAGCCCGTGGATCCGGGAGCACGACAAGGGACGGCAGCAGCTGGAGCAGGCACTCGGCGACACCGTCTTGGTCAGGTCCTATCTTGCAGAGGACTATCCCTGCGCCGAGGACGCACTGGAGCAGGCCGTTTCAGACGGTGCACAGGTCATTTTCACGACGACTGTGCCGCTGATCTTCGCCTGCCGCAAACTTGCGCCCAAATACCCGGGGATCCGATTTCTCAACTGCTCGGTCGATATGCCGTACCCAGGCGTCCGGACCTATTACAGCCGCATTTATGAGGCGAAATTCCTGCTCGGCGTGATCGCCGGTGCGCTGGCGGTGGACGACCGCATTGGCTATGTGGCCGACGGACCGATTTTCGGGACGCCTGCGGCAATCAACGCCTTTGCTCTCGGCGCGCAGCTGACAAATCCGCGCGCTTGGATTGAACTGCGCTGGTCGTGCTGTGAATCTTCGCCTGCTGCGCGTCTTGCGCAGGAAGGGCTGCGTGTGATCTGCGCACGCGACCTGCCAGGGACGGGCGACAGCCCGGACTGGCGCGGTCTGTGTCTGGCGCAGGAGGCAGGGCCTGTCTGCACCGCGCTTCCGGTGTGGAACTGGGGCGAGGTCTATATCCGGCTGGCGCGCAGCATCCTGCGCGGCGGCTGGGACGAGTTGAGCGCCGCAGCGGCGGTTAATTACTGGTGGGGCTTTGCAAACGCTGCGGTGGACGTGCGGATGATGGAAGCGCTGCCGGACGGCCCGCGCGAACTGGTGCAGATTCTGCGCGCTGCGCTGATTCACGGCGAACTTGCGCCTTTCCACCGGCACATCACCGACCAGACAGGCACCGTGCGAAACAACGGCGATCGTTGGCTCCCGCCGGAGGAAATTCTGCATATGGACTGGCTGTGCGCCAATGTGCGCGGCAGCATCCCGCAGTATGACGATCTGCTGCCGATGGCAAAGCCGATGGTGCGTCTGCTGGGATTGTACCGCGAGACGCTCCAGCCGGAGAAAAGGGGGCCGCTGCTTTGAAGCTTCTGCTGCTTGCCGATAAAGAAAGCCCCTATCTTTGGGACTATTACCAGCCGGGACGGCTGAGCGAGTACGACCTCATGCTCTCCTGCGGCGATTTGAAGGCGGAGTATCTGTCATTTCTGGCTACGCTTGGCCGCGCGCCGCTTTATTATGTGCGCGGCAACCACGACGGCAATTATGACAGGCGTCCGCCGGAGGGCTGCGACTGCATTGAAGATAAGCTGGTCGTGTTCAACGGCCTGCGCATTGCGGGGCTGGGCGGAAGCCGCCTGTATTCGGGCGGCAAGAATCAATATTCCGAGCGCGAGATGAAAAACCGCATCTGGAAGCTCGGCTGGAAGATCCGCCGGGCAGGCGGCGTGGACATCGTGGTGGCGCACGCCCCGGTACGGGGCGTCGGCGACGGGGACGATTACGCGCATATGGGCTTCGAGGCGTTTTTGCCGCTGCTCGACCGGTATAAGCCACGCTATTTCATCCATGGTCATGTGCATATGGAGTATGGCTGCGACATTGCCCGCATGCTCCGGCGCGGGGACACGACGATTATCAACGCCTGTGAGCGCTATACGCTGGAGGTATAAATTATGGAATATCCGAAGGTCTGCCTGCGGCGCGGCGAGGAAGCCGGCGTTCTGAAGGGGCAGCGTCTGATCTATGACAATGAACTCGACTGGGCGGACGATATCTGCACGGACGGCTGTGTCGTTGACGTGCTGGACAGCCGCCAGCGCTTTGCCGCGCGCGGTTTTTTCAATTCCGCCTCCCGGCTGGCCGTCCGCGTTCTGACACGGGATGAAAATGAACCGATCGATCGCGCGTTTTTTGCCCGCCGGATCGAAGCGGCGTGGCGCGCGCGGCAGGCGCTGGGCTTTTCCGATTCCTGCCGCGTCGTCTTCGGCGAGTCCGACGGACTGCCGGGGCTGACGGTCGATAAATTTGCGGACTGCTTATCCTTCCAGATCGCCTGCCTGGGACTGGAGCGGTGGAAGCCGGAACTGATTTCGATTCTGGCAGAACTGTTCGCTCCGCGCGGCATTTATGAGCGCGACGATCTGCCTGTGCGCGAAAAAGAAGGCCTGCCGCAGATCAAAGCGTGCGTTTACGGCGCGGTTCCGGAGGAACTTGTGATCCGGGAACACGACGCGGATATGCTCGTTTCGATCGCAAACGGCCAGAAGACCGGGCATTTTCTCGATCAGCAGGAAAACCGTGGACGGTTAAAGCCCTACGCACCCGGACAGGACGTGCTCGATCTTTGCTGCTGCACGGGCGGATTCTCTATCCACGCGGCGCTTTATGGTGCGAAAAGCGTCGAGGCAGTCGATGTGTCCGAGGATGCGCTGGCGCTTGTGCGGCGCAACGCGGCGCTTAACGGGGTGCAGGATATCGTCACGACCACTTGCGCCAACGTCTTTGATCTTGCACGGCAGTATGTGCGGGAGGGGAGGCAGTATGGTCTCGTTGTCTGCGACCCGCCCGCGTTTGCCAAAAGCCGCAAGGCGCTGGAAAATGCCTATCGCGGCTATAAGGAACTCAATTTGCAGTGTATGAAGCTTGTAAAGCCCGGCGGATATCTTGTCTCCTGCTCATGCAGCCAGTTCATGACGCCGGAACTGTTTCTCAAAATGCTTCGTGAGGCCGCGCAGGACGCAGGCCGCGACGCAAGACTGCTTGAAACGCTCATTCAGTCCCGGGACCACCCAGCCAGCCTCGCCTCCGAACAGTCGCTGTATCTCAAGGGGGATATTCTTCAGATCGTATAAGCGGCAGATTGCGGATACCGGATTCATACGTCTCTGCCCGCAGGCATATACTCCAATAGCATACACAGCCTGGAGGTGCCCGTATGACAGAGGACTTACTCACCAGAGCCAGGGAACTGGCTGTGTACATCATCGAAAACCGCGCCACCATTCGGCAGGCGGCAAAGCACTTCGGACTTTCCAAATCGACTGTGCATATGGAAGTGATAAATTAGAACGGTTGATATGGGCGATACAGTAAGCGCCCATACAGGCAAGTAGGCGGCATAGATCAGCACCGGGGACGGGCTGGCCTATGCCGCCTGCTTGCGTTTTGGAGGGATGGGGTATAGCCGCACTTTTGTGTAGGCTGTACCGGCTTCCCGACAAAACTGGGGTTCCCAAAGGGGCCTCCCTTTGGCACACGGCTTTGCTTGCAAAGTGTAGTGTGTTATACCTGCTGTCACGGCTGACGGGTAAAATGAGGGTTTCGCCGGATGGAAACGCTCACTTTGCCCGGCAGGAAAACGGACAGGTTTTTGCAGATGGGGATGAGCAAAAACCTGAGCCGGTTTCGGGAGTGGCAGTAGGGATATTAACCATTACGTGAACAATCTACTTATCTCTTGATCGATATGCTGTTCATACTCGTCAAATTGCCCTTTATCATATGGAGTTTTACTATCATAGCAATCTATCAGTTTAAAAGGAACGCCATAATCGCTAACTTTACGTGCGTTAGGTGAAAGGGCATTGTACTCAAGTTTTTGGAGCAATAACCCCAATCCAGCGACATCTTCCATATTGATATTCTCAGACTTTGAGACTTGATATCGAAAGAACACATCAAACAAGCCGAGATATTTTACCAAATGGTACTTAAAAACATTGTAAACAAAATCAGCTACTTGTCGCATTGCCTCATCTTTTGTTTTTGGTGAGTCAGGTCTCTTAACATAAAACTCGACCATAGAAAGGAACCCACCACTAAGATACGAACTTAAAAGAACTGTGACAAGAGAATATTGTTGTTTACCTGTGCGGATGGTAATAAGTTGCTTTAGTTTGTCCTCTCGCACGATTGGTAAAATCATATCCATAATCTGTTGGAAGCCACTCCAATACAAGCGATGAGCACCACTTTGTGCTAAAGATTGAGACACTCGTTTAATCTCTTCAATAGTCCACCAAGGCATCCGCGAAATATAAGAGTATAATATCAGTTTGTCTTTCGGCCCAACAATTCGGAAACAATCAAATACTTCTGAAGGAATTTCAGATGCAGCTACTTGTAAGAGAATAGATGCTTTTTCTTGGCGCTCGCTTTCCGACAAATACTGATCTTTTGTTATTTGGTAGTCAACATCGGTTTTAGTAGCTTGCACATCATAATTTTTGTGCTCTAATATTTCGGGTTGTCCATTCACAATGTTTTCAAAACCATTGTTTAAATCTATAACTCTGCCGGAATAGTGTTGGTGAAATCTACCTGCGCGACCAGCTATATTTTTAGCGTCAAATTGACGTAGAGGTTTGAGACCTTTTTTATTTGACGTAATAATTATATTTTTGGCAGAGGTATTTACGCCCTCTGTGATAGTCGTAGTTGAAAAAAGACATAGTAATGCTCCCGTATTAAATAAATTGATAATTTCTTTTTGAATATATTTGGGGATCAGACTGTGATGGATACCTATCCGACCTTTCAATGCTTTTAATACAATCCAATCATCGCCAAATGTATGTTCCAAATGATTTACAAATATTTCATATGTATTGCTTTCTATCCCAGAACAAGTTTCTTGAAAAAAAGAAATCAATGTCTGATCCTTTAATAAAGCTTTGGCGTATGCTTCTGTATCAGATCTTCTTCCACAGTAAATAATCGTATTTTCTTTAGGCGTGCTTAACGACTTGATTATATTGGAAATTTTTTGCCCTTTGCTTATAGAGCCTATTTCTACTGGAATTTGATCTATATTATAGCGCTGTTTACTCTTTACTGTTGTGTACTCTTTTGAAACAATTTCAAATTGATTGTAGCGTAAAAAAGTAAATCTATTATCTTCCGCAAAATTGTTAAACGATTTATGTTGTTGTGTATTAGGTTGAGGAAGTGCCATATATGGACCAGCTAATAGCATATCGCTTGTTAAATTACAAATAAATTCCAATGCCAAACGATATGCGGTATCGCGTTCGTTTTCGCCAGATGTCTCCTGATCAATAATAAAGCTATTATCTATTTTATAAACTTCATCAATAAAGGCAAAATCGAAGTAAAGGTGTTGATGTGAGTCCATAAACGACAAGAAACGTTCAGGTGTAAAAATAAAGATATTTTTTTCGGAGAGATTAAATTCCTCTTCACTGAGAGAATGGATTTTATACTCTTGAAAAGAATCCGAACTACATAAACGGGCATAGTTTTCAGATAAAAGACTAATTGCCGGAAAAATCAAAAGGATATTCTGGTATTGCATCTTTTGTATAATCTCATATACCAAAAAAGTCTTTCCGAAAGAAGTAGGTGCAGTCAAAACAAAACGATTTTGTTGTCTTGCTGTGAAGCTGTCAAGAACATTCTTTTGATACCTATGTAATTTACTATTTCCTCTAATAAGACTGGCATCATGAAACAACGCACTTAAGGTAAGTGTTTTAATGTTTTCATCTGATATGCGGCACTCCGTAAATTTGCCCTTGAGCAAGTCAAAATATTGTGGAACTCCTGCTTCGTTAGCCAAAAATAAAAGAAAATTCATATCTGCTTCAGAGATAGGCTCACTTTTTATAAAGTCAAAAAAGCCACATACTTCCTTTATAAAAGTTGCGGAATCTGAATTCTTTTTATATGAATAATACGCTTTAATTATATTAGCGGTTCGCGTGAGTCTATCCATTTTATCACATTCTCCTTGATTTGTTTAACTTCCGACAAAGGCAAAAAAATAAAAAATAATCGGTAGTCAAAGGAAGCAGGTATAACAATATTAAGCCGCGTATATTCTGAGGCAATATGCTCAATACACTTTTTTATGCTCTGATGATATTGATCAGTGCTATTTTTTTGATAGGCAACAAATATAGGGTATATTAGTCGAATCCCCCTATTCTTTATTTCTTCTGATAAATTAATGTCAGGGTTTTCTTCCCATGAATTTAATAGATCTTCAAGTTGTACATTGTGCGTTGAGATGTGGGTACGCTCATCTATAATTGCAAGTAAATTACGATTCAAATATCCATCCGAAAGAGAAGTACCTAATTTTTCCAGCGCTGGGGTTATTGCACTTTTATATTGCTGATAGAATTTGGCTTCTCCAAACCATAAGTCAATATTCCCGTTTCTCTCCATTAGATGAAACGCATCAAATCCTTTTGCTTCACTATTTTCAATAGGAGAATAGAAATAGCCTCTCGCCGCAAGAACGCTTGTCCTTAAAAATACACGCAGGATTAAATCTAAGAGAACCTCGCCATAAAAGCCATACTTCAGCTTGGTAGCATCAGGAGCCGCAGAATCATAACGCATACGGCTAAGGATAGCTTTTCGCTGTTCACGCTCTAAAGCCGTGTAATCAATTTCATATTCGTTGATCGCAAATTCCACGATGCCATTATAAATAATTTTTGAAATTTCTTGAGGATTAGAATTGCTGAAACAAATATCATTTTGGGAAGAAAGGCATGATTTATCTAAATCTAAGCCACTTACTTTATGCGGCAATTTGTATTCCAATAAAATGGCATTATGTACAGCATTCTTTAGTGCTTCTCTCATGCCTTATCCCTCCGATATTAATCCCCAGAGTTGAATTTAACAAGTTTCTCCCAATCAATGCTGCCATCTTCAAAGCAGAATTCCTGGGTAAATTCGCGGACGAGCCGGTTAGCCGCTTTCTGATAAGAGGCATCGAATTCCTCCACATACTTTTCCGGCAGCTTGTCCATGAAACGGATCAGCTTTATGTAGAATTCTTCATCACCGGTCAGTTCCGTCCAGAAATCCTTGCCCGCCAATTCCATATAAAACTTGGGAAGCCCGCGGTTGGAGGCTTTCTTCTTCCCATAGCCATAGCCGACAATCGGGACAAATCGCTTCTTTGCCTGCTGTGCCAGCTTGCTTGCTGCCATAAAGTTCTGTTCCTGCTTCTTGCGGCTGTCCGCATTGAAAACGCTGGTGCCGGATTTTACCGCGATGGCATAAATGGTATTGTCCCGTTCTACCATGATGTCCACGCCTTCCGCCAACGCTTTCTGCCCCTGTGCTGCTGCGGTAGCAATTGGCTCAAAGAACACATTCCCGAAAATCGTTTCCTCGGATGAGGACACAAAAGCAGCGAGGATTGCGTCAATAATCTGGGCTGCCCCGTTCATGGCTTTGGCCCGGAACAGGTACGGGTTCTTGCGCTTCATAACGGCCTTAACATTAAGGCTATCAACCTTTTTAATCAGGTTCGTATAGAAATTGTCCAGCGCGGTTGCAATCGCTTCTACGATGACATCTTCGTTGTAGCTGTTATTTATGGGCATAGTAGTTTCCTCCTATTTCAATGGCTTGCTTCAGTTTTTGATGGATGTCCGTCCCTCTGAACCGTTTCGTGTGTATTTCGGCAGATTGATCCGCAACGGAAAGCACCGCTTTCCCAAGCGCCAATGCCAGCCCCACCGGGACGGCATTGCCGATCTGGCGGTATTTCGCTGCGCTTGTCCCCATGAACTTCCAATCATCGGGGAACTGCTGGATGCGGGCATATTCCCGGATGCTCAAGGGGCGGTCTTGGGTCGGATGGCACATCATGGTTGCCTTTTGCACCGGGGATGTAACCAATGTCGGGGATGGCTGGCTGTACGACAGCCGCCGGTAGAAGCCGACTTTCCCACCGCCAGAGCCATAAGCGCCGCCCATGGCCTCTTTCCGTATATCTTCCGGGAGGTCGCGCCAATTCCCACCCTCTGGGACAAGGCGGAGGTATGCAAGGCGGTCTTTGCTGAATGCGGCACACTCTCCACAGTCATATTCCAAATCCTTGATGGTGTCCTGCAAAGTGCGCCAGCGGTATTGCGGGTCTTGGTGCATCTGGAAGTGGGTCGGGAATGGCAGGAAAATATCTTCATTGTCCCGGCTTCCAATCAAAACAAACCGTTCCCGGAATTGTGGAACGCCATAATTGACAGCATCCAATATCCCGTATACTGTTTTATATCCCAACTTGTTAAACTCGGAGAGGATCACATCCAAAACAGTCCCCAGCCGCTGGTTCGGGTCATTTTTATCCCGTTCCGCCAGCGGGGTGTGCTTGAGCGGGGCAGACATGATCCCTTTGACGTTTTCCATGATAAAGAATCGAGGACGGATATAGTCAATCATTCGGATAAAATCCATGAACAGGCTACCCCGGGGGTCGTTGATTCCCATCCGTTTGCCAGCAGTGGAAAATGGCTGGCAAGGAGGCCCACCGCAAATGAGGAAAGGCTCCCCCTGCGCCAGCCCGGTCTGTTCCAGTAAATCCGCCTCATCTATCTCGCGGATATCCCCGCCCAGTACCTTATGCCCATTCGCACGCATGGTAGCAACGCAGGCGGGGTCAAAATCCTGCCCGATTACAATATTTAGGCCAGCTTTTGCAAGGCCGATATCCAGCCCCATCGCCCCGGAAAACAGGGAGATTACATCCCGGTTTGAAGCGTTATCTTTGAAATGCAGTAAATCCATAATGCCCTCCTATCAAACCTTTTCGCCATCGGGAAGGACAAAATGGCGTTCAAAAGAACACCCCACTGTTTCTGCCAGATATTCTAAGTCAGAAATTGTGAAGCTCTCCCGCTTCATTTTTGAGTTGAAGTTTTGCGGCGTAGTCCCCATCCGCCTTGCAAGTTCCGCAACGCTGATATTGGAGCGAACACACAGCACTTTGATCTGTTCTGATATTGTCATAAGGGTACTCCTTGTAAATCATCAATTTATAAGTTGAAGATATAAAAATATTATTTTATATCTTCAACACAGTCCCTCATATCCTCTATCATACCATCAAACTGCATCATCTGCAACTCGAAAATCAAATCTTCGACAGCTTCCACACATTCCGCTGTCCGCTTTTGTATCTCCTGCCCCCAAAAGTGCATGAGCACCCAATCCATTGCAATCAGCTTGAAGTCGTTCTCCCTGTCACGGGCCATATTGCGCTCAATCTTTTTGATCCAATATTCCCGGTTGTTGCCCAGCTTTTGTTTCTTGATCTCCCAATTATAGCCATGGAAAAACTCGCTGTCGCAAAAGATAGCAATCTTGTATTTGGTTATCGCTATATCCGGGGTGCCTGGTAGTTTTTTATAGTTCTTCCGGTATCGGATACCCTTATGCCAAAGGGCTTTCCGCAATAATACCTCTATGCTGGTATCTTTCCCTTTGATATGGCTCATTGCCTGGCTCCGCTGCTCCGGGGTCATTACATCATTCATGGTTTTTCCGCGTTTTGTGTACCGCCCGCTTGCTCCATCATCTTCTTTGCTAACTGCCGGAACTGCTCTGCCGTTTCTTCATCCATCGGGACGAATTGCCCAAGCTGGCCGACAACCATCCCGGCAACATCATCCATTGTTACCGGCTCCCGCTGTTGCTCCGCCAGCGTGTCCCTCGTGGTTTGGAGCATCGCAGCGGTGGCGACTTCTCGCGGCAGTTCGCCGCTGCCCATATCTTTCTTAATATCCCGCAGGATTGCAAGGAACACATTTTTGATTTTTTCAATCTCTGCTTCGTGTTCGCCCATCTTCTGTGCATTCAGAAATTGCAAATCCTGTCTTGCGTCTGCCCGATGTTCCGGGTGTTCTTTCATAAGATCGGACAAGGAAGCCGTTGCCAGTTCAATCAGCTGGTTTCTTGTCATGATACCTCTCGCCGCCGTATCTTGGAAATACACCCGTATCAGATGGATTAGCCGGGGGAAACTCTTGTGTCCCAGCAGGCGGTTTAGGATTCCTACATCAATCGTACCCGCCACAAGCCCTTTGACCGCTTCATTCGACAGGCCTAATTCAGAAATATCATAGCTTTTGGGGACGCTGACAGAGGTAAGCCCCAGGATATAATCCGTAGATGTTTTCAATTCCTTTGCCAGCTTTATTAAATAATCGCTGCTGATGGTTTTGAGGCTGCCGTTTTCAATGCGGGTAATCTGGGATGCGTCGATCCCGGTTTTCTGGCTCAACTCCCTCTTTGTCATCCCCAGGTTCGTCCTCAAATCACCAATCCGGTCGCCTGGATGCCCGTCAAGCTGCTTTGCTGCCATATTTCCGCCTCCTTGCCTGTATTTCTTTCAGTTTACCATACTGTATAGCATTTAGGAATAGCAATAATTGCAGATTTACAATTTCAAAGGTCTACACGATGGCAAAAATGCAATTCCCGCAGGAAACCGGGAATTGCATTTTTTCATGATAAACTGATCTCACAACCGGTTGAATACAACAAGAAATGAGGGATCAGCATCCATTCCATCAAAACTTTGCCGCCCATAGAGCGCAAGCATGACGGTTCCATTTACCGCATGACACCGGCACAGAGAAAACAGGCAAACGCCCTTATCCGCCGGGAGTGCTGCAACTATGCGGACGGGAACTGCATCGTTCTTGACGATGGGGATACCCACACCTGCCCGCAGACCATTTCTTTCTCGGTCTGCTGCAAGTGGTTCCGCTGGGCGGTCTTGCCGCAAATCAGAACGCTGGAAGCAGAGATTTTCCGAGATAAGGGAGCTAAAACGCTGTGCGGTCTGCGGCGGCGTGTTCGTCCCCAAATCCAACCGGGCAAAAT
>ERZ780226.1701-NODE-1701-length-16708-cov-15.753918_pt1 | contig 16708 bp, 19 predicted proteins | sample MGYA00511165_ERZ780226 | MGnify/ENA primary metagenome ERZ780226 (study PRJEB29588, sample SAMEA2152373) | human gut metagenome | biome: human gut; feature: human-associated habitat; material: faeces | place: Denmark | collected 2008/2010 ...
GGGGGGGGGATTTTATGACTAAGTTCTGTGACTTAGAAAATATTTCCCCAGGGACAATAATACAAAATGGTATATGTAGATTAGCGGATTCTGATAATGATTTCTGTAGAACTATTAATGGTAAAAGAGTTACTACTGATAAAAATAGAAATTATGCTTTCGATGTTAATTTCTTAGGACCTTGTATGATATATGGAGTTCTGGTAGATGATAAGAATACTATTCCTAGTTATTTGCAAAGAATAATAAATGCTAATAATAGAGATTATTCTGTTAATAATTATGGATTAAGAGTTATGAAATTCTTTGAACAAGTAAGAATAGCAGATAATATTAATAGTAAACAAAATGATAAGTTTATATTTATAGTATCTAAAAAAGAAAATGAATTGTTAAGAAGTATGGGTTATGATAAAACTATATCTCTTCTTACGTTATATAATTCAGGTTTATTAAAGAACTATTTTATAGATAAACCTGCACATTGCAATAGAGATGCTAATCGTATAATAGCAGATTTTATTTATAAAAAGTTAGAAAAAGAATTAAAGATGGTAGATTCTATTAATCCGTCTTTAGCAGTACCAATTCCTAATGATAAGAAAAGAAATGTATTTAATAACAATAAGTATTTAAATGAGTATTTAGAGTTTCTTAAGAGTTTAAATATTGATACCATTAATAATGGTGCAATACTTATGAATTGTAATCTATTTACTTATGGTCATTATAGATTAATAGATTTTGCAAGAAAAGGAGTAGACACTTTAATCATAATGGCAGTGCAAGATGATAAATCAGAATACTCTTTTAAAGATAGATATGAAATGGTTAAAGAAAGATGTAAGGATTTCGATAATGTAGTAGTAATACCTAGTGGTAAGATATTTGGTTCCTCAATGATATTCTCTGAATACTTTAATAGGAGTGAATCTACTGATGTATCTCTTGATTTATCAATAGATCAAGAAATATTTACTCAGTATATAGCGCCTATCTTAAATATAAAGAAGAGATTTGTTGGAGAAGAGAAGAATGATTATATAACTAGAGAATATAATAGAGAACTTAAAAGAAATCTACCTTTATATGAAATTGATTTAATAGAAATACATAGATTTAAAAATATAAATGGTGATGAGATAAGCGCTAAAGTAGTAAGAAAGACTACTGAAGATAATGATGAAGAACTACTTAAAAAACTAGTTCCTGAATCTACTTTAAGATTAATAAAGACCAGAAAAATGAAGTGAACCTCATTTGGAACACTTTAAAAACTAGTCTTTTTATGTTATATTTTTAATGATAACAATGTAACTATTTTATTTATAGTAATTATTAATTTAAATAAACAAAAAGATAATTTAAATAAATCAAATGATAATTGAGTCTTAAGATTAAAGAAAAGAGTGAATACTAAAAATGTTTTAATTGGAATTTTGAGAGATAATGACGAATTATTAATAGTTAAAAGAAGTGAAACTGATGATTTATATTCAGGAGCATGGAAATTTCCTGGTGGTCACCTAGAAAAAGGTGAAACTTTAAAAGAAGGATTAAAAGGAGAATTATTTGAACCAATCATTACGCATTATTATGATGAAGCTAAAAACAAAAATGATGAATTGATTCATGATTTGGAAATCGATTTTATTGTTAATGTTAATAAATCAGATGTTAATGTTATATTAAGTGATGAACACTGTGATTATGGATGGGTAAAAATAGATTCTGAGTTGTTAGATGATTATATTAAAGATAAATTATCAAATATATAAAGTTAATAATTTCTGTGAACGTATCAAAAAAGTATGCATTCGTACCAAAAACGGACCATATTTAACTTGAATTAGTTTTGTCAAGTGTTATAATATAGTAAAATATGTGAGAATTATGAAGAAAACTTACATATTTTTATGACACAAATTGTACATGATATTACATGAATTGATCATAAAATGAACTTGACTTGTGCTTGTCAATAGTTATAATAGTGTATAATATGAAAAAATTGTGTGGAGAGGAACTATGTTCTTCTCTTTTTTATTTAAAGGAGATGGTTTTATAAATTAAAAAGTATAGGAAGCATATATTTTTAATGATTTTGTTATGAGTGGTCACTTTTATTAAAAAGGGTAGCCACTTTTTTTGTTGGTATTAAAGGAATATTTATATATGAGTAGCCACTTACTACTTAAAAAGTAGTCATTTTTGCAAGTGCAAAAATAGTAATGACACCACCATATTTACTTTATTTTATAAGGTAAATATAAGATTATGGTGGCATTCTCCTTATGCCCATTAAAAATATGCAGAATTTATTACCCAAAGAATAGCTTAAAAATAGTAAAAGTGGCTACTCATAATTTTAAGAAAGGAAGGAAAATTTTTATGAGATGTACTGAAAGAACCACATTAAGATTAGATGATAATTTAAAAACTAGAATTAGGCTTTTATCTATTAAAAATAATTTTAGTATGAATAAAATGTTTATCTATTTATTAGAGCTAGGTTATAGATCTTATATAGAAAGATATGAAAAAGATTATGAATTTAAAATGGAAGGAGGAAAAATATTATGGTAATAAGAACAGAAAAACTTACTAATTATACGAAGATTGATAACACTTATTTAGAAGATAAAAATATATCTTTAAAGGCAAAAGGATTATTAACTTTAATGTTATCTTTACCTGATGTATGGAATTTTAATATTAATGGTTTAAGACTTTTATGTAAAGAGAGTAGATTAGCTATTACTAATGCACTAAAAGAATTAGAAGAAAATAGATATTTAATTATTGAAAAAGGACATTCTAAAGATGGTAAATTTTTATATAACTATATTGTTTATGAAAAACAATATACCCAAAAAGTACACACTGAACAACCATATATGGATAATTAGATAGTATAAATAACTTAAAGATTAATAAAGTAAAACAAATATAAAATAGATAAAACAAAAAAATTATTATTATTTTTATAAAAAACTCTTGCAAAATTTATTTTTTTAAGTGATAAATATTAAAACTAAATTTTAATTTATTGATGCTTAATATAAGAAATAAGAGACTTTAATATTAATCTTAATCAGTTATTAGTATAAAAAATAAAGTCTCTTAAAATGACTTAAATTGAAAATGAAGGAGTGTGTTTGATATGTATTTAAAAAATACAAGTAATGAAGAAAAAGAATTAGTTATAAAAATAAATGAACTTGATAGAGATGATAAACTAAAATTTATTAATTATATTTTTGATTTATGGGATAAAAATCAAATTAATAGTTTGAATGAGGTTAATCCTAATTTACTTGATGATGGTATAGATATAGAAATATTTAATCCGAGTAGTATTGATTATCGTTATTTAGTAATTGAGAATAAAGAGTATTGTAACTATACTTTTAATCTTTATCGTCTTTATCCAAAAGAATATAAAGAATTAATACCAGTGTTTGAAAAATTATCATTTAAAGAAAAGAAAGATACACTTGCAGAATTATTCTTGATATTAGGACATGATGAATTATTACCTGATAATATTGATGGCTATGAAATAGCTAGAAAAATTATAAAATATTAATAATAAAAAACTAAATTGTTATTTGAAAACTTAATTTATTTCAAATGATGATTTAGTCTAATTTTGTCCTTTGTGGTATTTAAGTTTTCAAATTTTTTGTAGAACTTAATACCTTAAGTTCTTTTTAAGTTTTTATAAAAATAAACTTAAAAGAAAGGACAAAGTATATGGAAAGCATGAATAAAGTTCCATCAAAAATTATTGAAATAGAAACAAGTATTAAATTACTTGAATATTTAAAAAGAAATAATACTATTGATGATGGAATGTATAATTTTTGTATTAATAAATTGTTACATAAAATAGAATTTGAAAAGCAAAAACAAGATGATAAATATATAAATGATTTAAACAATTATAAACTATTAACTTAGGAGGTGTGATTATGGACTTATATATAGTTAGGAATAATATTATGAAAGGTGTTCCGTTACAAGAATTAAATTTAAGAGTATGTTTTTATGCCAGAGTATCAACTGATAAAGATGAACAATTACATTCTTTACAAAGTCAAATATCTTTCTTTAATGATTATATTAGTAAAGTTCCTAACTGGGAATTTATAGGTTCATATATTGATGAAGGAATATCAGGTACACAAGTTAAAAAACGTGAAGAATTTTTAAGAATGATAGAAGATGCTAAAAGGCATAAGTTTGATTTAATCTTAACTAAAGAAATATCAAGATTTTCAAGAAGTACACTAGATAGTATTAAATATACACAAGAATTATTATCAAATGGTGTTGGTGTATATTTTCTAAATGATAATATTAATACGATATTACCTGATTCTGAACTTAGACTTACAATGATGTCTTCAATTGCTCAAGATGAAGTAAGAAGACTTTCTGAAAGAGTTTCATTTGGGATGAAGAGAAGTATTGATAATGGTGTAGTGTTAGGATGTTCTAATATTTATGGTTATGTAAAAGATAAAGGAAAATTAGTAATCGTTGAAGAACAAGCAAAAATGATTAAGATAATATTTGATAGATATGCTAATACTACTGATGGATTATCTAAAGTATCAAGATATTTATATAGTTTAGGATATAAGAGCAAAACTGGTAAACGAATAGATACTACAATCCTTACAAGAATTATAGAAAATCCTAAATATAAAGGATATTATTGTGGACATAAATCAAAGGTATTAGACTATCGTACAAAACAAAAGAAAAGATTAAATGAATCTGATTGGATAATATATAAAGATTATGATAATGTTCCACCAATAGTATCTGAAGAACTATGGGAACGAGCTAATATTAAACTAAAGCAACGACAAGATAGTTTTACAAATCGTGCAGTTAATAAAGCAGTATTTCAAAATAGATATACATATTCAGGAAAAATATATTGTGGTTGCCATAATTTAACTTATCATAGATCAAGTGCGGGAAAAAGAAAAAATAATCCTGTATGGGAATGTCAAGTATATCGGAAAGAAAGTTTAAAAGGGTGTTCAAATCCTAGAGTATTTGAACTGGAACTTGATGAAGTTTTTAAAGATATGTTTAATAAATTATTTAAAAGAAGAAATAATATCTTTGATGAGATATTAAATGAATGTAAGAATTATTTAGAAACTAATAATAATGATATTGAAATAAAAAATATTGAATCTAAAATATCAGTTTTAAATAATAAAAAAGATAAATTATTAGAACTAGTTATGGAAGAATACCTATCTAAAGAAGATTACAAAAAACAAGTTGATTTAATAAATGAAGATTTAGTTATTTACCAAAGTAAAATGAACGAATTAAAAAATAATAAGAAAGATAAAAATTATATAGAAAATAAAATTAATGAAATTAAAATTTTATTAGAAAAATGCTTAGATGATGATAAATGTTATAGTGATGTATTTAATGAAATAATAGATAGAATAATAGTTTATAAAGAAAGTGAAAAACAAATTAAATTAGATATTTTTATTAAGACAGGAGAAAGTATAAATACACTTTCTAATAATTTAGGTAAAAAGTTTCATTTATTAGACCCCGTTACAACAAATAACAGCCGTTAGCGCAGCAATAAATGGTGGGTACTTATATAAACCATATATAGTAAAAAGAATGTTAGAACCAGTTACTAATAGTATAATAAAGGAAAACAATAAAACATTAGTAAGAAGAGTAATAAGCGAAGAATCAAGTAAAGAAGTAAGACGTGCATTAGAAAGTGTAGTAGCAAATGGTACAGGTAGAAATGCTTATATAGAAGGGTATAGTGTTGGAGGTAAAACAGGTACAGCACAAAAAGTAAATAATGGAACTTATATGGTAGGAAATTATATTGTATCTTTTATTGGCTTTACACCTGCTGATAATCCAGAAGTAGTAGTATATGTTGCAATAGATCATCCAAAAGGAGTTAGTCAATATGGAGGCACTGTAGCAGCACCAGTAGCTAAATCAATATTAACTGATTGCATAAGTATTTTAGGTATAGAAAAAAGTGAAAATGTTCATGAAAAAGAATATCAATGGAATGAAAAAAAATATTATACTGTACCAAATGTAGTAGGTATGAATAAAAAGGATGCAATAAAAGAACTAAAAAATTTTGTTGTAACATATACTGGTAGTGGAGATATTGTAAAAGAACAATCACCTGGTGAAGGTGAAAGAATAAAAGGTGGAAGTAAAGTAAGAATTTTGTTAGGTGAATAAAAAAGTATTTAATTTAAAGAAGTTATATAGTATAATTATTTTGTTAATGAGGTGATAATATGTTAATACTTGCTAAATCAGTTTTATCTCTTATGATTGGTTTTTTAGCAACATTATTTTTAGGAGTTGTAATTGTTCCTATATTAAGAAAAAAACATATAGGACAAAGAGTAAGTGTATATTTAGAAGATTCTCATAAGAAAAAAGATGGTACGCCTACAATGGGTGGAATAATATTTATCTTAGGCACATTTATATCAATTTTAACTTTATTATTATTAGATAAAATGGAATTTACGCCTAATTTGTTCATAGTATTATTTGTATTTGTAAGTTATGCATTAATTGGACTTTTAGATGATTATTTAAGTATTAAAAGAGATACTAATGTAGGACTTACAGCAATGCAAAAATTATTTTTACAACTAATAGTAGCAGTAGTATTCTTCTTTATATATATGAAAAGTGGAAATAACCCAGTTCTAGAAATTTATACATTAAACATTAAAATAGATATGGGTTGGTTTTATGGATTCTTTCTTCTGTTCATTATGTTAGGGGGCTCAAATGCAGTTAATTTAACTGATGGGTTAGATGGACTTGCAGGAGGACTTTCAGCAATTGCATTTTTGACATTTGGGATAATTGCATGGGGTTCTGGATGGGTAGATGGATACCAAGATATAGCAGTATTTTGCTTTATATTAGTAGGAAGCTTACTTGGATTTCTTATATTTAATACATATCCAGCAAAAGTATTTATGGGAGATACCGGTTCCCTTGCACTTGGAGCAACACTGGCAACAGTAGCAGTTTTAACAGATCACGAAATTACACTTCTTGCGGTAATGGGAGTATTTATAATAGAAACGTTATCAGTTATAATTCAATCCATATCAGTAAGATTCTTTCATAAAAAAGTTTTCCTAATGACGCCACTTCATCATCATTTCGAAAAACTTGGTTGGGAAGAACGTGACATAGTAAAAGCATTTTGGGTAGTTGGTTTTATCTTAGCAATGGCTGGCATTGCATTTGGAGTGTGGATATAGTGAAAAAAAGCAAATTAGATTTAATACTTCTATTTGCAGTAATAATGATATCACTTTTTGGAGTAATGATGATATATTCATCGTCCAGTATATGGGCAGAATATAAATTCAATAATCCATACAAATATTTAATAACACAATCAGTATTTTTAGTAGTAGGAACTATACTAATGATTATAATATCAAAAATATCATATACGTACTATTTAGACAAAGCAAACACATTATTATTTGGATGCTTTGTTCTTTTAATATTAGTAATAATACCAGGAATAGGAACTATAAGAAATGGTAGTAGAAGTTGGTTTGGTATTGGTGGTTTTGGAATACAACCGAGCGAATTTATGAAACTTGCCATGATTGTATTTGTATCCAAATACTTATATAAAAATAATAAAGATATCAAAAACATAAAAAAAGGTATACTACCAATACTAGGAGTAACACTATTCGCATTTGGTTTAATAATGTTACAACCAGACTTTGGAACAGGTGTAATTCTTGTAATGAGTATAATTGGTTTACTATTTATATCAGGCGTGAATATGAAATTCTTTTTAATATTAGGTATATTTGGTGTAATAGGTGCAACCCTTTTAATAATAATCGCACCATACAGATTTCAAAGAATATTATCATTCTTGAATCCATGGTTAGATCCATTGGGAACTGGTTTTCAAGCCATACAAAGTTTATTTGCAATCGGACCTGGTGGACTTCTTGGACTTGGACTTGGTAATTCAATTCAAAAACATTTCTATCTACCCGAACCACAAACAGATTTTATATTTTCAATAATAAGCGAAGAACTTGGTTTTCTAGGTATAATAATTGTATCAGCATTATTCTTAACTATAATATATAGAGGAATAAAAATATCACTTAATTCAAGAGATTTATTTTCAAAATATCTATCCTTCGGAATAATATTTCAAATATCATTTCAAGCTTTACTAAATTTAATGGTTGTTGTTGGATTAATACCAATAACGGGGTAAGTCCTACTATGTAACTGATAACGACAATTAAAAAAAGCCTTTATTTTTAAGGGGTTTCAAGGATTTAGTAAAAAAATAAAAATAATAAAAATGATAAAATATTAAAAAAATACAGATAAATACAAAATTTTGCAGATAAAAATAAGGGGTAATTTTCCCATTACTGCAAAAAAGTTTATTTGAGCAATACCAAAGATACCTCACATATTTTTGGAGGAAATTTATGTTAAGAAAAATTGATGTTGGAAGTGTTTTTGGTAATGCCCAAAGGACAAGTTATGAGTATATGAAACTTTTAGACAAAAAAACGAATGGTGACTTCAAAACTTTAGTTGTAGATGATAAAGATGGACTTCACTCTATCCCTTTCGCAAATCATGGTTCAAATGTTGTTATGTACGAGCCAAACGAAATTTATATTAAAGGTGGTACTATTGATGATTTTGAAATTACACCAATAACAAATAGAAAAAATTATAAAAAAATTAAATCTAAAATAGAAATTAGAAATTCAAACTTTTATGAATCTAAAATTGAAGAAAAATATGATTTAGTTTATTGCTATCGTTCCCTACATGAAAATCATAATAAAAAAATACCCATGAAAAGAAAGATTAGAAAATTGTTATCATCTGTTAAAGATGATGGATATATTTATATTTTTTATCACATGGCTAAGAATGAAAATGATATAAGTAATTTTTCTAAAAATCAGTATTTTAGAAAAGGAGAAATGAAAAGTTATTTTGATCCTAGAATATGGGATATTATAACTATTATTGAAGACAAAAAATTTACCAATCATAATGGGCATCCCTATCACAAGAAAAATCATGAGCATAAAGTTGGTCATGTATTTGCAAGAAAGAAAAATACTAGATTAGTACATAAATACTACTATGAGATAATTGGAATTAATTAATATATAAAATTAAAAAACTTAGCATTTGAAAAAATTTAATATACCGTATTTTATACACTCATTTAAGAAAATTACAAGTATACTTTAAGATGTAAATAATTTAATATTTATATCTTATTTTTTTATGTTAAATTATTTACCAAGAGTTTAAGTGAGAACGGCAAATTACAGAGGTCATAGAATCTAACAAATTGACAGTTCAGCTTTTATTTCTATTATTAATTTAGTTTAAGATAGTGAGGTCGTAGAATCTATATAACAAGCTTGATGAAATAATGGTGGAAACAAGAGACTTAAATTCAGAAAGGAGTAAATAATGAAATCAGTATTAAGTGTTGATGTAGCTAAAGGAAAAAGTATGATAATGTTATCTACTGAATATGGAGAAGTATTGATTGAACCTAAAGAGATAAAACATAATTTTCGTGATTTTAATGAATTAAAAGATAAAATTGAAAGTTTTAATTTAGAAGATTTAACTATTTTCATGGAATCAACAGGAATATATCATTTGCCAGTAGAAAGATATTTTAAAGAAAATAATTTTAATACATTAGTAATTAATAGTTTAACGACCAAAAATAATTATGATACATTAAGGAAAACAAAAACTGATACAAAAGATTGTATGAGATTAGCTAAATTATTTTTCGTAAATGAAGTAGAATATCATGATTTGTCTAAAAAAGATTTATATGCTAATTTGAAAGCAATGACAAGACAATATTTTTATCTAACTCAATTAAATGTGAGTTGTAAAAATAGATATAAAAGACTTATAAATATATGTTTTCCAGAATTTGAAGAAATATTTAAAGGCAGCAGAATATATGAAGAAACAGCATTAAACTTTATTAAAACCTTTCCTCATGCTTATATAGTAAAAGAAAAAAGAATAGATGCATTATACAATAATTTGTATAAAACTAATTCTAGACATGATTATTATTATAAGAGGTTAGCAAACAAAATCAAAGATATAGCAGTTAATTCATATCCAGGTGTCGATAAAGATCATTCGGATGTAAAGAACTTATCTGATATGGCTGCTATTTTACAAGAGAATATTAAGACAATAAATGAATTAAAAGAAAAGATGATAAAAACTGCAAAAGAGTCACCTTACTTCGATATAATTAATTCTTTTTACGGGATAGGAGAAGTATTAACAACCGAATTATTAGGTGAATTAGGTGATATAACAAGATTTGATAATCATAGACAATTAATTGCTTTCTGTGGTTTAGATCCAACAATAATTCAATCTGGGAAAAGTATAAACGTGCATGGAACTATTTCTAAACGTGGAAATAAATATGCAAGATGGATATTATTTAATATTAGTCAAATAGTAGTTAAGTTAGGGCATCAATGTCCTGGACACCCCGTATATGATTATTATTTAACAAAAAAAGCAGAAGGTAAACATTATTATGAAAACCTAACTGCTTGCTCTACAAAAATATTAAGAATGTTATATACAATGTGCAAAAATAATACAACATTCAAAATAAATTAACAAATTAATTTTAACATATATATAATTACATTACACGAAAAAAATTAAAAAAACGCATATTTTCGTGTTTTTAGTCGTGGTATAATATTAATATAAATTTAGTGTTGACAAAACTTAGATAGTCAATTTTATAGTTATTGATTTATAGTAATTTACCGAAAAGATTGTCAGTAATGACAGTCTTTTTTGTACGACAGGCAGTTATACAAATAGATTAGTTCAGTGCAACTAATCTATTTTTTATAAGAATTATAAACGAATTAAATGCAATTATTTTTTTATTATTTATTGACATTTAATTATAACTACTATAAAATATAGTAGTATAGTTTGTAGTAGAAAGAAGGGCTTAAATATATGAAAAATTATGACAACTATTTTCTTCCTGTAGATAATATGGAAGAAGCAAAAAGATATTATGAGGAAATATTGGGGTTAAAAAAGAAATTTGATTTTTCTGATAAGGGAATGGTTGCTTATAATATTGGAAATGAAGAACCTGCAATAATTTTAAAAGACAAAAATAAATTTGAGAATTTAAAGCCTACAATATGGTTTGAAGTAGAAGATGTTGCAATCTTCTATAAAGAAATGTTGAATAATGGTATAAAATTTTTGAGTGAGCCTTTTAAAATTGGAACTGGTAATGCAGTCGAGTTTGAAGATCCATTTGGAAATAGACTTGGCGTTACAGATTATATTAAGTAAGGAGTAGAGATTATGTCAAATATAGATTTGGTATTATTAGGACTTATTAAACAAAAATCACAAAGTGCTTATGATATTAAAAAAAATATAGAATATCGTAATATACCAAGATGGGTAAGAATTAGTGAACAGTCTATTTATAAGAAAGTATTACAATTAGAATCAAAAGAATATATTGTTAGCTATAAAGAGAAAGAGGGAAATATGCCAGATAAAGCAGTATATACTATTACTGACAAAGGTAATGATTATTTTAATAAACTTATGAATGATATTTCAAATTCTGATGTTAGTCTATATTTGGATTTTAATGTTATTATCACGAATTTAGATTTAGTAGATGATGAACAAAAAAAGATTCTTGTTTCTAATATAAAATCAAAGATATTAGAATTAAAAGAATTACTAAATGAAAGACAATCTCATAGACAACATATTCCTAATGTTGGAAAACAAATGTTTAAACAACAATTAGCATTAGTAGAAACATTAGAAAAGTGGATAATTGATTTTGAGAATAGTTTAAAAGAACAAAATTAGTAAATATTGATTTTAAGTTAATTATATATTTGGAGGGATTTTATGAATATAGAGTATGAAAATGTACCAAATATTATAAGTGGAAAAGATCTAGATTATTTATCAGATATGTTTAGTTGGTCTTATAATGCATATAAGTTTACTCTTAATGCACTTAATAATAAAAAAGAAGAAGACGTAACTAATATGTTAAAAAAAGCAAGTGATGAATTTTATAACATACTAACACGCATATTATCAATATTAAATAATGGAGGATCTAATGAATAGTGAGAAAATACAAAATACTAAAGTAGAAGTACCAAAAGGAAAAAATTTAAATTGTAAAGATTATATGAATATGCTTCTAACTATTTTAAAAGAAGAAGTTAAAAATTATGCTGTTGTACTTACAGAAGCAAGCAATGATTATCTTTACAATGAGTATAAAAATATATTTGATACTTTAATTGAAATGCAAAGAGAAACGTTTAATATAATGTTTAGAAATGGTTGGTATAAATTAGAAACTGCACCAACTAATAAAATAAATGAAAAATATAATGAATTAAATCAAGAGTTAATTGATTTAAATGGATAAAGTTATTAGAAATAATAGCTTTTTATTATGGCTTTTTAATATTTATTTTGATATAATTTCTTCGGAGGATATATGAGAAGGGATGCTAAAAGAGTAAAGAACATAAGTGGATTATCACAAATACTTATAGATTTAAAACCAGATAGATGTGATAGTGATGTTTATATAAATAGGAAGATTGATGTGACTAATTTAGTTACATATATTGAATCAAAGAAAAAAGAAAATAGTGAAATAACATACTTTCATGCATTTGTAACAGGTATAGCAAAGGTATTATATAATAGACAGAAATTAAATAGATTTATTGCCAATCGTCATGTGTATGAACATAATGAAATAATTATAAGTTTTGTAGCAAAATTATCATTTGATGATTCTAGTGAAGAAGTTATGATTATGATACCAATAAATGAAAATGATAATATAAACACAATAAGTAAAAAAATTAAAGAAAAAGTTAGTTCGTTTAGAAATAAAAAGGCAAAAAAAGAAGGTGCTAACGATGCTATTGATGTATTAGGACATCTTCCCAATATAATAAGAATACCTATAGTAGGACTATTTAAATGGTGTGATAAAAATGGATTTTTACCAAGTTCATTAGTAAAAGATAATTTATATTATAGTAGTATGATAGTATCAAATCTAGGTTCAATAAATTGTGATGCAATATATCATAATATTGCTAACTTTGGAACATGTTCATCACTTACTACTATGGGTGAAATAAAAAACGAAGAAATAATTTATGGAGATGGAAAGAAAAAAATAAGAAAAATATGTGAGTTTGGTATAAACTTTGATGAAAGAGTTGCTGATGGATATTATTTCGCAAAATCAGTAAAAATGCTTGAATATATATTTGATAATCCGAGTACTTTAGAAGATAATATAAGTAAAAAAATTGAAAAATTGCAATAAACAATAAAATAGTGGTATAATTAAACATATAGTTTATAAAGGAGTGATAATATGAAATATCATTTTATAGGAATAAAAGGGTCAGGAATGTCAGCACTAGCACTTTTATTGCATGATTTAGGAAATGAAGTAGAGGGATCTGATGTAGTACATCATTTATTTACAGAAGATGCCTTAAGAGATGCAAATATAAAAATAATGCCGTTTGATAAAAATAATATTAACGAATTTATGACAGTTGTAATAGGAAATGCATTTGACGAAACTAATGAAGAAGTAAAAAGAACACTAGAATTAGGTGTAAAACATTATACATATTGTGAAATGATAAGGGAACTTGCCTTTAATTATGAAAGTATTGCAATATGTGGATGCCATGGTAAAACAACAACAACTGCACTTATCTCCCATGTCTTTGATGATTTAGTAGGTGCTAACTATTTAATAGGTGATGGAACCGGACACGCAGATAGCAGAAATAAATATTTTTTCTTTGAGGCATGTGAATATAAAAGACACTTTTTATTCTATTATCCAAAACATATAATATTGACTAATATAGAACTTGATCATGTAGATTGTTATAAAGATTTAGATGACATGAAAAGTACTTATGAAGAATTTTTAAGACAATGTGAAAAGAATGTAATCGCATGTGGTGATGATGAAAATGTTAGAAGTTTAAAAACAGATAAAAATTTAATATTCTATGGATTCAATGAAAATAATGAATGGACAGCAAAAAATATAGAATTAACAAAAGAAGGAAGTTCATTTGATGTATATCATAAAGATGAATTAATTGGACACTTTGATTTGCCTTTATATGGAAAACATATGATACTTAATGCACTAAGTGTAATAATATTTAGTTATTTAGAAGGGCTTAATATGGAAGAAGTACATGATAGCATAAAAACATTTAAAGGTGCAAAAAGAAGATTCAAAGAAAATTTCATTAAAAATGTTGTAACTATTGATGATTATGCACATCATCCAACAGAAGTAAAAGTAACCTTAGAAGCAGTTAGACAAAAATATCCTGATAAAGAATTAGTCGCAGTATTTTTGGAAAACACATTTTCAAGAACAGAGATGCTATATAGAGAATTTGCAGATGCACTAAATGTAGCAGATAAAGCATACGTAACTGATATATTTAGTGATAGAGAAACAAAAGAAGAGTATCCAAATGTAAGTCCAATGCTTATAGTAAATCGTTTAAAAAATGGAGAACACTTAAAAGTAGGTAGTATAGAAAACTTAATTGATATTAATGATACAAAATGTATTGAACCATTACTTAAACATGATAATGCAGTAATAGTATTTATGGGATGTAAGGAAGTGTACGATTTAAAAGAAAAATTAGAAAAGAGATTGTTGGAAAAGTAATCTCTTTTTGTTATAATTAGGATGGTGATATTATGACATTGTTAGATGGAATAAAAGTAAAAAAAGAATTACTTAATGAATTAAAAAATAAAATAGATACAAAAAATATAAAACCAAGTTTAGCAGTAATACAAATAGGAAATGATAGTGCTAGTAACATATATATAAAAAATAAAGAAAAGATGGCTATAAATTTGGGTTGTAAATTTGAACATATAAAATTTAAAGAAGATTGTACTGAAAAAGAAATATTAGATAAAATAGATGAATTAAACAACAATAATGATGTAGATGGCATATTAGTGCAAATGCCAATTCCAAAACACTTAAATGAAAAAACTATTCAAAATAGAATAATAAGCACAAAAGATGTAGATGGATTAACTAATACAAACGCTGGACTATTATTTCATAATGAAGAATGTTTAATACCATGTACACCACTAGGAATAATAGAATTATTAAATAATTACGAAATAGATGTAGTAGGACGTCATGTAGTAATAGTAGGAAAAAGTAATTTAGTTGGTAAACCATTATCAATATTACTATTAAATAAAGGAGCAACTGTTACTATATGTCACTCTAAAACTAAAAATTTAGATGAAATAACAGCATCAGCAGATATATTAATTTCAGCAGTAGGAAAAGTTAACCTAATAACTGAAGATATGATAAAAGAAAATGCAATAGTTATAGATGTTGGAATAAATAGAATTGAAGATAAAATAGTAGGAGATGTAGATTTTATAAATGTATCTAAAAAAGCAAGTTATATAACACCTGTTCCAGGGGGAGTAGGTCAAATGACAGTTATTGCATTATATCAAAATTTATACAAAGCATATTTAATAAATAGAAAATAATTACTTGTATTTTCTATTTTTTCTTGCTATCCTTATTACAGAGGTGAAACTATGAAATTCTTAAATGGCTTAGGTAAATTCTTTGCACTAATTTTTTCAACAATATATTATTTTTTACTATTAATAATGTTATTTTTAATGTTTTCAAGTAAGTTTATAACTAAAGAATTTTATGTAAAAACAATAAAGAAAATAGATTTAAGTGAAATAAAAATAAAAGAAGAAAATAATAAAGCAATAGAACAATTACTAATAGAAAAATTAGAAGAATCTGGTATTGATGAAAAAACAAGTAAAGAAATTTTAAAAAATGAAAAACTAAAAGAGTTTGTAGGTAACATAATAGGTAATTCTATTAGTAGTATAATAACGAAAGAAAAATTAATAGAAGTAACAAATGAAGATTTAAAAAAAATAATAAATGAAATACCAATAGATATAAAAATTAGTGATGAAGAATTAAATGAACTAACTAATGAAATAAATACAGCAATAAAAGAAAATATTGAATATAAAGAGGAAATTAATTTAGATGAAAAAGTAATATCTAGTATAAAATTTATACAAAGTAAATATATGTATATATTTATAATGTGTTTCATTATAATAAACTATTTATTGATTTCATTATTAACTTGGAGTTTCTATAAACCATTAAGATATTTAAGTATACCTACTATATTAACAGGAATAACACTCATAGTCACAATTTTTTTACCAAGTTTACTAATTAATATATTAAACGTTAATTTACCATTTAATTTAGAACCAATTATTAAAGTATTACTAAATCCATTATTAATACCAGGAATATTATTAACTATAAGTGGTGTAGTTATGATTGTTTTATATAATATTATAAATAAGAAAGAAGAACAATGATTATAATACCTTTAAAGTTCACACTAAATAAAAAGAACCAAAATATGGTAAA
>ERZ780226.1717-NODE-1717-length-16590-cov-8.318960_pt1 | contig 16590 bp, 14 predicted proteins | sample MGYA00511165_ERZ780226 | MGnify/ENA primary metagenome ERZ780226 (study PRJEB29588, sample SAMEA2152373) | human gut metagenome | biome: human gut; feature: human-associated habitat; material: faeces | place: Denmark | collected 2008/2010 ...
AAACAAGAAAAACGCTTCTGGAGTGCTGACCAAAAGCGTTTTGTCTACAGTCTGAAGCGGACGCATCAGCGTCCGCCTTGGTACTCGCTATTTAATTTCCGAACGACACTTCCACATCAGGGTTCTGCTCCTGCCACTTCTTCAAGCCGTCTTCCTGCGTGGGCGGGGTCATCGACCAGCCTACGTTCGAGGATGACGTGTCAGTGTTCTCGTCGGCAGTCTTAGGAGCTGCTGCGACGGAGTCGTCCTGTACAGGAGTGTTGATTGTCACAGAGCTGTTTGCTGCTGTGGAACCTACACCGAATACTTCGTATGCTACAACACCGTCTCCTAACTGGATTCCACCGAGATTGCATGGTATTCTTAAGATTGCTACTGCACCAGTTCCATACATGGTGTTCATGTAGTTGTCATAGTGTCCCTGGCTGTTTTTCCAGTTCTGATGTATCGTAGTTGCATTTGCATTGTCGTCTCCGAACGAACCTGTTTGGCAGTTTTCACCTGTTCCAGGTCTCATGCCTGCATGACCGTCATTTTCGTGACATCTTTCCATGGCGATGTTGTACAGGTCTTCTGACCATGTCAGTTCGGGGATACCTGCTGCACTACGTTCGGCATTGACCATTGCAAATACCTGTTCTGCCATGGCTCTGTCGAAGTATGCGTCTTTGCTTGTTATGGTGGTTGTATTTCCAGTAGCACCGTCACCGTGAGTCTTCATGAAGTTCTCAATCTGCTCTTCGGTAATACCAAAGGTGTCGTCTACTGTGTTACTTGCATACTGGTTTCCAGCAGTATTGCTGTTATCAGCTTTTGTGGTATTTGCAGTTACGTTGCTTACAGGCTTTTCAGATACGATGTACTTATCACTTACATAACCAGTGGTGTTATTCCAGTCAAAGCGATACCAGCCTGTCTGGTCGCATTTACCCGTAACGGTGATTTCCTGGCTGGCTTTCAGGCTGCCAATCTTCTTACCATCGGTGCTGGGCAGGTCTCTGACATTTACTGCGGACTTTGCATACATGGTCTGGCTAAGTTCCGAATAAGTATACCCTGTGCTTACAGCAGTGGGTTCTACGGGTGCTGCTGTGGGTTCTACAGCGGGCGTGGGAGATTCCGCAGGAGCAGTCTCTGTGGGAGCTTCGGTCGGCTCTACGGTTGTTTCTGTGGTTGTCATTTCAGTGGATTCTACAGAATTGGTTTCTGTAGCTGTTACAGAGGTGGTCTCTGTGTTGGCAGTCTCTTTACTGCCACATGCGGTCAGCATCAGTGCTGTGCAAAGGATTGCTGCTACGGCTTTTGCAGTAGGCTTGTGTGTTCTGTGTTTCATAGTTGGTTTTCCTCGCTTTCGTTGAGAGAATTTATTTCGAGCGATTAACTTTTATTTTCATGTGATCGTTCTCTATCGTTCTTACATTATAGTCAATATATTAGGTATAGTCAAGAAATTAAGTATGATACTCTTTTTATAATATTTGATAGGAGGTTCAATCTAACAACATGATATCATACAAGCCTTTCTTTGACACCTTACTTCGTAAGAACATGACAGAATACGAGCTGATTTTTAAGCACGGTGTTTCCGCCAATACCATTCATCGTATGAAAAAAGGGGAAGCAATCACTACAAAGACACTCGATGTGCTCTGCTATATCCTCGATTGTTCTGTTTCTGACATTATTGAACATGATAAGACAAAGTAAAATCGACAGGAGCTAACGCCCCTGCCGTTTTTTTGTTTTATGAAAATCATTCGAAAACTACATCTTCATCTACGGAAATGCCATCTGCACCGATTTCATCAAATGTAAATGCCATGTCATCACTCATTCTCATCAAGTAATATTTTCCATCATTTGCCATAAATCCGCTATAATGTGAATCATAGACATCGCCCGATTTAATCTTATTGGTGCTGGAAATCTCTATCCAACCATGTGTTTCTGTAATCAATGCCTCTCTATCCACATTATTCCCGGACGCATCAGTATAAATAGAAAAACCATAACGATATTTTGAAAAACCGCCCTGCTCTGCTAATTTCGTATTTATTTCATTCAAAATGAAATCCTTTGTAGCATTTACCTGATCCTGCACACTATTCAAGTAATCTGGGTCTACTTCCTCTCCACCTTCTGATGTAGTTCCGGTAATTTCCATATATGCATCATCGAGCGCTATTGTTACAATAGAATCTCTGTTTACCGAATCCGGTAATGAATTTCTTGCATCTTCTTTAAGCTCATCCTTATGTAACTTATAATACATCAAAACTTCATTCCTGTTGTTCCAATCATCCTCTACCCATGAAATGATCTCTTCATCGGTCATTTTCGATAAGTCTGCAAATGTCTTGCTCTTTGTCGTGCCCAATTTAAGATAAGTTCCATCCCCATACATCACATAAACGCTCGGCGTTTCTTCCTTGTCAATTGCCTCACAGGAATACCAGACGCTTACATCATTGTTTGTAAACAACTGGCTAAATGTGCCAACGTTTTCATTCTTTGTGTCAGCTTCTTTTTCTGTGTTTGTTCTTGCACTGCCATTACTGCTACTTGTAGTATCTTTGCTGCCGCAGGCAAACAAACTCAGAGAGAGAATCGCCATCATACTTACCATCATTAGTTTTCTTTTCATTTTATTTCTCCTCTTAAATAAGATTTTTGTAGCTTCCTATATTATAGTCAATCTATTGAGTATAGTCAAGAAATTAAGTATATAAAACAACCACCTACAGTAATCATCAATCACTGTAGGTGGTCTTTATTACTCTGCTTCTACAAACGCATTCAGGGTGTTTTTCTCACGATTATAGTAATACACGTTGTCTGTCAGGAAATCATCCGCACTTACTTCTGTGCGGTTGACCTTACAAACCATCTGGTACAGTTCTTCTGCACTTGTGCTACTGCTTTCGGGAACTATCAAAACTTCATGGACAGAACTGGGAAGGATGTAGAGGTTTGTATTTAATTTCTCTGCTACGATTTTCAGCACATCCTGATAGAGCATATTTACCGCACCGTAGTAATTCTGTTTATTGGTCATTATATACATCTGCCAGTCTGGATCCTGTACAATCTCCATCATCAGTTCCTCTGTACTCGCTGCCCGCCGTCTTGCATCCCTGTCTTCTTTCGTCTCAAATAAGATTCTTTGCAAAGGTGTCACGGTAACATGAAGCAGGCTTTTCGTGTTATGTCTGGCATATCTGTTTAATTCCTCTTCATTTACGCCCCACAAAGCTGCAAGGTCATTCGTAATCTTTACGACTGCCGTTCTCTGTGCATCCCTGCCCAGAAGAATATAGTAGATAACAGCCATATCATGTACTATGCGGTGGGGGAGCTTTTCTAACAGCTCTCTGTTCTTTTCTGCATTTATAAGCTGCATACAGATTTTCCCACAGATTTTCGAGAAATCTTCAAAGTCCGGTTTCGGCATATCCTTCATTCCGTTCTCTTCATAGATTTCCGTGACTTCATCGCATATCTGTTCTACGCTGTAGCCATTCTGAATGTATCCATCAATATAGATGGTCGGTGCCATGATGCCTCCCGGAGCATATATAGAAATACCGTGAAGTAACAATCCGTTGTTCTTTCTCACCTCTGCCAGCTGTATTCTACAGTTCGGGTAGCGCCTTTCCATTTCTTCCTTTACCGCTTCTTTCATATCTACTGCTTCTGCTAACATACTTCTCTACCTCCATCTTTTTTCCTGCTTTCCTCACGCTTCACGTAAAGTTCTGCGTGTTTTTCCCTGAAACTGTAATAATCATTTCCTGCTACAATAATGTGGTCAAACATATGAATCCCCATAATTTCACAGGCTCGCATCAACCCCTGTGTCACATCAATGTCCTGCGTTGATGGATTTTCCGTACTTCCAAGTCCGGGATGGTTGTGTGCCAAAATGATTCCTGCCGCATTGGTCAAAAACGCTCTTTGCATTATTTCCCGGATTCCTACGGTTGCCGAATCAATTACTCCATGACCAACTTCAGCATAAGCTATCACATGAAGACTGGCGGATAAAAACATCACATACAGCTTTTCTTCCGAAAAGTCTTTCATGTGAAAAACATTGTTCAGCACGTTTACCACTTTCTCCGGGGAATTTACTTTCAGCCGTTGCTCTCCCACATATCCCCCTCGGTATTCAGCCACTGTCTCTCTGACCAAGTACGGCAGCTTTCTTTCATCAAGTCTCACATCTACAACATCTATATTCATTGCCGTTACCTCCTTCATGGTCTCTCCCGGCATTGACAAATGCAAAAGCCGCCAAGAAGATGTTAATAGATTGCTCTACATCTTCCTGGCGGCTTATTCTTGTATTCTTTTATAATTACTAATTTACAGAAAAAAGTTAATATTATTTGTCAACACTGTGTTGGAATATCAAGGAAACTAAAGCTCTTATTTATAGTCTCATTACTTTTCCAATCATATGCCTTTAATATTCTAGCTCGCTCATCATATCTTTCTTCCGGTGTTCTAATTGCAAAATATGTATTAAAGACAGCCTTCGGTATTCGTGATTTCTTCTTCAAATATCTATTTTGTTTTTGTGCCATTTCTGTAATAAAATCATTACTATCCTTGATTAAATTTTCTTCAACTTCATCTGTTGCCAATGCTTCAAGCATTATTTTTTCAATTGCCCCTGTTTCATTTTCAGGAAGACATCTAAAGCATAAATCTACCTGACATAATCCAAAAATAAAATTATTTATTGTCCACTTAGTATTATTATTTATATCTCCTTCTACAAATTGAGCATCTAAATTTTCATTAATTTGTTCAATAAATATCCTATTACTATCTACTGTATCATGATCTATTAGAACAATGACTCTATCAATAAACTCTTCTTTCCTAGTTACATATTCTAATTGGTCTTTTATTGACTTCATTTTAGTCGGAATATTTGTTATTCCACCACAACTATGAATTTCAATGCTAGCACCATTCTTTTTTAATGTCTTTTTTAACAATTTATTGGTTACTGCATTTTCTAAAAATCCTTCATACTCCCAGCCATATCTATACTGAAGAACATATTGTATCATTAGTAAATCCGTTGTACCTTCGCAAAGAATAACCGCTCTCATCTATCTCAACTCCAATCCATATTCGTCCATTAACTGTATTGCCTTTATTGCATCAACATTACGTACCTTCACTCCGTTCTCGGTATTTACTAAAGTGATCATTCTAATATCTTTCTGCATTTCTGGAGAACACTTTAATACAGAATTTATCGCTTCAAGGCTATGAGATGTCATAAAAATTTGCACATTTAATTTTGCAGCATTCTCAATAATCCACTTAAAAACATTTCCCATAACAGAAATATGAATTGCGGTTTCAAATTCATCTAATAGCAATATCCCATTTTTAGCTTTCAACACTGCACTCAAAAGCAACATAGCCTTTTTCATGCCATCTCCATAAGCATTTAATATCAATCCTTCCTTAAATTTCTTTGATAAAACAACATATTTTCTTGCATAGGTTCTCTCTTCTTCTACCGAATTTATCGAAATAAAGTCTGGGTCAAACTCCCTCATAATATCCACAAATTGCTCATATAATTCAGGATTCGTCATCAATGCATTCAAATATAAGGTATTATTAGCATGCTGAGTAGGTGATATATATACAACATTATTTATTATATTTACAATGTTATCTTGGTATTGAGCACCTCTTTGAATGCTATATATCTTGTCTTCACCACAATTCTCACCGTTTATAATGTATTGTATATCTAGTACTGATGACTCATACTCATTGTGTTCGTATTCACTTTTATTTTCATGTAATACATATCCACCATTTGCATTTAATTGTTCATCCGATAAAATTGTCTCAGAAAACTGTCCTAATAATTGAACGGAAAAAGGGATTCCCTCATTTTTGCCGGAATAAGAAATATAAGTTTTGTTCATTTCATTATTAATAGGGAATAAGGATTTCATTGTATCATAAAACGTCGTATACATACGAGGACCATTATTGCCCTCTCTTTTTCCCAATACTCTCCATGCACGCAAATTATTCGGTCCTTGAAGGCTTTCAATCACTTCTAAGATACTCGTTTTTCCCGTATTATTTTCCCCTGCAATTATATTTACCTTGCCAAGAGTATCTAATTTTAAATTATCAATTCCTCGAAATTTTTCGATTGTTAATTCTGAAATCATTTATTTTTCCTTTTCATCAATAAACAATGTAATTTTTTAGTTGCAATTACTATTTTTCATGTCATTATATTAATAATATTATTGTATGTCAAATTCAAATGTTTATCAACAAAATATCCATGAAATAATTTAAAAGTTTAACAACCACATAATATTTTTGAAATTCATATGAACAAGAACCCCATTACCGATATTTCTACCAGTAATGAGGTTCTTATACCCTATATTTATACTACTATCCACATCTCCGCTGTAAGATCGTACCACTGTCTTTTGCGGAGATATGCCCCATAATTCTTGCGATAACGCAATGCCTTCTCGTAATCTATCTTCACCTCATAAAGGTAAAGCAGATGATTACCTTTTAGCCTATCTTTCTGCAATAGCAGCCTGTGCAGCAGCCAGTCTTGCGATAGGTACACGGAAAGGTGAGCAGGATACATAATCCAGACCGATCTTGTGGCAGAACTCTACGGAAGAAGGATCTCCGCCGTGCTCACCACAGATACCAACGTGCAGCTTAGGATTTACAGGCTTACCAAGCTTGATAGCCATCTCCATCAGCTTGCCAACACCGGCCTGATCCAGCTTAGCGAACGGATCATTCTCGAAGATCTTGGTGTCATAGTAAGCGTTCAGGAACTTACCTGCATCATCACGGGAGAAGCCGAAGGTCATCTGGGTCAGGTCATTGGTACCGAAGCAGAAGAAATCAGCTTCCTTAGCGATCTCATCGGCAGTCAGAGCTGCTCTGGGGATCTCGATCATGGTACCTACTTCGTACTTCATATCTACACCGGCAGCTGCGATCTCAGCATCAGCAGTCTCTACAACTACCTTCTTAACGAACTTAAGCTCTTTCACTTCACATACCAGAGGAATCATGATCTCGGGCTCTACATTCCAGTCGGGATGTGCCTTCTTAACCTCGATTGCCGCACGGATAACAGCCTTGGTCTGCATCTTGGCAATTTCAGGATAAGTAACAGCCAGACGGCATCCTCTGTGACCCATCATAGGGTTGAACTCATGCAGGGAAGCGATGATGGTCTTGATGGTCTCTACGCTCTTGCCCTGTGCCTTAGCCAGCTTCTCAATGTCAGCTTCCTCGGTAGGAACGAACTCATGCAGAGGCGGATCCAGGAAACGGATGGTAACAGGGTTACCCTCCAGAGCCTCATACAGCTGCTTGAAGTCGTTCTGCTGATAAGGCAGGATCTTCTCCAGTGCTGCTTCTCTCTCCTCTACAGTATCGGAACAGATCATCTCACGGAATGCTGCGATTCTGTCCTCTTCGAAGAACATATGCTCAGTACGGCACAGACCGATTCCTTCAGCGCCCAGCTCACGAGCCTTCTTAGCATCTGCGGGAGTATCTGCATTGGTACGAACTTTTAACTTACGATATTTGTCAGCCCAAGCCATTACACGCCCGAACTCACCTGCGATGGTAGCGTCAACAGTCTTGATCTCGCCATCATAGATGTTACCGGTAGTACCATCGATAGACAGCCAGTCACCTTCATGGAAGGTCTTGCCAGCCAGAGTGAACTGCTTGTTCTCCTCATCCATAGCGATGTCGCCACAACCGGATACACAGCAGGTACCCATACCACGAGCAACTACTGCTGCGTGAGAGGTCATACCACCACGAACGGTCAGGATACCCTGGGAAGCCTTCATACCGGTGATATCTTCGGGAGAGGTCTCCAGACGTACCAGAACAACTCTCTCTCCTCTTGCATGCCATTCTTCTGCATCTTCTGCGGTGAATACGATCTTACCACATGCAGCTCCGGGAGAAGCACCAAGGCCCTTGCCGATAGGAGTTGCAGCCTTCAGAGCAGCGGTGTCGAACTGAGGATGTAACAGAGTATCCAGGTTACGAGGATCGATCATTGCAACTGCCTCTTCCTCGGTTCTCATGCCCTCATCTACCAGATCACAAGCAATCTTCAGAGCTGCCTGAGCGGTTCTCTTACCGTTTCTGGTCTGTAACATGTACAGCTTACCATGCTCAACGGTGAACTCCATATCCTGCATATCTCTGTAGTGATCTTCCAGAGTCTTACATACTTCCTGGAACTGAGCAAATGCCTCAGGGAATTTGTCAGCCATCTCAGCGATCTTCATAGGTGTACGAACACCTGCTACTACGTCCTCGCCCTGTGCGTTGGTCAGGAACTCACCGAACAGTCCCTTAACGCCGGTAGCCGGATCTCTGGTAAATGCAACACCGGTACCACAGTCATCACCCATGTTACCGAATGCCATAGACTGAACGTTAACAGCAGTACCCCAGGAATAAGGGATATCGTTGTCACGACGATAAACGTTTGCACGAGGGTTGTCCCAAGAACGGAATACAGCCTTGATAGCGCCCATCAGCTGTTCCTTAGGATCATCAGGGAAGTCTACACCGATCTTAGCCTTGTACTCAGCCTTGAACTGACCAGCCAGTTCCTTCAGATCGTCAGCGGTAAGCTCAACGTCCTGCTTAACACCCTTCTTCTCTTTCATTGCATCGATCAGCTGCTCGAAGTACTTCTTACCTACTTCCATAACAACGTCGGAATACATCTGGATAAATCTTCTATAGCAGTCCCAAGCCCAACGGGGGTTGCCGGACTTCTCAGCGATTACGTTAACAACGGTCTCATTCAGACCAAGGTTCAGAATGGTATCCATCATACCGGGCATGGATGCTCTCGCGCCGGAACGAACGGATACTAACAGAGGATTCTCGTGGTCGCCGAACTTTTTGCCGGTGATCTCTTCCATCTTAGTAATGTACTCGTTGATCTGACCCTGGATCTCTTCATTGATCTCGCGTCCATCTTCATAATACTGTGTACATGCCTCTGTTGTAATGGTGAAGCCCTGAGGAACCGGCAGACCAATGTTGGTCATCTCAGCCAGGTTCGCACCCTTACCACCAAGCAGTTCGCGCATGTTTGCATTACCTTCGGTAAACAAATATACCCATTTCTTCATACTTCTTTGTCTCCCTTTTTATAATATTTTTGACAAAACTTTGTAACCCAAACCACTACCGGAGCATTTCGGCTTCGGTTTTTAGTACTTTGATATTGTAACAATCTGCCAAAGGAATATCAAGACGAAATTGATAATTTTTTGACAGAGTACCGATTTTCGTGCACAATGTCGAAAACAGGTATAATGTTTTTGTTTGTTTTGTCTAGTACTTTAGTATTATGTAAACGCTTACATTTGTTCAACTTTCTTTGTATGATTTTTAAAAAACTCCCACCGGATTTTTCCGATGGGAGTCTTCGCACTTTTATTCCATATACAATTCTAATCCAGCATGCCGTCTTTGATCACATTGTGGTCACGCAGCAGTTTTTCCACTACAGTGCCTTTCACTACGCGAAGCAGCGGCTTCTTCAGTGCATTTAAAGGTCCGGGCAGTTCGATCTCCAGAGGAGACATACCATCCATCAGCTTCACGCTGCTGTCCAGAAGCTCTCTGATATCATAGACACTGCCCCATACCTCAGGCACACCTCTGTCTACACCTAACAGTCCGTAGACAGCCTCCATAGCGGTTCTCACGGAATACTCTGTGGTGAATACGGTGTCTCTCGGGGTCTCTGCGAACTGACCTAAGAAAGCAAAGTTCACGCAGCCGTCGGGAATGACATCGGGACGGTCACCCTTGGTTCTGGGCATGAAGAATGCGGTAATATAAGGCATCATGGTAGGTACGCAGACTGCGCTGTGCTCTGCCAAATCCTCGATATCTTCTACAGGCACACCTAAGTGATACAGCCACTCTTCAGTGATCTCCTTACCGGTACAATCCTTCATGGGCTTCTTAATATAATCGCCGGGTACGTCGGTGAACAGGCCGTATACCCATACACATACCTGATTCTTGTCCTGTTCCTTGAACTGTCCCTGACGATTGATGGTCCAGCTCATGAGCCACTTGGAATCCTGACAGCTTACGATACCGCCGGTTACGACCTTACCGCTTCTGGGATCACGCTTACAGATATTGGTGATATAAGGAATGATCTTGTCATCCAGTGTGGTCACGGTAGCGGATTCCCAGTTGGTCTTGGAAACATCAGAACAGAACTTCTCGGGATGTCCGAAAGAAGGATCCTGTTTTGCGATATTTTTCCACAGGCTCCATACGCCGCTGGTACGAACCTCTGCGTCACCGTTGGGTGCATGGTTCTGGTCTCCGTAGATAGTACCCTCGGTACAGCTTCCGTTGGTAACGAATACCAGGTCGTTCTCGGTGAGGACAATGCCCTTCTCTACGCCTTTTACCTTGCACTCAATAGCCTTTGCCACCTTTTTGCCATCATTGATATCAAAAATAACATTTGTCACTTCGGTGTTGAACTGGAAGTCCACGCCTGCTGCCTCCAGATACTTCTTCATGGGAAGGATCAGAGACTCGTACTGGTTGTACTTGGTGAACTTCAGTGCACTGAAGTCAGGCAGTCCGGAAATATGATGGATAAATCTCTGGAAGTAAAGCTTCATTTCCAGTGCGCTGTGCCAGTTCTCGAAAGCGAACATGGTTCTCCAATATAACCAGAAGGTGGAGTTAAATACTTCATCATCGAAAACATCTTCAATAGTCTTGTCATACAGATCCTCGTCTTTTGTCATGAACAGCTTCATGATCTCCATGCAGCCCTTCTGGCTTAGATTGAACTTGCCATCGGTATGGGCATCCTGTCCGCAATCCTTTGTTGCACGACACAGGGAGTAGTTGGGATCTTCCTTGTTCAGCCAGTAATACTCATCCAGCACGCTGGCTCCGGGTACTTCCAGAGAGGGAATACTGCGAAACAGATCCCACAGACATTCGAAATGGTTCTCCATCTCACGTCCGCCACGCATGACGTAGCCTCTGCTGGGATCGAAGATACCGTCACAGGCACCGCCTGCGATATCCATTGCCTCTAAGATATGGATGTGGGAACCGGGCATCTGTCCGTCACGTACCAGGAAGCATGCTGCTGCTAAAGATGCCAGTCCGCTGCCTACGATGTAAGCGTTCTTCTCGTCCACTCCAGCAGGCTTCTTAGGTCTTGCGAAAGCCTCGTAGTTACCATTGGAATAATAGATGCCTTTGCTGTTCTTGTCGTATCTTCCAAGCTCAGTGTTTCGATAATCTTTCTTGGCTGCCTTGACGGCTGCCTTTCTCTCCTCTTTCTTCACCTCTGCCTTATGTCCTTTGGTTACTGCTGCCACTGCGCCTGCACCTACTGCCAGTGCTGCCAGTCCCAGTCCGATATTATTCTTTTTTGCCATAATGATTACCACCTTTCTTTGATGACTCTCAAATGTTTTTCTGTTTACAAATAGTATCCTACTTCTTTTTTATAAGAAAACCAATTTACAAAAGAGGGCAAATGATAAAGTTTTTATCATCCTGCCCTTTTTGTAAAGTACTTATACTATTTCAGTACTATTTCAGAATTTCTTTTCCGTGTGTTCAAAATTCTCGATGGAGCGGCTGATGTTTCCATAAAGAGTGATTGCCAGTTCTTCAACAATCTTATGATAATCGTCCTTCATTCCCCGGTCGATCCAGTCTAACATCACACCCACAAAACCGTATTTGTAAAATCCGGCAATAAATTCCTTATGTTCCTCCGCCAACTGCATGCCGGCGCATTTTTCCTCTACCACGTCCGCAATGAGCTGGTAGGTCAGCTTGTTTAAGTAGCTTTCGATCTTCTGGCGATCCACGCAGCGATAGACATTCATAATGAAAGGTTTGTTCTCCTGCACTGCCTCGAAGATCTGACAGAAGCCTTCCTGCCAGTTCTCATAGGTCTTCTTCCCCTGCAGTGCCCTCGTGCCATCCTCCACACATACCCACTCTACCAGATCGTAAATATCTTTGAAATGATAATAAAAAGCCATCCGGCTGATTCCACAGTCCTCTGCCAGTTCGTTAATGGTGATCTTATCCAGAGGCTTCGTGAGAAGCTCTTTTTTCAAAGCTGCTTCCAGTGCCAGTTTCGTTGTATTGGTCATAGCCTGTCCTCCACTGTTTTTATGTATTAGCTTCACAGGATATTATTCGCTAAGGTTGTCGTTCGTCAATCATGTAAACATGTTGACTTCCTTATACTCATTATATTGTACGACAATAGACTCAAAATGAGCAAATTAACTTTTTATAAAAAAACTCTTGCTTTTTGTAAAATTCCATGGTATCATCTTACTTGCGTTTCGGGGTGTGGCTCAGCTTGGTTAGAGCGCCGTCTTAGGGAGGCGGAGGTCGCGAGTTCGAATCCCGCCACTCCGATTCATTAAAAAGTCCTTGATTTTCAAGTACTTTTTTTGTGTTACGTTTCATGTTGCAATCCGGTATTCACTTTTTGTAACGCTTCCGGCATAGCTCCTTTACATGGAAAGACATGTCATGAATGTTCTTTCACATACTGCAAAAATTCCGGTGTCTTTGACCAGTATTTTACACCCCAGTTTTCAAAATTCCATTCTTCCATGTAATCATTGCACTCGAAATCCACATAATATATTTCTTCGTTATGTACAACAAAATTCGTTGGAAAATAATCAATATTCGTATTGGCAGCATATAACAGCGCACACATTCTATGCAATTGCTCGATATAGTCAGTTTTCATCTTGTCTTCTAAAACCAACTGATAGATCGTGTCACCGTCAATAAACTCCTTCAAAATGCGTTCATTTTTCACATCTGTTTCAAGCATGACTGGCATTTTTATTCCGATTTCTTTTAATTTCCTGTAATCCCTGATTTCTGCCTCAAGCTTGTTTCCGAACTGATAATAATCACAAGGTTCATGATGTATCTGCTTCAAAACATACCTGTTATTTCCAGACTCTGCCAAGTAAGAATATCCACCTTTCCCCTTTCCCAGCAATTTAATTATTGTATAGCTTTTCCCATTTACGGTCATTTCTTTATTCATGTGTTTTCTCCTCTGTTCTATACCTCATTGATTACGGATTTTTATATTCTAGTTCAATATTACAATAGAAATATAATTTTCACAAAGGTTAAGCGCGTAACCAACCACATTTTTTAGTAATGGTAATTGCAAAAAATTCCGCAAACCTTTCCCGGCTTGCGGAACCTTCCAAACATATTATAATTTTTCCACGCACCGGATCAGTGCATCCACATTTTCTTCCCTCGTGGCCCAGCCGGTACAGAATCGCACGCAACTGTGTGTGGCATCAATCCGCTGGTCATAGCTGTACTCGAACTGTTCTGAAATCTTTGCCAAGTGTGCATCCGGCACAATGACGAAGATCTGGTTCGTCCGGTTGGGTGCCAGATAAGTGTAACCCTTTGCCGTAAATGCTTCCCGCAGCTTCTCCGCCATGGCAATGGCATGGGCGGAGATCACCTGATAGAGTCCATCAGTGAAAAGAGCGTCAAACTGCAGACCCAGCAGTCTTCCCTTGGCAAGCATGCCGCCGTTCTGTTTGATAAGATATCGGAAATCCTGTGCAAGCTCCGGGTTTTTGATCACTACTGCTTCTCCAAACAATGCGCCGACCTTGGTTCCACCAATGTAAAAGACATCACAAAGCGCCGCGATATCCAGCAATGTCAGATCGTTGTCCGGTGCTGCCAGCCCGTAGCCCAGTCTGGCGCCATCTAAGAACAGATACAGGCCGTATTTGTGACAGGTGGCAGACAGAGCGGTCAGTTCTGCTTTGCTGTAAATAGTTCCAACCTCCGTGGGATTCGAAATATATACCATTTTCGGCTGTACCATGTGTTCAAAGCTGTCGTTGTGAATATGGGCTTCGTAAGCCTCTGCTACCTGCGCTGCCGTGATCTTACCGTCAGGACTGGGCAGTCCCAGTACCTTATGTCCGCAAGCTTCCACCGCACCGGTCTCATGGACATTGATATGTCCTGTGACAGCGCAAAGCACGCCCTGGTGTTTGCGAAGTGCCGCATTGATCACTGTGACATTGGTCTGGGTTCCTCCTACCAGGAAATGGACTGCCAGACTGTCATCCCCACAGGCCTTACGGATCTTCTCGCGCGCCTCTTCGCAGTATTTATCCTCGCTGTAACCCGGTGTCTGCTCCATATTGGTCTGCACCAGACGCTCCAGCACCTTCGGATGCGCTCCCTCATTATAGTCACACTGGAATAAAATCTTATCGCTCATTTTTTTGTTGACACCGCCGTGACAGTGTATTTCCTCCAACGTTATTTATATTTTAACCTTTTCTATTTGCTAACTCTTTACATTTTTCGATTGTTTCTATCTTATTTGATTCTCTGGACTTTCTGTTACTCAAATTCAGTCAGTCCTTCGTCTCCAGAACCCTTACCAGATACTCCCACACTCTCTTCGTGGAAGAAATGCTTAAGGTCTCCTCTGTCGTATGAATATCCTTCATATCCGGTCCCATGGATACACAGTCAAGGTCTGAGATTTTGCTGCCTAACAGTCCGCACTCCAATCCTGCATGGATAGCCTCCACCCTGGGCTCATTGCCGTACATTTCCGCATACAGTTTCACCATTTTTTCCCGCAGTGGAGAATGGACGCGGTACTTCCAACCGGGATAATCTCCGGTCACCACGTAATCACCGCCTGTCAGTTCCACCAGTGCAGAAAGCTTTGCGATCAGGTTATCCTTCTCACTTTCCACGCTGCTTCTGACAGAATACTCTGCCCGCAAAACTTTCGCATCTGCTTTCAGTATACCCAGATTCAGAGAAGTCTGTACCAGCCCCGGCATATCTGCGCTCATCGCTTGTACACCGTTGGGCGTTGCCTGTAAAAAGGCTGCCACTCTTTTTGTCTCTTCCGGTGCGGCACAGGTGATTGTCTCTGCAGTGTCTGCTAACCTTTTTGCGGTTACCTTTACGTCCGGATCCTTGGTGGCAAGTTCGTCAGCCAGTTCTGCTGCCAAAGCTGCTACCTGCTGCGCTAAGCTTTCTGTATCTTTTTCCTCTACTACGACAACCGCTTTCGTCTGTCTGGGAATGGCATTGTCTGCCAGACCTCCGTCCGCAGATACCAGTCCTACGGGCATTTTCTCAGACAGCTTCCACAGAAGTCTTCCCAGGATACAATTGGAATTGCCTCTTTCCTTGTGGATCTCTCCGCCGGAATGTCCCCCTAAGAGACCAGAGACTTCCAACTCATAGCGCACGCCAATAAGCTCCTGCTTTTTCATCGGAAAACGGCAGTTCACTCTGGCACCACCGGCACAGCTGGTCAGGAAAATGCCTTCGTCCTCGGAATCCAGATTGATCATGCGATGTCCCTGTAACATAGACAGGTCGATCTCTCTGGCTCCGTCCATACCGACTTCCTCATCCACTGTAATGATGACTTCCAGACGGGGATGCCTGATGTCCTCGGAATCCAATAATGCCAGTGCATAAGCCACAGCGATACCGTCATCGCCGCCGAGGCTGGTATTCTCCGCATAGATGCTGTCTCCGTCGATCCCTACTTTCAATCCTTCCGTCTTCATATCCATGGTGCAATCCGGTGTCTGCACCGCAACCATGTCCATATGTCCCTGCAGGATCACCACCGGTTCCTTCTCGTATCCGGGAGTTGCCTCCTTGACCATAATGATATTTTTCATAGCATCCTGTATATAGAAAAGCTTATGTGCTTTTGCAAAGTCCACCAGGAAATTGCTGATCTGCTCCACATTGCCGGAGCCGTGAGGGATCTTCGTGATCTCTTCAAAATAGTAAAATACTTTCTTCGGTTCTAAGTTCGATAAAACACCCATTTTCATTTCCTCATTTCTGCGCTTTTTATAGAGAACAAAGCGTACTTTCAGTATAAGTATTTGCCATTTTTCTGTCAAGGAAACAACATATGAAAAAACAGCAAACCATATCTGGATTGCTGTTTTCAAAATCAAAGCTTTATTTTTAATTCATCAAATACTTCTTCAGATGTACTATCGGAATGTAATGCTATCTTTAACCGCTCAATTTCATCAAGTATTTCCGCTTTTCCTGGGGCGTGTAGAACCAATATTCACAGATCTCCCGCTGGGTGAACGCCTCTTCCCGCTCCCGGATACAATACAGAATCCAGAAAGCCGTATCCGAGAGATTACAGTTTTTAGCATAGATCCGGTACAGATCGTCCATCTCCTTGATCAGCTTATTGTACAATGTGATCTGTGCAAAAGATTTTCCTCTGTTCTCTTCCATAGAAGCTTTCCTCCTTTTTATCCGATTTCGGACTAAATGGCATATAATCCGAAATCGGATTATTGTCAACAATTTTCTCATTGTGTCCTTGAGCGTATCGTTATATAATAACTTTGGCATCAGTTCCGGGAGGAGTGCGGTTCGCCCGTATCGCCAGTGTCTAGGTTC
>ERZ780226.1724-NODE-1724-length-16514-cov-409.217206_pt1 | contig 16514 bp, 22 predicted proteins | sample MGYA00511165_ERZ780226 | MGnify/ENA primary metagenome ERZ780226 (study PRJEB29588, sample SAMEA2152373) | human gut metagenome | biome: human gut; feature: human-associated habitat; material: faeces | place: Denmark | collected 2008/2010 ...
TCGGCGCCTATCTGGCAACCGCTTTTTTCATTCCCAGATAAAGCACTGGGCTAGCTGGCAAATATCCACCCTGTTGTGCTTCTTCGAGAGGCCGGGTGGATTTGTTGAGATAATTATACCACAATTCGTGCCAAAAGAAAAGCCAGCGGGTAAACGTTCTTCCGCTGGCTTTCTGTACACATTTCTCCGAAGTGTGTGTACTCTACTTCGGACGGTATAAATATTATATCACACATCCAGCATTTTTTCAATACCTTTCAGCCGGTAGCCTATCGCCGTCCGGCTGTAATGTGTCTGTGCTGCAATGTCCGGCAGCGGGAGCCGCTCAACGTACCGCAGTAAGGCTATCTTACGGTCTACCCTCCCAAGCGGTGCGCTCTTGATGGCGGCGGTCATTTGCTGTCGGTCAAGTCCTTGCAGCGCAGCGGGCAGCACCACACGAGCCGCCGCCACAGGCAGCACCGAGCCAGAAAGGCTGCGGCAGCTGTCCGGCGTTGCGCACCATATTGCCAATGACGGCAAAATGGTATGTTTTCGTGAGGCCACGAAGACGTGCGCAGACCATTTTCGTGACGTCACGAAAATGGTCTTGTGCAGCGAACATATCGGTGACGTCACCGATATGGCAGTATGTAGTGCTTGCCATAATAACCTCCTTACTGCTTTTCCAGCGCCGCCCGGGCGTGGTCAAAGAAAAACTGGATGACCGCACCGATGGTCTCATCGGTGATGGCCCAGCTGATAAGCCTGCCGTATTTGCTGGTACTCAGGGCGGCCCGGAGCATCTTGACGACCCACGCCTTGCGCTCTGCGCCGCGCTTTGTCCCCTGGATCTCCTGCTCTGCCCGCTCGATGAGATCCAGCACCAGCGGCTTTACCGCTGCGCCGTAGCCCAGCCGAATGCAGCCCAGGGCGTAAAAGATAAAGCCGCCCAGCATGAGAACTGCCGCCACCGGGGCAGGGATAAGGTCAAAAAGCTTAGTTGCCAGTGCTACCATGATTGGTCACTCCTTTTAACAGATAGTTGTCAATGTCGGTGCGGCTCTTCTGCATCCCCTCGCGGTTGTTGCCGGAGAGTTGGGCGTCCAGCAGATTGCGCACCCCGTCGAGGGTCAGACGACTCACCTCGTCGATTTCGTCAAAGCGGCGCAGGTCGCGGGCAAGAGCCTGCGTGTGTTGGAACTGGCCCTGCTCCAAGGTGCCGATGCGCTTGTCCAGCTCATCCAGTCGCTTGTTCTGCGCGTTGTCCGGCTCCTGCGCCTTTTTGATGTACTTGTGGATGATTTCCAGCACCTTGTCGATGGTGATGGCTGCAGCGCACAGGCTGCCCAAGATGCCCAGCACCCACAGCAAAGCTTCTTTTTCGGTCATTTGCCCTCCCGAAGACGGGTCAGGCCCTTCTTGCGGATGATTTTGGGGTAGTTGACGGTGGTGACGTTGAGGTCTACGTTGCCGGAGATGCCAGGCACGCTGCCCTTGCTGGTGTGCTGGTGGGCGTTGTAGGCAAAATCGACCTTGGGTGCCTTGCCGGTGTAGTCGGCCAGCCAGACGTCATAAGGGCGCAGGGCCGCGCCGCCCACATAGAGATGCGCCTTTGCAAAGCTGGTGTAGGTGTACAGCTGGGCATAAAAGCCCATCTGCTCTACCTCGTGCAGAGCGTAGGCGGTCAGGTCAGTCAGGCTCTGCTTGTCCAGATTGCCCAGCCGGTTGTCCTCCACGTCCACCGCCACAGGCAGGGTCAGCTCCTTGCCCCGCAGCGCCTGCCGCAGAAGGGCAAGCTCTGCATTGGCCATGGCCTCGCTGGTGGCGTAGGTGTAGTAGTAGACGCCCACGTCCAGCCCGGCAGCCCGGGCGTTGCGGTAGTTGGTCTCAAAGGTTGGGTCGATGTACAGGCCGTCCGACCGCTTGGAGAGCTTGTAGTTGGTGGATACCGTCTTGAGCATTGCCCCCTTGTAGCCCGCCGCCTTAATTTTGCGCCAGCCGTTGAGGGTGATTTTGCCCTGATACCGGCTCACGTCAATGTATCGGTAGGGCGGTGCGCCATCCCAGCCGGGAGGAGCAGCGCTCTGGGTGTCCACGGTGGACACCTTAGGAGAGACATCTGCGGAGGGATGGGAAGGGCCGAAAAGGCCCGCAAAGAGGTTGCTTAAAAGCTCAAGAAAATTCATACGACACGTCCTTTCTCAAGCATTTCTTTCGCCGGTGATTTCTTCGTACTCTTCTGCGGTCAGGCGCTGGGGCTTGCGCTGCACAAGGATGCGCAGCATGGCCTTAGACCAGAGGCCCGCCTCATACTCGTCTTTTGCTTTGCCAAAGATCGCGCTGTGATTATCACTCATGGCTCATGCCCTCCTTGTCTGCGGCCTCGTCCTCAATGGGCACATCGGCCAGAATGCACAGGAAATCCACCATAGACGCGATCTGTGCCAAATCCGCGTCCCGGTTCTCGTTTTCGGCGGCGGTCTTGATGCCGCCAGTGTTGCGAACAATTTTCATGTCGTTATCCCCTCCAGCAGAGTTTTAACGTATTGATCCATGCGCTGCAGCAGCTGCTGCGAGTTGCCTTTAGCGGCATGGGCTTTCCATGATCCATACTGCTCATACAGGGCAGATGCCGGTTTCTCTCCTGCCTTGATGAGCTGGGCAAGCCGAAACAGGCGCTTGCGCTCGGCCTTGACGTTCTGCGGGTCAACGGTCATAACGACCTTGCCCGCTGGGGTCAAGCGGTAGATGAAACCTAGAAAACGGAATCCATCCTTTAGTCTGACGATCTTGGTCTTGGTCGGGTGCAGCTCCATGCCATCGGCAGCGTACCGGGCGCGGATCGCCTCCCGCCACTCCTCAAGCCGTGCCTTGTCGTGGTGGATGATGAGGCTATCATCCATAAAACGGACGTACTTTTTCGCCCGCATGCGCTCCTTGATGTAGTGATCTATGGGGTCGGGCACCGAGATCCCGGCAAGCTGCACCATCTGGCTGCCCGGATTATAACCGGCCTCGCCGGTATATTGACGATCCAGCACCTCACGCACGCGGTTATGCACACTTGGCGGCAGATGCCGCTCAAAGCAGCGGTTTGCCACGTCATGGGGCATCGTGTCGTAATAGTGCTGGATATCTACCAACAGCACATAGCCATCAGCGCCGTGTTGCCGGTATTCGCGCTCCATCATGAGCTTGACCTGCTTGCGCGCCCAGTCGGTACCTTTGCCGGTCTGACAGGCCGCGTTTTGCCGGATGAAGCTCCGTGTCATTGCTGGATAAACAGCATTGTCGTTGAGAGAGCGCTGGTATACCCTATCCCGAAAGCCATTCGCAACCGCTGTGCGGGGCTTGGGATAGGTGATTCTAACTTTGATTGTTGGCCGTGCCTTGTATGTACCTGTCGCGAGCTCCTTTTGGAGTTTCAGGATCTCGTCCATCCGAAACAGGTGAAACCGTCCAACGCTTGCCTTGCGGCACACGCCTTTGGCGCACTTGCCCTCGGAATTATACAGGGCATCGAACCCGATTATTATTTCTTCTTCTTGCACTGATTTTTTCAGCTCTCCTCGCAAGGATCTGCCGGGTGATAGCGGTCAACACCCCGCAGGGTGGCCACGTCCGGCTGATATTGTTCGTCTGCCAGAGGACAGACATGGCACTCGGCTCCTTGCACGGCAGTTTTTGCCCGGCCTCTGCTATGCAGGGGCTTTTGTGGGCGTGCTGCCGTCCAATCCGGGGCGCAGCGAATCGCGTTGAGCGCGTTCCAGTTGTTGACGTTGCCGCTGGAGTTCACGTTGAAGGCATTGTAGCCGTTGCCACGATTCGCAGAGCGCAGCCGCACACCGCGGCCCATTAGCCTACAGCCATTTTTATGTCAAAGCGCTTTTGCACGCTTTGCATCACTCTCGTGCCAGTCCCGGCAGCGCTGCCGGATATCGCGCACAGTGTTGCCCCAGAAAGAGCACCGTTTGCCAGAAAGGTGGTAGCTGGCTTTAGCCATGTCTATCTCCGCCAAAAGGACGGTGCACAGCCGGACGGCGTGTCTTTGAAGCTTAAAGCGCTCTTCTCTTTCGTTCGGTTTGTCCAGCCGGAGGTCGTTTGCTCCGAAGATATCAAAAAATATCCGGTCTGCTGTAGCGCGCAGTTGACCGGGAAGGCTTGCGTCAATTTCGAGGTCAAACACTTTCGCGTTTTTGGTGATCTGTCTGGTATACAGTGCCAGCTCACGCGCGTCAAGCGGCAGCGTGAATTTATTGTCCGGTATCTGGTCTTTGCGCATTGCCATGGGATAGCACTCACTTTCTCACCGGGCAAGGGATTGCCCGGTGATTATTTAAGATTGGTCATTTCGCAAGCCGGGGCGCAGCGATGCGCGTAGACCGCGGCCCAGGTGTTGACGCCGCCGCTGGAGGTCACGCCGACGGCACCGTAGCCGTTGCCACGACCCGCAGAGCGCAGCCGCACACCGCGGCCCACAGTGCGCTGTGCAAGGTCGCGGGTGATGCGCAGCGGATAGGTCTGCCACAGAGCCTGCGGGGTCTTTGCGCCGGTGCGCTCTTTCCAGTAAGGCCAGTAGCCGGTGCCCTCGCCGGACACCTGCGGCGAGCAGTAGATCTCCTGCAGGGAGGGCAGGAAAATCTTGTCATAGGTCACCACAGCGCTGCCGTCATCGGTGACGGTGTTGCCGTAAGTCACGACCTTCACGCGAGTCAGGGCGGCCTTGAAGTCATCCGAGAAGCCCGCAAGGAAGCCGGGCACGGTGTCTGCCTGATCGGGCTTCATATCCCATTCATCCTGCGGAGTCCACCACCCACCGGCAGCTGCATCGCTGTTGAGGTACTGGCGGTATGCAGACTTATGCCACCGGTTGTCACCGTAGCCAACGGGATGCAAGCCGTTCAGGTTGCCGTTGGGCTTTGCCAAAAATGTGCCAAGATTCGTGCCAGCGCTGCCAGCAGAGACGTTGCAGGTCTCCAGCAGCTCAGACTTCTGCTGATCCTTGTAGACGTACACCTTCCAGTTGGCGGGTGCAACGTCCGGTGCATTATAGAAGCCGGTCAGGCGTGCGCCTGCGGGTGCGTTCTTGGTCAGCGTGAACTGATAGACGGTGCCGTTCTTGACGTTGGTGCCCCAGTCCAGACCCATCTTGACGTTGTATGTACCAGCCACCAGACCGGCCTCGGGCACAACGAAAAACGCCTGATACGCAGAAAACTGGATATCTTCCAGAGATGCGTAGTGCATCTGCAGCACCATTGCGGGTGCGGTGGTGCCGGTCTCACCCTCGGCGATATCGTCCGTCTTTACCACGTCCCACGGGCAGTCGTAGACTTTGCCGTCCTTGCCGGTGTAGGCGTTGACAAGCTGGGTGCCCACCGGGAAAACCGCCGGTGCGTTACCGGCAGCCACCACGGCCTTGATGCCGTTATAGTCCATCTCCTCCACCACGCCGGTCTGTGCCCGCGCGATCACGCCCAGCGAGCTGGACATACCCAGCAGGGCGGCGGTCATCTGGTCAAGCTTTTTGCCGTTTGTTTTTGCAGTCTCGTCCAGATAGATAGGCTCCGTCACCTCAGTGGCAGTTACCTGCGTGCTAATTTCGTTTTCAGCCATGTGTTTTGCTCCTTTCACGATTTAACATATTTCATGCAGACTTTGCCGTCAACCACGACAAATCCGCAGGATTCGAGGGCTGCGGTGCGCGTAGCCAGCGCCTGCTCTGCCTGTTCCGCGCGGGTGGTTTCGGCGGTGATGGCGGCATCCAAGCGCTGCTCCTCGCCCTTAGCGCGGGTTGCTTCAGCGGCAATCCCGTCCGCGTTCGCCTGTTCCGCCGCCTTTGCCCGCTCCGTTTCCTCCGTGATTTTAGTGGATAGGGCGCTTTCGGCGGCTTGTGCGCGGATGGCTTCATCAGAAATGCTTTTCGCGTTAGCTTGTACTTCTGTTTTATCTGCTTTGCCAGCAAGCGCCGTGCTTGAATCGCTTTCCAAGTCCACAATGCCGTCCTCGATGTGGTTCAGCTGCGGAGCAGTAAGCACTTCGCCGTTTGCAAAGTTCTGTTTTTGATAGCTCATTGATAAGTTACCTCCTCTTCTTGTTTTTCAATCGGTGAGTAGATGAACTCTCCGTTGACATACAGATAATCGTAAAGGTTTGCCTTGCCGTCCTCCGGTATTTCACTTACAGAAATGCCATCTTTTAATTTGGCTTCGTTGAATGTTTCGCAAACGCTTAGAATGCGGTTTGTGCTTTTGTCAATATTTAAAACAAACATATCATTTAATCCCAAAAATCGTTAAAGGTATCATGTAATTGTTGTTTACGGTCGAATTATCGCTTGAACTCTTTTTTGAGTTGACAACCGCATTATAAAACCTAAATCCGACATTTCCGTTGCTATCGTCTGTATCATTTGACAAGATAAACGGTCTGCAAGCAGATGTCGGCTGATTAACAATGGAAACCGTTGAATCAAGCCCCCATGCATCTGTATAGTTCATATAAGAATCTGGGTATTCAACTCTGGAAATGTAAGGGTGAAAAACGCCAAGAAACTGATCGGACTTGTTTTCTACAACCATAGAAATGTTTCCAATGTAAGCTTTTTTTGAAGATGCCAAATCGTATGCTTTGCCGTCAAAGCGTATAAGGAACTTTGAGTATTGCATCGCATTCATTAAATCTATGTCTTGCGGAGAGAAAGTGGAAGATGGGCTGCTGTTTTTCCATAAAAGAACCATAATAGCACCTGTTGCAAGATTTCCCGCTGTAATCGTATCCGCTTTGATTTCCGTTGCGGTAATCGTTCCGGCTTGAATCACCTTTGCGTTCAGACCATCAGCGGAAATGTCCTCAGTCGTTACCGCACCCTTCAGGTTGATTTTGGACGCTTCGATTTGCACCGACTGCGCGGTCTGATTTATCGTGGAAGCGATATCGCCCTTGGAAACCTTTGTTTCAATCTTTTCGTTGGTAACTTTCAGTTGCGCGTCTGCGTAAGACTTTGCATTGCTTTCGGCTGCGGTTGCTTTGCTCGTAGCATCCGCAGCGGCGCTGTCAATTGCATCAGACTTTGCGGTCGCAACTTCTTCTTTTGTTGCACGCAGAGTAATAGCATCAGCATTTTGAGAAATCTTTGTTTCCGCTGCACCGATTCGCGTAGAAACGCCTGCCATGTCAGTTTGGTACGTTTCCTTCGTGACGCGGGATTCAATGGCAGCTTGCGTCTTTTCAAAATCAGAAGAATATTGCGTCTTGAACTGCGTCAAGTCGTTCTTGGTCTGGTTCGTCTGCGTGGCGGTCTGATTTATCTTTTCGAGGTTTGCCCTGTCCGTTGCCGCCTGTTGGCTTGTAACGCCGCTTGTAGACTGCGCGTAGGAAGAGCTTGTGACCGTTTCGCCAGCGCCGGAAATCGCTGTGTTGCAGTTTAAAGCAAGCGTAACGTTGGTGACAATGGTATCATGCACAACACCGTCTTTGTCCTTGTAGCGTATCATGTCCAGAGGGAACAAATACGGCGCAGACTTGATAGTGGCGCTATATGGGCGGTAGGCAAACCCGCCGCGTGCAGCTTGCAATTCCTTCAAGACGCCCTCGTAGGCGTTGGTCAGGAAACCGCAGTCACTTAGGTCAATCGTGTAATCTGCTGTGCCAGACAGGTATGTGTTGCCCTTGCCATCGTCACAGGTGAAGCCGGTAATAGTGATGTCGTTCTCCAACATATCACTGGAATAGCGCTCACTTGCGGTAATGGTCACGCCTGTCTGCTCATACCATTTCAGCACAAGCCGTCCGCTGCCATCCATGAACGAACAAGTGCCGGTAAGCTGCGCACACCATTGCAAAAGCTGCCGGTAGGTCAGCTTTTGGTTAGTATCCGGCAGACCGCCGATGCTGAAATAGTGGTTTGGCAGCACCGAAACGTCCGTTGCAAGCGTGACATTGCAGATGGAGCAGATTTTCTGAATAAGCGCGTCAACATGAATAGGGAAGGAGAGCGCGGAAGCGTTCACCTCACGGTCAAATAAGACCATGTAGTCTAACGCAGAGATGCTTATAGTGCTTAGCTTTCGGGGCGGCGTGTCTACAATGAACAAACCACAGGGAACATACGCAACGTCTTGATCGGAAGATGCAGAGCCAAGAATCATACGTCCAAGAATGCCCTTGCCAAGCGTTGCACCCTCAAGGACGCTAGACAGTTTGATACCGATTTTTACGTTCAGTACAGCGCCCTCAAAGGAGACATCGTTGAACTTGCCATCGTAGTTTCTCAGCTTCAAGGACAGTTCAGACGCAACGGCAGAGCCGACCTCGATTTTACTGTTGGTCACACAATACCGGTCAATCTTCAACCCGCCCTGAATGATATCTGCATCGGTGATGGTGAACATCTTGCTGCCAGCAGTAACCTCAATAAGGGCAGTCTGTTTGTTGCCCTCGTTGAAGGATTTTATGATATCTTGCGATACGTTGACCATCAGTGTGCAGCCCTTTCGATGATGTTAAAAGATATCCCTTCCCAGCGATTCATCCGCGAATTATACATCGGAACAGCACGGTCACCAACGTAGAACTCGCTGGTTTTCCAATCGCCAGCCATTGCATCGAGATAGGTGACGTTGATATATTCCGGGTTGAACGCTTTCAGGATAGCAGCGGCTTCTTTTATCGTGGTGTACTTCCATTCCAGTTCCAGCTTGACGCACTGTCCAAGACGTTTCTTGTCCATCTTGTTATCCTCTGTGCGCCCGGCATCGGATGCCGAAATGTCCTGTAACCGCCACTGATAAGAAGAGGGGCATTTAAGATACTGCCCATCCACGCTCCGAATCGGATTGTACTGGTCAAGTTCCATAAATGCCCCTCCTTTAAGTACCTACCGGGATAATTGTTTTGCCGTTGCGCTGATTCGTTCTGTTCACTGCCTGATAGAAGCTGGAAACGTTGACTTCTGCGCTCCCTTCCTTCTCAAGCAGAGCCTGTAACAGCTCGTTCTGACGGCGCAGAAGCTGGTTCTGACGCTCCATTGCAGCTTCAACACCTTCGCGGATGCCCTCAACGATTTGGTCATTGTTGGCAACTGCTGTGTGCCCGCCCAAAGAGCCGACCATCTCTGCACCGGCTTCTCGGGCGATGAACAGCTGCCCGGCATCGGGGAAACCGCCACTTGCAAAGCCGAAAATGCCTTTAAAAAAATCAACTACGCCGCCTATGGCATTGCCAACCCAGTCAACGACACCGCCGAAAGCATCTCCGACCCATCCAAAAATATCACCAGCAAAGTTGCCAACGGCACCAAGAGCGGAAAGAATCGCACCCGGAATGTCACCGGTGACCGCTTTGAATATTGCCATTCCTCCGTTGAGCAAGGTCTTACCCCACTTCAAAGCATCCCCACCCGAGCTAGAACCACTACCAGAACCAGAACTGCCACCAGAGCCGATACCTAAGTTGGAGCCAAACTGTTTAAGAAAATTCAGACCAGATTTAAGGATGTCTCCCCAATTTGTGTCGAAAGCTTTAAAGATAAAGTCCGTAAGGGTCTTTACGCCTTTTTTGATACCGAGAGATTCCCAAGCGTCAGAAAAGTCAATTCCAAGCTGGTTCAAGAACCTCTTTGTGCTTTTCAGAATAGAATCCCAACTGTCAGAGAAAAATTTCCCAATGCCTTTGTCTTTGTCAAACAAATCGCTGAAGAAGGATTTCAGCCCACCATACGCCTGTTTCAAAGCGGGAACTTGGTCTATGACCTCGCCAACTTTGGTTTTCAGGTTATTGAAGGTGGTAATGACGTTCTTCACACTGTCAATGGTGTCGGACACATTCTTGATGGCAGTAGAAACCTTGTCAAAAACAAGGTAAACGCCCTCAAACGCCTTTTGAATGGCAAGACCAGCAGCGCCAAAGAAGCCGTTGTACTGGTACTCGTTTTCAATCTCTGCAACGCTCTTTTTCACAAAAGACCGGATGTCGGAGACCGCGCTCACAAAACCATCGTGCGTGTTCAGGATGGACTTCGATGCAGCGGTAAGCGCGTCAATAGAAGATTTGAAGCCGTTGGAGATATCCTTGCCCGCCTTAGTAACAGCGTTGATGCCCTCTGTGAAGTCGCTCAAGTCGGTTTTCATCTTCTTGAACCAACCACCAAAGCTGTCGTTAGTGGTGCGCACAGAACGTTTCAGCGCGTTTGCGGTTTCCATCATGGATTTACCGCTTGCGTCAACGGAAAGGCTGATAGAACCATCGCGCAGACCGTAGTTGTCGTCTGCCAGCTGAGAACCGATGGCCTTTACCGCATCAGACACGGACTGGATGGCGTTCACCGCAAGGTCTTTGGCAGCGGAGATACCGTTGGCCAGACCTTTGTCGATAAATTCGCCAATGGCGTAGAATACTTTAGAAGGAGAATGGATGCCAAGAGCGTCCTTGAAACCCTTAACAAAACCATCTGCCAATTCACCGGCTTTGTCCGCAACAAGGTGCATAGCATCTTTCACGCCGTTGTAAAGGCCATCTACTATGTCCTTACCAAGCGCTTTAAGCCGTTCTGGGATGCTTTCAAAAAAGCCCACAAAGCTATCTATGACTTCTGGGATAACTTCGCTTGCTTTCTGAATCATTCCGTTTGCCCAATCAGAAACAGATTGATATGCACCGTAAATGGCAGACGAAATTTTTCCGGGAACTTCCATAAAGAAGCTGATTGCATTAGAGATAACCTTCGGGACTTCTCTCGTAACAGTGTCATAAAGGTCTTTTGCCCACCGAATCAGCGTTCCTACTGCATAGCCAAGAGCGTGCCCGATTTTCCCCGGAAGCTCAGAAAACCAGCTGACAACGGAATCGACAATGTTGCCGATTTTAGCTGGGATGCTTTCGATTGCCGGGATAACGGTTCCAGCCCACCAACTTTTCAAATCACCCCATTTTTTCACAACAGTTGATTTGATTTTGTCCCAGTTTTGATAAACAGCGATTCCAACATCAGTCAACGCACCGATAAGCAAGCCAATCAGCGCACCGGCAGCCGTGCCGATCGGACCTCCAAGAGAGCCGATAATAGCGCCAACGGCAGCACCGGCCATTGTAGAGCCAGTAGGAATCAGCAAGCCGTTCAGGATGTTCAAGCCGTTTGTTAAAGCGTCATAAATGCCAGTCACAAACATTGCAACACCGGCTACTACGCCAGCGACAGCTGCGCCAATTAACGCGCCGCCCATCTTGCCACCAGCCGCAGCGATTGCTTGAGCAACCGAACTGTCTGCAAAAGAGGTCATGATAAACTCTGCTATCTTCGCACCGAGCAGTGATGCACCGCCAACAAACGTAATAGCGCCAACTAGAATCTCTGCAAAGTTGATAGCATTCAGCTTGTCCTCAATAGCTTTCTTGATACCATCGAACATCAGGAAGAATCCAAGGCCTATCAGAATGCCACCGGCGACCATGCCTTTCAGAATGCTGATTTTTTTGATTGCGTCAACAAGGTCTGCAATAAAGGTAGTCAGCTTCCATAGAGCAAGCGCAGCGGTGACAGCGCCAATAATCGGAAGCATCCCTCTGATTTTTTCTTTGATGCCGTCAATCTGCTTTGCAAACTCTTCGTTGTACTGCTTGAACATATCGTAGCCGGACAAGTCTACATCGCCTAAGATGTTTCCAGCAGCGCCAGAACCAGAGCCAGAGCCACCGGAAGAACCATTGTCCTTCTGAATGACGTTCAGTTCATCAAAGCCCATGATGTAGTTTTTAAACGCCTTTGCGGCCTTGCCAGTTGCTTTGGTGGTGTTATCCATCGCATCCGTGACGCCGCCAACAGCATCGCTTGCACTACTAAAATCGGGGAACTCCACCTTCACGCCCATTAACGATGCGATACCGGTCACAAGCTCTTTGACTAGTTCAACGGCTGCGATCAGTGGCGGGAGGATGGATTTCAAGGCGGGGTAGAGCAAAGAACCAACGGCGCGAGCCAGACTGTTCAGCTGTGCCTGCAAGATACGAATCATATTGGCAGGGCTGGACAGAGTGCGGGCGAAGTCTCCCTGTGCATCGGTGGTCTGCTTCATGATGGCAATATACCGCAAAACAGCCTTATCAGCCTGAGACAGGGTAGAAACGCTCTGCGAATAGCCAAGATTAAGCAGTTCCTGTTGCAACCGTGCGTTAGAAATATCGACACCCAGACGGCGAATCGGTTCAAGTTCGCCGGAAATAGCCGCCTGAATCTTCGTAAAGGATTCTGCAACAGGGATATTCTTCAAAGAAGCGAGGTCGTAGCCAAGCTGCGTCAGGTTTTTCGACAGCACATAAGCCTTGTCGCTTGCCATACCAAACGAGGTGGTCAGACCCTGAATCGTCGCCATGTTGTTCATGGCTTCGGTTGGGTCAATGCCAAGCAGGGTCTCCATCTTGTTGATGAACGCGCTTGCTTCGCCAGTCATCCCCTTCATGGACACGCCGAACAGGTTTGCAGCCTCATAATAGCTGTTGAATTTTTCTGCTGCGTTGCCAAGATAGGTTGCGATAGCTTTTAGCGAGACCAGCTTTGCCATGTTCCGCATAAAGCCGTTCAGCTGATTGGAAAGGCTCATGTAGCTTTTTTTCTGCCGTTCGTTAGCAGCAGTCACGCGGTTAGCCTGAGTCACGACCTTGCTCAACTGTGGGGGCAGCTTCGCAAAGGCGTTGCCTACTTTGTCAAGCTGAGAAGCAAGGGGAGTAAGCGCAGCGGATATCTTCTGGCAAGAATCCGCGAAAGAATCAAGGTCTGCCGCTTTTAGCTTGTCGGTCAGGTCGGGAACAGTACCAATCGCTTTGAACGCGCTGCCAAGCGATTTCAAGCCGGAAATGTCTAAAATGGACAGGGGTGCAAGAGCATTCGTCAACTGCGTGATGCTGCCAGACATGGAGTAGAAGTCCACGCCGTTCAGAGCAGATACCGCGTTTGGAATCTTCTTGATGGCATTTACAACAGAGTTAACGCCCTTCACGCCAGCGGTCGTGTTGACAGAAGAGATGCCATTCAGGAAGTTTGTGACCTTATCCAGACCGGAAATACCGGCAGACGCTTGTTTCAGCGCGGAAATGGAACTAGACAGCTTATCAAGGCTGGAACAAACCTTGCCAACACTGCCCTTTGTCCGCAAATTAGAAATGGCAGTAGCAAGCTTGTCAATGTTAAGCTCTGCACCCTGCGATTCCGCAGAGATTTCTACGGATAAGCTTGTAATATCAACATCAGCCATTGCTACCACCGTCCTTCTGATTCATCATAGAGAACATCGCCCTCTTGATGCGTTCCTGCGCTTCCAGTGCGCGTTGGTATTCGTACTCGTCCTGCTCTTTCTGGGTAAGAGGAATCGGTCTATCCATGTACTTGATGGGGCTAGACCCTTTCTTGCGGAACATATTGCCAACCGTAGAGGAAAGCACAGATGCCGTGTAGAAACCATTTCTCCACGCTTCAACATTGGCTCTGCGGGCGCGTAGTTCTTCCGCGTCCCGGTAGACCTTTGCCAGCCAGACATCATCACGCCAGAACTGGTCGTAGGTCATGCCAATGGAAATGTAATAGGCTTCTACATCGTGGAACAGATTAGACACAGAGAATGGCTCTGTATCGCTGTCCGTTTTCTGAGACTGTGAGGTTACACAATCTCCCACGTTGCGTTTTTTGCGGTCTTGTCCTCTTCATCGGTGGCAATCAGAGCCTTGATAGAATTCGCGTACATCTCCATCAGGGCAGAAATCAGACCTTCCTTGTTCTCGGTGTGCACAAGCATATCATCGACCGTCTTTCGGTTGATGCCCTTGTTGCGGGCAATGAACGCGCCATAGAACAGAGCGGAAGTGTTCTTGATGGGGTTGATGCCGTTAGAAAACTCGTAAATCTGGAAGCCGTTGCGTTCAGTGGCTTCGGCGCTCTCGCGGGTAAAAGTCAACTCGTAAGTGTTCTTGCCATCGGGGGAATGAAAGTTGATAACCTTAGCAGCCATAATAAATGCTCTCCTTTATAAATAGGGGCAGAACCAAATCCGTTGTTCAGTTCTGCCCAGTTTGATTGATTCGATTTTTGCGGTTTAGCCGCCATTAACAGTCAGGCTCTCGCTGAACTTCGGGGTAGAGTGGAAGATGCAATTGATGGTCATTTCCACGACCTCGTCTACGCCAAAGCCGGACAGACCGACCTGATGCATACCCTGCCAAGTAAAGCCGGAACCGTCCTGCATCTTCAGAGCGTAGTATTTGTCCACGTTGCTCTCAGAGGTATCGTCATAACCAGCAGCCTTGACGGCGGCGTAGTCGGTCTTGTTGTAGTTGGCGGTAAAGGCTTTGGTGTCAGCCTGAACGATGCCAAAAATCTGCTTCTGCATACCATCAGACAGGGTGGTTGCATCCAGAAGGTTCGGGTCGGAGATCAGGTCGGGCACATCCTTGATGTCGCACAGCTTCGTCAGAGCGGTTGCGCTGTCGCCACAGTAAAGGGTAGTGTTCAGACCGGAGATAGCAGTACTCATAGAATGTTTACCTCCTTAGTTTCGGTAAATCATTCCGTCCTCTCCGATTGTTGCCCCGTAGCTGCAATCAATCCGATAGACGGAATTGTTGTACAGCCCATTCAACGGGGCAAACGATTTGCGATAAAATTTAAGCGGTTCAAGAACAGAATCCACGATTCCAACAATGGAGCGTGCTTCCGCAATGCGTCCGGTATTCTTATTGGAGTAGACCCGCACACGCAAGGAAACGGCAGCGTACTTGCTGTGACCAGCAGAATCAATGTGCACAGGCAGATTGCTGTTTTCCTCTATCTGCACACACGGGAACTTCTTGGAATTGCTGTCATTGATTTCACCAGTGATAAAGATGCCGGGAACTTGCTTTCGCAGCTCCTTAGCAACAGCCGTGTAGATAGAATTGAAATAATCAATCAACTATTCCAAACCTCCCTCCACGTTGCTTCGACCTGAGAAGCCATTTCCTCAACAGCTCCCCACATAGCCATAGCTGCATCGTTACCGCTGGTGTAATTCAACTGGCCTTTGCCGTCTACTTCCTTGACAGGCGTACCAGCATTGCCGGATTCTCCGTAGTAGTACCAGCGCTTATGCTTGCCGTTTTCCTTGCCGTATGTGCCGTGTTCACCAACGCCATTAGGAAGTTCGCCACCATAAGCAGAGTGCATAACGCCAGTACCAAACTCGATAAAAGCAACCGATTTGCCCTCTGCAATGATGGTGCAGGTGTTTCCGTTCTGCTCAACACGGCAAGAAACATCGTTGTTACCGGCATATTCTGCATTGGCAAAACGAATTTTCGCCACATCAAGCCCTTTGTCAGCCAACGCCTTTGCAAACTCCTGCACCTTTTTGTTCAGGGCGGTCTTGTACTCCTGTATCTGACGTTCCGCATCACGAAGTCCGGCATCGCTCAACCTCACTTTAATTTTCACTTGCAACCACCTCTTTCAGCGCATACAGCGTGTCCGTGATATGCTCTGCGACCTTGACTACGATGTAGTTGTAAGGCATATCCGGTTTTACACCGAACCAGACATGGCTACCCTCGCAAAGTGAGTTATTGTTAAGCTTGCTGGAAGAGCCTAAAATGTCCCTTGACGCCAGCTTTGAATATCCAATAAGAAACCAATTTCTCCGTTTCTTTCTTGGTGTACTGACAACGTAGCTGTAATCCGTGAACGCGCCAAAAGGGCTTGCTTCCGCAGAACCAGTAGGCGGGCTGACGTTCAGCATCAGCTTTGCGGGGTCGCTCCACGTCTGCGATGTTTCGCCGGTTTCATTGCCCCACTCGTCCACGACAGGCGTTTTCTCGCCAACAGGGTTCGAGTACCACAGCGGGCGCTTGTCCAGCGGGCTTCCATTGAACATCAGCCGATAACACCTACTCTCGGAACCACTTCATTTAACAGGGACTGTGCCACATCGGAACTTTCCCACACACGAGTAATGCCGTTGTTGGTATAGCTCGTCTGTCCGTTTGCGCCGATGTGGTTATACAGTTCCGCTGCAATGCGTATCTGCAACGACTGATACTGCGAGGGCAACTCGTCCGGTCTGTTGCCGAAGGGGTAGCCCTGCGCAAATATCTTGTCTTTGGCGAAATCAAGCAGCAGGTCAAAGAGTGGGTAGTCCTCGTCCGTGATTGCACGGTCAAGTGCGGGGGCAATGTACTGCCCCAGCTTGACTGCCGCTTCAGAATACTGATTTCCCATGCTGCTTTTCTCCTTTCGCCTTAATAAGCCTTGATGCAGTACACAGCGTCCATGCGCTCAAAGGACGGCAGGACGATTTCAGAAGCATAGACGTTGGCGTTGACCGGGTGAACGGTCAGCTCGGTGGTAATGGCAACGCCAGTGTTCACGATGGACACGGATGCGCCGGACTGACCAGACAGCAGATCGGCTTCTTCAGGAGTAGTGCCGTACCAAGTGCTGCCCAGAGCGCCGGAAGGAGCAACCACCACCATGCCATCGGGCAGATACTTCTCGCTTGCGCTGTACTGGTCTGCCT
>ERZ780226.1726-NODE-1726-length-16496-cov-3.879144_pt1 | contig 16496 bp, 12 predicted proteins | sample MGYA00511165_ERZ780226 | MGnify/ENA primary metagenome ERZ780226 (study PRJEB29588, sample SAMEA2152373) | human gut metagenome | biome: human gut; feature: human-associated habitat; material: faeces | place: Denmark | collected 2008/2010 ...
CACCGCTTCGGACAAGCCGCGTGACGGCATTGACTTCTTTCCGCTCAGTATCGATTATGAAGAAAAAATGTATGCGGTAGGCAAGATTCCCGGCGGCTTTACACGCCGTGAGGGCAGACCGTCAGAACACGCTATTCTTACCTCGCGTGTTATCGACAGACCTATGCGTCCGCTCTTTCCTAAAGATTTAAGAAACGATGTTTCTATCGTTTCTACCGTTTTATCGGTTGAACAGGACAATGCTCCTGAATTCTGTGCCATGATTGGTTCTTCGGCCGCTGTCAGTGTGTCGGATATTCCTTTTAACGGGCCTATCGCCGCTGTTTATGTTGGCTTGATTGACGGTGAATTCATTATAAACCCGACAGAGGCTCAGAGAGAGATTAGCGAGATGAACCTCACCGTTGCCGGAAGCAAGAAAAAGGTCGTTATGATTGAAGCCGGTGCTAATGAGGTTTCTGAGGACGTTATGTTTAACGCGATTATGTTTGCTCATGAGGAAATCAAAAAGCTCTGTGATTTTATTCAGAAGATTCAGGATGAAATCGGAAAACCTAAGTTCGAGTATGAGCATATGGTTGTTGACGAAGAATTGTTTGCTGACATCAGGGACTATGCCGAAGAAATGGTTAAGCAGGCAATGGACACAAACGACAAGACAGTTCGCGATGCAAGACTTCTTGTTGTTTATGATGATGTGTATAACCATTTTGAAGAAAAATATCCTAAGGACGAATTCCAGGCCCAGATAGATGAAGCTCTCTATAAACTTCAGAAAACTGTTGTAAGAAACTGGCTTATGTATGACAAAAAGCGTGTTGACGGCAGAGGTATCCTCGAAATCCGTCCGCTTTCAGCGGAGGTTGGACTTCTTCCCAGAACGCACGGAAGCGGCCTGTTCAGCAGAGGTCAGACTCAGGTTCTCACCGTTGCTACACTCGGCTCACTCGATGATGCCAAGATTATAGACGGCCTTGACAACGAGGAATACAGAAGATACCTTCACCACTATAACTTCCCATCATACAGTGTCGGCGAAACACGTCCGTCACGCGGACCCGGCCGCCGTGAAATCGGTCACGGCGCTTTGGCTGAGCGTGCTCTTGTTCCTGTTCTGCCGTCTGAGGATGAGTTCCCTTATGCTATCCGCCTTGTTTCAGAGGTTTTAAGCTCAAACGGCTCAACATCTCAGGGAAGTATCTGCGGAAGCACTCTTGCGCTTATGGACGCAGGTGTTCCTATTAAGGCTCCTGTTGCCGGTATATCCGTTGGTCTTATCACCGACCCCGACAATGACGATAACTTCCTTACAATGGTTGATATTCAGGGGGTTGAAGACTTCTTCGGCGATATGGACTTTAAGGTTGCCGGTACCAAAAAGGGTATTACCGCTATACAGATGGATTTGAAGGTTGACGGGCTTACCCCCGAAATCATCAGAACCGCTCTCGAACAAACAAAGAATGCAAGATTCTATATCTTAGACGAGGTTATGTTAAAGGCTATCCCCGAACCCAGGAAGGAAATCTCGCCTTACGCTCCTAAGATTATCAATATGACTATCCCCGTTGATAAAATTCGCGAGGTCATCGGTTCGGGCGGCAAGGTTATCCAGGGCATACAGGCTGACACAGGTGCTAAAATCAGCATCGAAGATGACGGTCAGGTATTCATCGCCGCTATCGGCGCCGAATCCGGTGAAAAGGCTAAAAAGATGATTGAAGACATCATAAAAGAGCCCGAAGTCGGCGAGATTTATGAGGGCAAGGTTGTAAGCGTGCTTGACTTTGGTGCTTTCGTAAATATCCTCCCCGGCAAGGACGGTTTGATTCACATTTCAAAGCTTGCTAAGGGCAGAGTCGAGAAAGTTACCGATGTTGTAAACGTCGGTGATACCGTTAAGGTTGAGATTATTGAAATTGACGAAAAGAAGGGCAGAATCAACCTCAGAAGAATCGAAGATTAAAAATAGTTTTTATAAGCACCCTCAAGGCCGATTATAGTCTTGGGGGTGCTTTAACAAAAACGCGGATTGTCCAATCCACCTTAAAATTCTCGATTTTTGTCGGCTTTTCTTTATAGCTGATTATAATTAATATGTTTACAGATAAATTTCAAAAAGAGGTAATGAATAATATGATTACCAGAGAAGCTGTACCGAACGATGCGGAGGCACTCCTTGAAATATATGCTCCTTATGTGAAAGACACTGCTATCACATTTGAATATGACGTTCCTACTGTCGAAGAATTCAAAAACAGAATTGCTAATACTACAAAAAAATATCCGTATCTTGTTGCTATACGTGATAATAAAATCGTGGGTTATGCATACGCAAACACTTTTAAAGACAGAGCCGCATATGACTATGCTGTTGAAACAACTGTGTATGTTGATAAAAGCTGTAAAAAAAGCGGAATAGGCAAGGCTCTGTACCTTGAATTAGAAAAAGCCTTAGCCGCCAAAAATATAATTAACCTTTATGCCTGTATCGCCTACCCTGAAAACGATGATGAATATCTGACAAAAAACAGTGTACAGTTTCACGAACACTTAGGTTATAAACTCGTAGGAAGATTCCATAAATGCGGTTATAAATTCGGACGTTGGTATGATATGGTCTGGATGGAAAAGTTTTTGTCTGCGCACCCTCACAACCGGTAAGCTATGAGGGCGCGTATATAATCTTTGATTTCAAAGAAATTTAAATATTATCTTAAGACTTTGAATATAAGTACTTTAACAAAATAGGGCTTAAAATAGACGACACAATTATCAGAAGAATGACCGATGTAAAGTATACCGGCGTCAGCATTCCGACAGCAAGCCCTTTTTGTGCCACTATCAGCGCAACCTCTCCGCGCGCCATCATTCCGACACCAATCTTTGCAGAATCAAGCCACGAGTTTCTGCAAAGCTTTGCCGCCAATCCACAGCCGATAATCTTTGTTATCATTCCTACAGCAACAAACACAATCGAAAAAACAAGTATCGTCATATTAAAGCTTTCTATATTTGTTTTAAGACCTATGCTTGCAAAGAAAAGCGGCCCGAATATCATATATGAATTTATATCCATCTTTTCGGCAATGTATTCCGAATCACGAATACTGCACAAGATTATTCCGGCAACATAAGCTCCCGTAATATCGGCAATCCCGAAAAACGTTTCTGCTGCATAGGCCATAAACAAGCAAAGAGCCAATCCGATAATCGGTATTCTTCTTGTATGAGGATATTTTGAATCAAATAATCTGAACAGCTTATAAGCTATAAATCCTCCTATACCTGATACAGCAAAGAACAACACGGTATTTATAACCACTTTTCCCACGCTTGAATCAGGTGTTTTAAGTCCAATAACAAAGGTTAAAACAATTATTCCTATAACATCATCGATAACGGCCGCACTCACTATTGTTGTTCCTATTTTGCCTTTTAGATGACCCATCTCGCGAAGCGCCTGTACCGTTATACTTACCGAAGTCGCTGTCAGTATTGTTCCGGTAAACAAGGCCTTATAGAACTCATCACTTCCGATTGGTGAAAAGCCGTAAAACACCATATATAAAAGCGTTCCGCCAATCAGCGGCACAAGAACACCCGTACACGCAATCGCAAATGCAACCGGCCCCGTCTTTAAAAGATCCTTGATGTCTGTTTCAAGACCTGCGGAAAACATAAGTATAATTACGCCTATTTCAGCCATTTGTGAAATAAAATCACTTTGCGCAACCCATCCGAGTATACATGGACCTATCAAAAGCCCGGCAATGATTTCTCCGACAACCTGAGGTGCCTTCACCTTTCGCGCAAGTATACTGCACAATTTGGCAGCCACTAAAATTACTGCAATGTCCCTGAAAATAGTATAGCTTTGCATTTCAATCTCCATTCCGCCGCCCTGTGCCGGCATAAATTGTAATGAAATTTCTCTTATCCTCAGAGCAAGGAATGATAAGAGATTATCACCGACTTTTTATTTTATCACTTTTAAGTAAAAAAAGCAATAGCTTTCATCTATTTTTTCAGGAAATCTTTCTGTAGTTTTAAAACATATGTTACATCAACGTCAAAAAATAAAATATAGTTTTCCTTAGCTCCCCATAACTAACCTGCAAAGCGAATTGGTTGAAAACTATTCTATCACATTTTTTGGTTGTTGTCTTTTTTTGCAACATATCTACTTTAGCATAACAACGGATATATTTTCATCTATTTATATAAAGAGTTTTTTAAACTGTGCTGCGCCTTTTTTAAGTTTAACGGTTTTCTTAACTGTCTTATTTCCGAAATGAACCGTGATGTCATACTCGCCGAAGAAGCCCCTGAACGCAGCAATTCCGTCAACCGCGGGAACGGTAAGCTCCGTTGTCCACTCTGTGTTGATAAGCTTATTCAACGCTTTATATGCCGCCTTTTCGTTATAATCGCCGTCAATCAGACCTGTTGAAGGAAGATTCTCGTCAAACGCAACCCTCTTAGTTGTCAGAACGCCGTCATCGGGCATATTCCACCATGTGATTCCCGTAACGGACGGATGTGAAAAGCACACCTTATAAAGCCGTTCAGCCGCAAGAGCCTGAAGCTCCTCATCATTCTCGCCTCCGAATTTTGACGGAATACTTACCTCGGAAATATTTATCGGTTTTCCAAGCGTCGCATATGTATCGAGGACGTCATAGAGCATTTCCGAGTTATAGACCTTTTGAGGGCCGTTATCGCCTAAGTGACACTGCATACCGATTTCATCGATTCTTACGCCGCGGTTTAACAAATCCTTTATATTCAGATAATATCCGCTGTACTTACCGCAGAATTCAGTAAATGATGCCCAAACTGTGTCATTCAGAATAAGCGTATTGTTCGGGAAGTATCTGTTTGCCAAATCAAAAATCCAAAGGCAATAGTCATCTTCGGGAACAATATACTTTGCGCTGGGATTTCTTCTGTCTCTCATATACACATCATAAATACGCGACGGCTCGTTCACAACGTCAAAGCGTTCAAAAACGTCCTTGTATCTCTCCGAAATTTCTTTAAACCGCTTCTCTATATACGGCTTTAATTCAGAGAAGTCATCAGGAAGCCACCTCGGAATAAACTCATGCCAGAAAAGCGGATGTCCCTTCATTCTTATGTTATGCTTTAAGCAAAATTCCATTACTTTATCAGCGGGCGGCCGTCTGTAGACCTCTGTTTTTGTGTCGGCATCATATCTGAGAAGTCCTTTCTCCGGCTCTGTTCCCTCCCAATAAAGCGGTACAGCCGCACTGTTAAAAAGTTTGCAGAATTTTTCCTCAAAAAGTCTGTTCCTCTCTTCGTCATCATATTGACCGAGCATAAAAATATTTGCCCCAAAGTTAAAGTCAATATTCTTTAGCTTAACCTCAACATCGGCATTCTCTATTTTGTTTCCATCTTTATCAAACAAAAGCAGCTGAAAGTTACCTTTTCGATTTCTTTCTATGTCTTTGTCGGCACGCTGATTAAAAACACTCTCACCGTCTTTTATTGCCTTATACACTGTGTTTTCCTGCACTATAAATACCCCCTTCAAGGTTTTTTATTTAATTTTATCAGTCTGTTTTTAATAAATCAACCTACAATTCGTTCAAAATAGGTTTACTTTTCGTAAGTTATATGCTATTATATATTTATCAAAGAATCGGGGGATTAAAAAATGTTTTTTACCTGTGAAAATCTATCTGTTGAAATAGTCGACGTTCTTGAATTCTATCACGAGAACACCCATAACGTCGGAAACCGCCGCTTTAACTCGCTCTCCCTTCGTCTGTCCGCCGACAAAGAGATAATCAGCGGCGGTACAAGTCGGCATATATCGGAAAACACAATCGGGTTCTTTCCGTCACACCGTTCATACAAAAGAGTATCGAAAAACGAACATTTAATATCAATAAATTTTATATTGTATAATCAAAGCTTTGACGAGCTTGAATTCCTCAAGCCGAAAAATGCCGGCGAACTAAGCCGCCTGTTTATCGGCATCCTTGAAATTTCAAGGCAGAAATCGTGCGGCTATAGGTATGAACAATTAAAGATTTTTTATGAAATAATGCGCCTTCTTTATATTGAAACCGTAAGTGACACGATAAATCCTCAGGACGAGGATATGAATGACATAAAAAAATATATAGACTCGAATTTTTGCGAGCCGAGCCTGAGCGTTGCTGACCTTGCGAGGTCGGTGTATATGAGCGAGGTCACCTTCAGAAAAAAATTTCACGCCGCCTTCGGAAAGGCTCCGAAACAGTATATCATCGATAAACGAATCGAATATGCCATCTCTCTGTTATACTCACAAAATCTAAAAATTTCCGAAATAGCGAAGCTGACCGGCTTCACAAACGAAAAATATTTCAGCACCCTCTTCCGACGAAGATATTCTATGCCGCCGTCGCAATATGCGAAAAAGTAATCTACCATATTTTGTTTGATTTTAAAATTCACCGACAATTCCATAGTCAGCATAATCGAAAATACGCGCGTCCTTATCGGGGTTGATTGCGATTATCGTTCCACTGTCCTCTATCGCACAGGTATGATGAACGGCTCCGCTTATCCCGACAGCAATATAAATCTTCGGGGCAACCTGTCTTCCGGTCAGACCCACCTGTCTCTCATACCGCATCTTCCCCATATCGACAAGTCCGCGTGAGGAACAGACCTCCGCGCCTATTTTGTCCGCAAAGGAATAAAGTTTTTCTATTTTATCCGAAACGCCGCGGCCGCCCGAAACGATAACATCCGCGCTCGTCGATTCTGTTCTGACCGTTGCCATCTGCGGCTTTGTGATACATTTTATTTTAGCTGTGATATTTCCGCTCCGTGCCGGGCGGTACATATATAATATTTCGCCGTCCGTTTCAAGGCTTGTGCAATCGGCACAAAGTCCCGTTTTCAATATTGCCGCGGCAATAGGAGCGTTATTTCTTCCCCAAAAATCCGAATTCCACAAAATTGCATCGGGCATATCTTTTTCAGCCATATCGGCAATCTCTCTCGGGTCAAGTTCATCCGTTACGGTCAGCTTCTCCGCCATGGGGCGCGCGATTTCAGCCGCTTTTTTCCCCACCGCCCAAACATTTTTAAGCTTCTCTCCGCTGTACCGTTGTTTTTCACTTCTGTCATCACCGCTGCGGCTCTTTAAGTTTTCAATCAAGGGCAGCAGCTCGTCAAACGTTATAAACTTACAGCTTCGCCTTCCACACTCGTTTTCAAAGGTCTTTAAGACCCTTGTCGGAGAACCGCCAAGGCCACAGCGGTTCGGGTCGCAATTTATATCCGAGTTATCCCAGTGTTCAACCTCTCCCTCTCTCGAAAAAATACTCGGAAAGCGGAGAACATATCCTCTCTCGACCGTCACAAGAGCGGGCGTATCAATACGCACCTCTCCCATACGGGTCTCGGCAATCATTTTTCTTTTATCTGTCTTATCTGTCTTATCTGTCTTATCCGTTTTATCCGTTTTATCCGTCTTAATTTTAATTGTGCCGGCTATCAGAGAAATTCCTAAGTTTTGCGAAAGCATAGGCCCTACCTGAGCGGTGTCGCCGTCAATGCTCTGCCTTCCGCAAAGAATCATGTCGGCATCAAACTTTTTTATTGCCTTCCCGAGTATATAGGCAGTCGCAAGGGTGTCAGAACCCGCAAAAATCTTATCGGATAAGAGTATCACTCTAACCCCGAGCCGCGTTAGCGGCTTTAAAGCCTCTGCGGCGGCTTCGGGACCCATTGATAAAACCGTTACATCGTCTGACAGGGTAAGTGCACATTCCAAAGCAGCTTCGTCAAACGGATTTATCTCTCCTCCGCACACCTTTACGCAAACAACTGTTTTCATCGGAATAACTCCTCTCTAAAAAAGCTAAGGCTGACATAAAATCGTTCACATTACTGCGGATAATTTTAATCAGCCTTATATCCTAATATTCTCCGTTATATATATTCTCTAAGGCCTTTTGAACAGCCTTATATTTGTTGAAAACAACGTGATATTTCTCGGTATTTTCAAGGTTCGGAATTGTCTGAGACACTATCTCGTTACAGATTTCGACCGCCTTCCGACAGCTTTCAAAAACCCCGGCCGAAACACCGGCAAGCATTGCCGAACCGAACGAGGAATCGGCATACTTCATCTCAACAAGTCTCAGATTCAGTGCATCCGAAGTCATCTGCCGCCAAAGCGGACTCTTTCCTCCGCCGCCGATGATTACCGCACTGTCGTTATGCGGAATATTTATATTTTCAAGCGTCCGCATACAATCAAGCATAGACATAGCCACGCCCTCTAACACCGCCCGTGTAAAATGCGCCTTTGTGTGAGACGCGCGGACTCCGACAAAGTCAGCGCACAAATTCGGATTTGCATACGGGGTCAGTTCACCGTTTAGATACGGATGGAATATCAGTCCGTCAGCGCCTATCGGAACTTTTTCCGCCAGCGTATCCAGCTCCCGGTAATCTCCTCCGAAGGTATCCCTGAACCATCGGTACGATGCCGCACAGGACTTTGTTGCCGTTCCCGGATAGAAAAGACCGTCTGTTATATGCGAATAGTTTATCAGATTGGTGTCGGGATAGGGTCTGTCAGTAATAACGCATATCCTTCCTGCGGTTGCAAGCTTAAGCGTCATCTGACCCTTGCTTACCGCTCCTGCGGCAAACACCTCCATAACCGTATCGGTTGTTCCGCAAAGCACAGGCGTTCCCTCGGCAAGGCCGCTCAGCTTCGCCGCCTCGGACGTAACCCTTCCGACTATATCGGCCGGCCTTACAAGCTTTGGCATCATCTCAGTGTCTATATCAAGAATTCCGCAGAGCTCCTCACTCCACTCCATCTTGTTTATATCAAACATCATTGAGCCTTCGGCCTCGATATAATCGGTCACATAGTCACCGGTAAGACAATGTCTGACATAGTCCTTAGCAAACATAATCCTCTTTGTTTTTTCCCAGTTCTGCGGCTCATTATTTTTAATCCACATCAGTTCGGGAAGAGACCATATAGTATCGGGCTTGTGCAATACCTGTCTTTCGATTATGTCCGAAAAATTTTCTTTAAGATATTCGACCTCGGCCGTACTTCTCGTGTCCGTCCAATAAATTGCAGGGCGGATAACATTAAAATTCTCATCCATTATAACAGCGGTATGAGTCGCCGCGTCAAGCGAAACAGCGCAGATATTCTCCGCCGAAACACCGCTATTTTCAAGAACGCCGCTTATGTTTTTGACCGTTGCATCGACCCAATCTCCCGGATTCTGCTCCGCATACCCCGGTTTGGGGTAACTCGTCGGATATTCACAGGTGCTTGTCGCACAAATTTTTCCGTCAGAGTCAAGCAGGGTCGCCTTTGAAGCACCGCCGCCGAAATCAATACCCAATAAATACTTCATTTTTATACCTCGATTGTTATTTGTTAAGGTGAGCGTGTTCCTCATCTGTTGTCATATAAAAACCTCTGTCCTCGCCCGCCATAATCCACAGATAATAGTTGTCATATCCCGGCGCGGTATGGAATGGGTGATAACCTCTCGGAATTTCAACAAAATCACCGTTTTTAACGGTATAAGTTTCGTCAATGTCGCCCTCCATTGTATATACACGCTGAATTCCGAAGCCTTGCGGCTTTTTGAATTCATAGTAATAGATTTCTTCAGTCTCAGCCTCAATCGGCATATTGTCGTCATCATGCTTGTGCGGAGGATAGCTTGCCCACTGGCCGCCCTTAACAAATGCCTCGCCTATATAAAGCATTTTTGATTTTACTCTCTCATCAAGAATAAAGTGGGCCTCTCTTTCCCATCCCGGCTTACCCAGATTCTTGATAATAACGTCCTCAGGGTTAATTATAGCCGGTTCAAATGTTTCACAGCAGGGTGACTTTGATACGCAAATCTGAACCTCGCCCCTTGCCTTAATTGAATACGGAGTGTTCGCCGGTACATAAACACAGGTTGCCGCCCCGTCAAACACGTCCTTACGCCTTCCGACGTTTTCAAACTTAAAGTTCTCGCCGTATACATCACACTTACCGCCGAGGATAACCAGCGCATACTCCTTATCCTTCTCGCGGTATGATTTTACATCGCCGTCCGCAAGACGAAGCATATCTATTTCCACCTTTTGGCAGGCACTGTTTTCTCTTTTATAAATTTCAGACTTGCCGAACTTTTTATTCCAGTTTCTTTTATAGTTCATTATACCCACGCTCCTTCAAGAAATTTTTAACCTCATCAAAGTCGGGGACACTCTCACGAGCGCCCACGCCCGTACATTTAAGCGCCGATACCGCGCTTGAAAAAGTACAGCATTTTTTATAATTATAACCCATCTCCGCCGCAAATGCAAACGCCCCGTGAAAAACGTCACCCGAACCGTTTGAGTCAACCGCGTCAACCGGAAAGGCAGGGTAATGCCACACCTCGGCTCCATCATACATAACGCCGCCGCGCTTTCCGTCAGTGATAACGACTACCTCGGGCGAATACTTCTCATACAGAAGCCTTGCCGCGTCCTCAATGTTTTCGGCATTTGTGTGCCCTAAGGCAAATTCCGCCGACGGAATCAGAATATCGGCATAGACAAGAAGCCTTTCGACTCCGTCATACAATCCGCCGGCATCATACAAGACCTTTGTCCCGCTTCCGGCCGCAGCTTTCGCGGCGTCAACAGCGGCGTCAAGGTCGTTTCCGTCAACCATCAATATATCGGATGTCGCGACGGCCGACCTTTGTTCATCCGAAAGCACAAGCGGCGGAAGCGTTCCCTTATCAAAAACACAGGTTCTCGACGCCGTCTTTTTGTTCAGCCATATAAAAGAAGTAAACGCCGCTCCTTCCAATCGATTTATAAGGCTTGTGTCAACGCCGAAGCGTTTCATATCATCGACCAAAAACTGACCCATCGCGTCCTTGCTTAAATTCCCGATAAACGCGGCTTTTGCGCCGAGCCTTGCCGCGGCGCAAAGACCCGTTGCACACGGTCCTCCGCCGCTTATCTTAACCGCATCGGCACGCATTTTTGTGTCCTCGCCCGGCATATCCGAGAGAGTTATAAGCGTGTCATACACATTTGCTCCGATTCCTGTAATCATACTCTGTTCCTTGCTCCCAAAAGGTCAATCTTGGTAAGTGCAAATTCTTTTACGCTTTCGATTGCATCCTTCATAAACAAATCTATCGCCACTAAATCTCTCGATGTCTCAAAAACTTTATCGAGGAACGAATAACAAACATCCGTGCCAAAGTTAATCTTTCTGATTCCGGCATCAACCGCCGCCTTTAACTGATCATCGGGAACACCGCTTCCGCCGTGAAGAACGAGGTGAGCGTCTGTTGCCTTATGTATATCCGAAATTCTCTGAATATCCAGCTTCGGTGCTTTTTTATATCTTCCGTGAGCCGTTCCAACCAAAATAGCAAGAGCGCATACGCCCGTCTTATCAACAAACTCAACCGCCTCATCGACCTTTGTGAACTCCTGCATCTCGGCGTCGTTTACACTTCCGATATGACCGAGCTCGCCCTCAACGGGAATCCCCACAGCATCGCACATCTCAACAACCTCTTTGGTTGCCTTCTTATTTTCATCAAACGGAAGATTAGAGTTATCAATCATAATTCCGCTTGCGCCGTATCTGAGCGCTCTTATAACCTCTGTCTTGCCGGCACCGTGGTCAAGGTGGAAGCAAACAGGAACGCTCGCCCTCTTAGCGGCGGCCAAAACAATCGGAGAGACAAAATATCCTTCTTCGTTAGTAAAAAGTCTCGAATAGCTCTGGATAATCACAGGCGATTTTGCTTCCTCCGCCGCTCTTATGATTCCCATAACCGTCTCCATATTATACACATTGAATGCAGGGATGGCATATCCACCCTCCTCGGCCATATCAAGTATCTGTTTTAAGTTTATAAGCATTCTGAGATAACCTCCTCTACTGTCTTTAAGTCAATGCCGTCAGGCTTAACCGAAAGCATCATCTCATATTCAGCCGGACACTCGGTTACAACGGTCTCCGCACCCATATTTCTTGCGTTAATCCAGCGTGACTGTGCCACTTCCTTCATAACATCGGGCATATACTCATTCATAATAAGGTTTCCGGCAAGCATAGTATCTTTTCCGAATATAAGCATTTCGCGGTTCTCTCCGCACGCCTTTATAATATCTCTTATCGGTTCAACCTCCTCAAGGTCTCTCGAAAGCAATGCCGAATCCTGAATCGTGTACGCCTTATTTGACTTTTTAACCTTGAGTGTTCCGTTCTTAATCAGCTCAGCCATGTATGAAGTGAAGGTAACAACGTTTGCGCTTAAATTGATACCCCACTCTTTGTATTCACGAAGGAATACCTTAGCATCCGCAGGGTCATAGCATACAACGGTCTTAAAGTTAAGCACCTTTGCACAGTTTTCCATAACCCCCTTTGATTCTGCCGTCTTTCCGATCAGGGTTTCAATCGCATATCCGCTGTCAGGCTCGTTCTTCAAAACCGTGAAGCTTACCCCCGCCTTTTTCAAAAGTCTGATTGCTCCTATCGCCGACTTCGGGCTTTTATATATCGCATCTCTGCCCAGGAACAAAAGTGTATCGGCCGTCTCGGGAAGCGAGTCGATTTCCGCTTTAAGCTCTGAATCAACCTCGGCTATGCCATAGACGTTTCCTGTATTTTGAAGATTTTCAATCAGCTTCATTATGTAAGGAGGGGTCTTACCCTTCATAATCAATTCGCTTCTGACTTCCTTTACCACCTTAACCGGATCCCAGCCGGTCACACACTCTTTTGTGCAGGCGCCGCAAAGAGCACATTCATATACGTTATCGGCAACACCCTCGAGCGGCTCTGCATCTCTCTCAACGAGTGAAAGAGCAAGCATTCTCGCACGGGCGGTATTTCTCTCCTGGCCTGTCACGTTTCCTATCGGACAGATATGTCTGCACATCCAACAGAAACGACAGCTATCGATAATTTCTTTACTTTTTTGTGAAATAAGCATATTCAAGTACCTCCTTACAGTCCAAGTTTAAACGGATTCATAATTCCGTTCGGGTCAAGTGATTTCTTCAGTCCTTCAAACACCTGCATAGCGGGTCCGTACTGTTCCTTCATAAGCCGGCCAAGCTTGATTCCGACACCGTGATGATCGTTTACAACACCACCGTTAGCAAGAGCGGTTCTTACGCCGCAGCTCCAGATAGCGTTATGAAGTCTGAGTGCCTCGTGCGGATCTTCGGGAACATCATCGATTATAAATCTGTCATAAATCATACAACCCCACTCATACCAGTGCGAGAAATGTGCTATAAACCGCGCCATCGGGAAGTTGGTTTCAACTGCCTTCTTCATTTCCCAATAGATTTTTTCAATCTTATCATAAGGTGCGATTGTATCCATTGTTCCGAAAAGCTGAGGAAGATCCATCATATTTCCCGGATAGAAGAAGGTTATCTTCTCCTTCCACCACTTTTCGCCGTATTCAGAGCCTAAATCCTCCGCTCCGTACTTAGCAAAGGTCTCCATCATAATCTTGTGTTCAACATCTACTATTTCCTTAACGCCTTCAATCGCGATGTTCATAAACGCGCCCTTTTTCTCAACGCCGACAATTTTCTTGATTAGGGTTGAAGTTTCGGCTTCATCATAAAGACGCATAACCGACGGCTTAAACTTCTGAAGAAGCTCCTTGCCCGCTTTAAAAGCATCGGTCATATTATGGAACAAAAATCCTCTGAACTGACGCGATTCGGGTTGGTCATATATTCTCATCTGAGCCTTTGTCATAACACCGAGAGTACCCTCAGAGCCAATGAATATCTGATTGAGGTCGGGTCCCGCTGCGTGCTTCGGCGCAGGAGATGTGTTGATTATATCACCGTTCGGAAGAACCACCTCCATACTGAGTACCATATCGTCAATCTTTCCGTACTTGGTTGAAGAAACGCCGATACCTCTGTGCGCAAGAAATCCGCCGACCGTTGAGCAGGTAAGCGAACTCGGATAGTGCATTGTCGCATATCCCTTCTCATTCGCCGCCCATTCGATGTGCTTATAAATAGAACCCGTTCCGCATTCTATGTACATACTGTCGGTGTTAACGTCATAAATCTTATTCATACGCTTGGTATCGAGAAGGATACCTCCGGCAACGGGAAGCGCACCGCCCTGCGTTCCGCCGCCGCCGCCCCATGTGGTAACGGGAAGCTTATAATAATTCGCTATCTTAAGCACCGCCGAGGTTTCCTTTGCATCCTTCGGCGAAACGATTATATCAGCCTCGGGCATTCTCTCGCCCCTGTCCGCCCACATTCTCGAAAGCCAGAAATAATCGACTCCGTGAGTCAGCTTGTCAATCTCACGCGTCGAACAATTCTCTCTTCCGACAGCGTCCTCAAATTCGGATAAAATCATATCCATCATAAAACTGTTTAACTGCATAATTTTTCCTCCTTATTTTCTGCTATTTTCTGCTTACTCTTCTATCGGGTCATAGTCAAGCCCCGGAATATACTTACAAAATTCTTCAAGTATTTCGGCATAGCTTCCGTATGCCTCTGTCATATGGTGAATGTACGGGCCGTTTATCAGTTTTTTCTCTATGCCCGATAAATCCTTAAATTCCGCCCAAAGGTACGTGCCGAATGTATGCGGGCCGTCGATTGTCTTAAACTCGCCGCCGAGAAGGGTATACTTACCCTCATCGCCCTGGAAACGTGCAATTGTATACCTTCCGTCCCTCGCCTTAAACGACGGCTTTGTGTTAAACAGCCTTGCCTTCTCATTCTCAGCCTTTATCGAATACGGGAACGGGCCGCAATGCCACAAAAGCTCGGCGTTCTTGTTCTCGGGGTGTCTTGTCGTGAACTCGCCGAACAGCGGAGCCGCCTTTCCCCTTGAAGCACATCTCAAAAGCGCACAGGTGATTGCACCGTGAACATCCGATTCGCACGCAACAATATATCCCATATCATAGAGAATACTCATAGCGAGACATGGATTTGAGCCGAGGGCAAGAGGCATAGCCGTCCAGCACTCTGATGCAAGAACATCCGCGCCCGTTTCCTCAAACACATCAATATAAGCATAAACAAATGCGGCGAGCTTACTTATATCATCATCGGACATTCCCGAAACATCATATTTTGACTTAATTTCTTCAATATCCTTTGAAAGTTCTCTCGCCTTGCTTATTAAGACCTTTCCAAACTTTTCCTCAAACTGAGCGATATTATAGTTGTTCATATTGATTCCGAACTTCTCAACAAGCTCAAGTTCGTTATACATAACGCTTTTAAAAGGGGTGAGTCTCGTTCCGACCTGAGTGACATTAAGCTTTTTAAAATTCTTAACCATTGTGACAACAGCAAGGAACTTTTCAAGGCCGGCTTTGAAAATATCGCTGTCTACCGGACAGTTTTCTATGTAAGAAAACGGAATGTGATACCTGCGAAGCTGTTTGCTTATCGCGAAAAGTCCGCACTGTGAGTCGGTATAACGCATACCGTCCGCTTCAAAAACAGTATCCTGCGGCCCCCACAAAAGAACGGGAACCCCCATCGCCTTCGCAAGCCTTCCGCACGCTTCTTCGTTTCCGAAGTTACAGTTAATAATAAAAATCGCGTCAACCTCTTCTTCTTTTAAATAGGAACAGACCTTATCACAGTCGGCATTATCATAGAAGATACCCATATTGTTGAGCCATTCCATGTCAACATACTCGGTGTTTTCATCCCGAAAATTATTTTTTATATAGTCTAAAACAATATTTTTTCTTTCCACACCCTTTGCAGGCTCAAAAATCCCCTTGCGTGTGGCAAAATCGCCCAAATTCCTAATATCCGGAACCAGTCCGATTTTTATTTTATAATCTAACATTTAAGCACCTCCTGAAAATAATTTTCATAAATCGGTTATTTATTTTACTAATATTACCATCAATAATGTTTTTTAAATCTTTTTGAAAATGATTTTCAGAAACAATACTTAATTCATCAAAAGGTGCAACTTCATTTCCATCAAAATAATTAGCTAATCTTAATGTTGATTTATGTATGTTGTTTAAATCTTCATTAATACTATTTAGATCCCAACCTGTATCAACAAAAACTCTTTTCTCAGTCGATGCATAATAAAACACTTGTCTCTCATACTTTACTCTTTTAATAAAATGTGGCTTATCATAAATTACTTTAATATCTATATACGGAAAAACATGATTTGAAATTGTTTCACCAATATATCCAACCATTCCTTGAATCTCTTCTTGTGATGCTAGTTCAAACGGAATTTGAAATATTTGATCTTCCTGTATTCCGTTTTCACCATTATTGTACATTTTATTAATGATAATTCTAACGCTTTTTGCTTTCGTCTTTCCGTTGTTTTTAACATTAAGATATAATACATTATTAATACTTCTCAAACTAAATGATAATTGAGGTTCATTATCTTTCATTAATTTATATTGATTTAT
>ERZ780226.1730-NODE-1730-length-16488-cov-26.203736_pt1 | contig 16488 bp, 12 predicted proteins | sample MGYA00511165_ERZ780226 | MGnify/ENA primary metagenome ERZ780226 (study PRJEB29588, sample SAMEA2152373) | human gut metagenome | biome: human gut; feature: human-associated habitat; material: faeces | place: Denmark | collected 2008/2010 ...
ATTTTACAAAATCCCTCTTTTTATTCTTTTTTGCAGCTTATAGGGCTGCCAGTATCTTGGCGTTGGCATCATCCACTTCTGAGCTTTTGATGGAGCGGAGATAGATTTGTGTGGTGGTTTCGGAATGATGCCCCAATGCCTCGCTGATGACGGACATAGAGATATCATTGTCTCTTGCCGCCGTTGCCCAAGAATGGCGGGCGACATAGAGGGTGAGCTTACCCTTGACACCTATCTTAGCACCTAACTTTCTGAGATGGTAAGAGATACGTGCTTCCGCATTGTGATATAGGCGCACCTCGTCTTTCTTTTTGTCAATAGTTTTATCCCGTCTTTTGGTCTCATCAACAGCAAGGAAAGGGAAGAGATAAGGTGAGGTGACGGTCTGCGCCTGGTACTTTTCCAACAACTCCTGCATCTCATCCTCCCATCGGATGGTGAGGCGTTGACCAGTCTTGCTTCGGGTGTAATGGAGATAACCGTCCTTAAGGTTGGATTTGCGGAGATGAGCCAGGTCGATGAATGAGATACCACGCAGATAGAAACTCATCAGGAACGTATCTCTTGCCATCTCTTCCTTGGGAGTGAGATCCTTGACAGATTGCAGACTCTTGATCTGGCTGACATCCTCTGTAGGTATGGCTCTCTTGCGGGTTGGGGCAATACCGGTATAGACACCCGTAAAGGGATGCTGCTGTGGCGTCAGTCCCTTTGCCACAGCTTTGTTATAGGTGGCACGGAGGATGCGGAGATAAAAGGAACTGGTGTTTTTGCATACCTCCGCCGTATGATGCAGATACGCCTCATACGAGCGCATCACTTCAGCATCAATCTCTCTTAGGGCAATATCCTTGTTGTCTCGGTATCGCTTAAAGCTGTTGAGGGTTGCCTTGTAATGCAGTGAGGTGCGGTATTGCCCGTTCTTCAGCAACAGGACGATGAGGAGGTTCATGAACTGGAATAACGACTCTGATGTTTTCTTGTTTCTTGACATAATACGTAAATATTTTTGTAAATTAATAAAAAATGATAGGGACACCTCTGTCTCTACCAAAGAAACAAAGATGCCCCTATATATAGTAATGTATCAGAATCGATAGTTTGCACATACCCGTTGTGATGGCTGATGAGCTCGCTCGCTTTCATTCATAGGCAGTGTCGTTGCCGGGTTCGCCTCTTCCTTTTCTGCAGCCTGCTCCGGTGGTGCCAGTTCCAGTTGTATCTTTCTGTCCAATGCAGCCAGTTCTGTCTTCAGACTTTTCTGCTCATCTTCTCTCTTCCAGACCTTGGAAGCAATTTCCTGCAGCTGCGGTATCTCCTTCTCCAGTGTCCTGCATCTTAAATCATACTGCTCAATGTACCCTTGTATCTTCTGCAGGGCATTCACAAAGTTGTTTGCCGCAGCTATCGGGTCTGACTTGGCGAGATGTCCATTGTTGTACTGATACTTGTAATGGCCCTCAACAACAAAGCGGTTGTCAACAAATGGAAGCCCGTTCTCGAAACTTGTCTCGCTCACGACCTTGATAGGGAAACCATAAATTGCACCGATTTCCTTGTATTCCCCATCTGTCCTCTCCGTTTTTGCCATCCTTTGAAGCTGTTTGCCTATCACTTCCAGATTATTGGACTCGAGACCGATAAGGGTGATGAGATTAAGTATATTCCCGTCCTTGTCCTTCTTCGCCTGATACATAAACTTGTCGTAGTCCGCTGTCATGCCTTTAAGTATAGCTCGATTGCCGTCCAGTTCTTCTGACTTTGATTTCAGTTTCAGTTCCGAGTCACGCTTGCCCCTGTTGAACGATTTGCGCTCACCCTCCAGAGAAGCAATCTTCTTCTCCAGCTTCGCCTTGTCAAGCAAGTCGGTATTGCCGGAGAGAATAGCCATATACTCTGAAAAATTCATGCCCGATTTCTCGTCCATCGCTCCCTCGTCAATGGTTCTCGCTCCCAAGGCTCCGCTTTTCAACTGCGAGATAAAAGTCTGCTTGCAGTGCAGGAGGTTAAACTTGTACGAGTCAAGCGACTTTTCCACCGCATAGATGATGACATCCACCTTGTTGTCGGCATACAGCTTGGCAATCTCGTTGCCGGCACGCACCCCTCGACCGTCACGCTGTGCCAAGTCTGACGGCCGCCACGGTGTATCCAAACGATGGATAGCCACACACCGTTTTTGTGCGTTTACACCTGTACCCAACATGGATGTGGAGCCGAACAATACTCGCACTGAACCCTCGTTCATGGCTGCTATCACCGCCTTTCTTGCCCTCTCGTTCTTGCATTCCTGAATGAAGCGAATCTCTGACGAGGGTATTCCATAATCCTCTATCAGCTTACGCTTGATTTCAGAATACACGTTGAATTCCCCAGGTCTGTATGTGCCAAGATCTGAGAATACGAACTGCGTCCCCTTGTGATTGTCATAGCGTTTGTAATAGTCCGCTATCATCTTGGCACAATGGCTTGCCTTGTTGTCGGGATGATCCTCACAAGTCGGGTCTATCATGCGCATATCGAGAGCCATCTTTCGGGCATAGTCTGTGGCTATGAGCATCTTTGCCTTCTCTTCCGTTTCCGACAGAGGCTGTCTTCCGAGGATGGTGGCATCACCTGTCTTGGCAAACTCCATCAGCTTTTGGATGAAATCCTCCTGCTCGGGTGTCGGTGGTATGTTATGAAGAATCTCGTTCTTCTGTGGTCTGTCCACGCCAACCGCCTCCGCCGTGCGATAGTCGGTTATCTCGTTGTAGAAAGCAGCAAGCTCCGGTACCTTGATGAAGTATCTGAAACGCTCCTTCTGCACGATGTTGTTGGTGACGTTAAACTCGAAGTCGGTAGTTTTCTTGGCGAAGATTGCCGCCCACGCATCGAAACAGCGGATGTCCTGACGCTCCAGTTCCTTGGGGCGCAGGTACTTGAAGAGCAGATACAACTCAGTCAGTGAGTTACTGATGGTTGTTCCCGACAGGAATGTCGCTCCCAGATCTCTGCCAGTCCGCTCCTGTATGGTTCGGATGGCAAAGAGCATATTGAGTGCCTTCTGGCTTCCCTCGCTGTTGCCGAGTCCTGCCACACGGTCGTGTCTGGTGTTGAACATGAGGTTCTTGAACTGGTGACTCTCATCCACAAACAAGTGGTCGATGCCCATCATGCGGAAATCCACCACATCATCGGTGCGCTGCTCGATGCTGTAGGCTATCTTCTGCAACTTCACCTCCAGATTCTGCTTTCGCTTTTCCAAGCCTTTGAGCATTCCCCTCGACACGTCTTTGCCCTGCGTGCGTATCACTTCCAAGTTTTCCTCCACGGTATCAAGCTCCGCCTGCAATATCTGCCGCTGGAGTTCTGGCGATTGCGGTATCTTCCCGAACTGGTCATGCGACATGATTACACAGTCATAGTCGTTGTTCTTGATGTTGTTGAAGAAACTGACACGGTTCTTGGTGGAAAAGTCCTTCTCCGAGGCATAGAGTATCCTCGCATGGGGATAAGCTGTCTGATAGGTGGCAGCTATCTCCGCGACATTGGCTTTCAGCCCGATAATCATCGGCTTGTGAGCCATACCGAGGCGTTTCATCTCATGCGCAGCCATGCACATGATGAGGGTTTTGCCAGTTCCCACCTCATGGTCACATATCCCGCCGCCGTTCTGCAAAAGCATCCATACACAGTCCTTCTGACTTGGGTACACACTCTTGACACCATACTTTCCGCCAAGGGCTTTCAAGTCCAAACCGGGGAAGGTCTGGTGAGAACCGTCATACTTCGGACACACGAAGCAGTTGAACTTCCAGTTGTACATTGTGGTCAGCCGATCCTTGAAGGAGTCAGACTGCTCTTCCAGCCATTCAGTGAAACCGTTGCGGATTTCGTCAATCTTGGCATTGGCAAGCTGTATGCCCTCGCTGTCACGCACCTTGATGTCGTTGCCGTGTTCATCCTCACCGATGCTCTTCATCATGTCGGGACAGGTGTTGTGCAGGGCATGTTTCAGAAGACTCATGCCGTCATAGTGGCGGTAATATCCCTTCACCATATACTCATCCGTGATGGCCATGGTCTTCATACTGCATTTTGCCGAATATTCGTCCATGCTGTCGGAATAGACGATGCTGACCTGTGTATTGAAGAGGTGGCTCATGTAAGCGGAATACACACCTGTAGGTATCCAACGCTCACCGAAGTTGAAGTCCAGGTCCTCAAAGGCTATCGGTTCGGGAATGCTTGCCTTCAAGGCTTCCAACGACTCTCTCACGATTGCATGGTTTGGATTTTCCTTCAGCCATTCTTCTATACGCTCCGCTTTCTCTATGACATTGCCGGCAATGAAGCGGTCGGCTATCTCGTAGCCGTCTATGAGTGGATTGTAATAGATGCGCCCTTTAAGTGCTTCCGTCAGTTCCTGTTCCGTCATATCCGATAATTCAGTCATATACGGCAAGTCGATACGGCCGAACTTGTTGAGCGAGGCGGTGAGCGCTTCCTCTGGAGAATCCACATGACTGACCTCGTCAAGCGAAAAAGAGACCGGGTGGTCGAAGATGTCTGACTTTGTGAACTGTCCGTTTTCTACCCGTTCCAACGACAGCATGTCGCGCCCTGAGGCATCCATAAGGATGAACTTCACGTTCTGCTTGGCATTGAGGTTGCCGAAGCGGATGAAGAAAGCGTCATAATAGACATTCAGACTCTCACGCATCTGCTTGTTTTCCGTCTGTTCTTCCGCTTCATAGGTGTAAAGTTTCTGATAGGCATCACGGAGGGCGATATACAAGACAGCCTTTTCTTTCTGCTCCATATTCAGATCCAACGGCATGAAGGTAGCACCATACTTGGTAAGGTCTTTCAATACACCGATGTTTCTGGCAGAGTCGAGCACCATAGAACCCTCACGATGAAAACTTTCCAGTTTCTCATCAAATGGACGGGGCTTCATAACATTCTCTTTCTTCTTTGCCAGCTCTTCCCGCTTTCTTTCTTGCTCTTTTTGTTGTTCCCGCTCATGATTTGTTTCTTTCAATGTGTTCTGAGTCTTGGAATCTTCTTTTGCCTCATTCCCTTTCGACTGTCCATGCCCGATTTGAACTTTGAGAACTTCTATCGGTTCCATCGGCGGCTTGAACTTCGGATCAAGCGTATCTTCAACGCCCAAAGCCTTGAGTTGTTCCTGACGGTGCAGTTCCGCCTTTTGGCGCAGCAGCACCCTGTCTTCGGGAGCCATGGTCATCATCATCTCGTAAAAGCCGTTGATTGGCGGATTCTCTTCCCAAGAGATGCTTGCGTATGGCTCATCCCCAGACAGGATTGGTTTTGCCTCTTGTGCAGTTTTGTTTCCCTGCGTCGTCTCGTATCCCGGTGCCACCTCGTTTTCTCGTGCCACCTCTTGCCCCTTTACCATCACGTGCTCCAGTTGCGTTTCGTGCATATGTACTGTCTCATTTCCCCTTGCCATTATCTGCTCCAGTTCAACTGCGTCCCTTGGTGCCGTTTTGTGTTCCAGTTCCACCTCGTCCCTTGTTACCGTCTTGCGTTTCTGTGCCGTCTCATGCCCCTTTGCTTCTGCCAACAAAGGCTTTTCTTCTTTTTCTACTGGCTTTGTCCCAACTTCAAAAGTCGGATTGACGCTTTTTACCAACGGACTTGCTTTCTTTCTAGGCATTTTCTTGGCGGCAGCACTCCCTGTGGCGGCTGCCCCCGCTGTGGCTGCAGTTTTCTTCTTCATCGCATGCCTCTTTAGGCGGTTATCTTCTTCCATGCCCCAAAGGTCAAACAGAGTCATTTGAACTGGCGGCTGATGATGGGATTGCCCTGTTGGCGGTACTGATTCACTTTGCCTCGGTTTTGATTGCCCTTGTTCTAGCCCTGGTTCTGGTTGCTTTGTTTTTGAATGCCCCAGTTTTGTTTGCCCCGATTGCGATTGCTCCTGCCCCCGTTCCACCTTATTCCATAAGGTGTTATTCCCTGTAGCAAGTACTGGTTCACTGTGCCCATGTTCTATTTGCCCTTGTTCTGCCCCCAGTTTTGTTTGCTCCGGTGCTGCTTCTATTTGCCCCAGTTCTGGCTCCATTTCTGGTTGCCCCAATTCAGGTTGCCCCAGTTTTGTTTGCCCCACCTCCGGCCACCGTTCCACCTCATTCCATGAGGTGGTATGCCCTGTAGCCAGTGCTGGTTCACTGTGCTCCATTTCTAGTTGCCCTTGTTCTGCCCCCAGTTTTGTTTGCTCCGGTGCTGCTTCTATTTGCCCCAGTTCTGGCTCCATTTCTGGTTGCTCCGGTGCAGGTTGCCCCAGTTTTGTTTGCCCCACCTCTTGCCACCGTTCCCCCTTATTCCATAAGGGGTTTTGCTCTGTAGCCGATGCAGGTTCACTGTGCCCCTGTTCTGGTTGCGCCTGTTCAGATTGCCCTGGTTCTGGTTGCCCCAGTTTTGGTTGCCCCGGCCACCGTTCCACCTCATTCCATGAGGTGGTATGCCCTGTAGCCAGTGCTGGTTCACTGTGCTCCATTTCTGGTTGCGTCTGTTCTATTTGCCACCGTTCCACCTCATTCCATGAGGCGGTTTGCTCTTCCCCCAAATATCTGCTCAAATGAAAATTTCTTCCGAAATCTTCATTGAGCATTTTTCTTAATTCTTCAGCAATGCCTTCCACGCCATCCTCATGCGTGTATATCATTGCAGGTTTGCCGAACGGGTCAGTATCCAACTTTGCTGTTGTATGGATAATGCGTTCCGGATGCTCCAGAAAGTAGTTGTTTGTCGGAATGCGGTTCTCGTCATTATAGACAGTGTCAAGCAGGTTGTCGTCTCCTCGCAGCGACTCCTTTTGGCTGTTTTTCTGGAGGATGATGAGGTCACTGCCCACTTCCGTATTGGCATTTTCCGTGAACAGGTTGTTGGGCAGGCGAATCGCTGACACGAGATCAGCATGATAGAGCATCATAAAACGCGCGGCACTGTTGTTTTTGGCATTCAATACGCCTTGTGAGGTGATGAAGGCAACCAACCCACCATCCCTTACCGTATCAAGAGCCTTGACAAAGAAGTAGTTGTGTATGCGTCTGGTGACAAGTGCCCTCATGCCTTTCATGGCTGTATAAGACGGATCAAATACGGCAACATCGCCAAATGGAATATTTGAGATGGCGAGGTCGAAGTAGTCATTGAAAGGCTTTTCTATCTTCTCGAATCCCTCTATGCGCACTTTCTGCTCCGGGTGCAGATGGCGAAGTATCTTTCCCGTAAGCAGGTCTTTTTCAAAAGCCATAATGTCTGCCTTGGGATTGTTATCCAAGACGGAATCGACAAAGGCACCGATGCCTGCCGAGGGTTCAAGTACCTTTTCGGGGATAATCTGATGCTCTTTCAACACATCCGTCAGAGCCTCCGTAACGGCTGACGGCGTGTAGAATGCCGTGAGGACAGACTGTTTCAGACTGTCCATCAACTGTTTGTACTCGCTTTCATTCTTGCTGTTTTCACGGATAAGTCTATGCAGTTCCACTGTTGGAGCAAACAACTCAAGGTCTGACTTTGCCCAATGGACGGCATCCGCCAGTTCCCTGGCAGGGTTCAGGATGCACTTCAATCCCCCAAATCCGCAGTAGCGCTCCAGAAGGAGACGCTCACGGGCAGTCGGCGTGCGCTGTTCCCTGTCAAGGATGAATGCCGTCTCTATCGCCTTGATGTTGTCGTTCAGCTGTTGTTTTCTATTGTACGCCATTTGACTCTATGAAAATGGCTACGGCTCCCGTCAACTCTGTATAGAGCTGGTCGTAGTCCGGTGACTGGGCAAAATCATCATCGGTGAGGTCGTAAATGGAATACACGTTGTCAACCAGAGGCAGGAGGTTCTTGACAAACGCTTCCTGATCTTCTACTGCTACCTCCAGGGGAAACTCACTGTCAACAACATCGTACAGGATACTGTACTTGGAAATATGGAAACCTTTCAGCAATGCTGACATGGCAAGCTCTTGTGCCGCATCGGCAAAGAGGGCATCACGCCGTGCCTGCTCATATACTTCTGCGGCATGGTCTGCACGTTCGCGGATAAAGTCCGCATCGCTGGCTTGTGGGAAACGGTTCTCCCTGAGGTGGTTCAAGAGGTACAGTCCGTAATAGGACAGCTCTGTCTGTGCCTGTTTCTTTCTGTTCATTTGTCAGTTGAATGGATTAAGTGGTGAATAATAAACCGTGGATGGCGGTTGATGTTTGTGTGAAAGCAAGAAAAAGGCACTCGGTATCCCTCCGAGTGCCGCCACTTAATCCACAGTAAATAAAAGCATCCTGAATCAAGACACCATTTATGAACCATGTTTCGGTGGCAAAGGTACAAACTATTTCTTGTATCTCTTCACATTTCCTCGCTTTTCTGCTGTTTTGCGCTCTGCAAAGACGAATTTCGTGTTGAAATTCTCGTCAAAGGCAATGGCTGCGGAGAACGATTTGCCTTGCTTGCTGGTGAAACCATTGAGCGTTCTGGTCTTGCCCTTGGTAAGCAAGTCGGTTACGTCGGCATCAGTGAGCAACTTTCCTGCTACCTGCTTGAACACTGGCATACCGCACTCCTTGTTGCTGCATCTTACTACCTTTCCGAAGAACTGCATGGTACCTTGCTTGCATTTAGGACACTGGCAGCCGGAATCCTTGTGGCTGAAAAGTCTGTCACAACCTAACAATTCCGCAGTGATTTCACGGGTATAACCTTCGATACTATGGGTGAACCCGTCTGCACTTGCTTCACCTCGTTCAATCTTGGCAAGTTCCGCCTCCCATTTGCCCGTCATTTCCACATTGGCAATCGCCATGTTCTTCACCACGGAATGTAGGGCGAGTCCTTTTTCCGTCGGCACGAGTTTCTTCTGCTGGCGCACCATATACTCTCGTTTGAGCAGGGTTTCGATGATGGCGGCACGTGTGGCAGGTGTGCCAATACCGCTGTCCTTCATTGCCTGGCGCATCGTATCATCTTCTATCTCTTTGCCTGCGGTCTCCATTGCTGCAAGCAATGTGGATTCCGTATGCAAAGGCTTAGGTTTGGTCTTGCCCTCCGTGATGGTGCAGCCAGAAAGAGTGATATGCTGTCCTTCTTGCCAGTTGGGAATGACTTGATCCTTGACCTCATTGTCTGTTGCGTCTGCATCCTTGTCCTGCCTTTTGTTCTTTTCCTTGAGCGACAACGCTCGCCAGCCAGTCTGTCGGATGATGGAGCCACTGATGCCAAACTCAACTTCATGATCCACTTGCGCCGATACTGATGTGATGTCCTTGATGCAGTCTGCCGAGAACGCTTCAATCATCCGGCACAATATCATGTCATAAACGATCTTCTCGTCCTTGAAAAGACCAATGGCTGCATTTTCTGTGATGAGCAGGGCATGGTGATCGGTCACCTTGGCGGCATTCACGCTGTTCTTGCTGTAGTCCTCACTGCCAGGCAAGAGTTTCACTTTCTCTCCATATTCCGAATGATTCTCCAGATTCTTGAAGAGTTTGGGAAGGGTGGCAAATACATCATCCGAGATATAGCGGCTTGATGTTCTTGGATAGGTGATGAACTTTGCCTCGTAGAGTTTCTGGGCGATGGAGAGTGTATGCTCTGCCGTGAAGCCATGCTGGGAGTTGGCTTCTTTCTGCAAGGTGGTAAGGTCGTAAAGGAGCGGTGCCTTCTCCACCTTTCGCTTGGTTGTGACCTTTGTGATGATGGCAGAACCGGTATCTTTCACCTTATTATATATGTCGGTTGCGGTAGCTTCGTCTGTCCATCGGTTGGCAGATGTGAACTTCAGTATATTGCCACTGTCTGCATCAACCACACCGAAGTGTACCTGCCAGAACGGTTTCGACTCGAAACGCTTGTGTTCCCAATAGCGTTCGCACACCATGCCAAGGGTCGGAGTCTGCACACGACCTACGGAATAGGTGCCACGTCCTGCGGCTATCGTCAGGGCTTGTGTGCCGTTGATGCCGACGAGCCAGTCTGCCTCACTTCGTGCCTTGGCTGCATGATAGAGATTGTCATACTCCTTGCCATCCCTGAGGTTCCGAAGTCCCTCACGGATGGCGGTGTCCGTAAGCGAACTGATCCAGAGACGGTCGAAAGGTTTCCTGCAACCGAGATACGCATAGAGGTATCGGAAAATCAATTCTCCCTCACGTCCGGCATCAGTTGCTACGATAATGCGCTCACTGCTGTCAAACAGCTTGCCGATAATTTTAATCTGGGCAAGCACACCTGCATCTGGTTTGTAGCCGTTCTCTGTCTTGACTTGTCGGGGAACAAGAACGAACGGGTCGGGAATCACAGGCAGATTCTCCGCATGGAATCCCTTCATGCCGTAAGTTTCCGGCATGGCTGGCTGCACTAAATGTCCGAATGCCCATGTCACAAAATAGCCATTGCCCTGCATATAGCCTTCCTCACGCTTGTCAGCTCCCACAATGTGGGCGATTTCCTTGGCTACGCTTGGTTTCTCTGCGATGATTGTCTTCATTGTCTGTTGTTTTTGTGACATCCGCAACCGTGGGATAGACGGTCGCAGATGTCGGTTGTTATGATGGATGATTAACTCTGTGGATCAAGTGGCGGCAACTACATCTTCACGCTTCTTGCCTTTCTCTTTGGCTTCTGTTCCTCGGCGTTCTGTTCCTTCTGCTGCTTTTCGTTCTTTGGCGCAGACTGTCCCGGACTCAGCGGATCCTTGGTGTGCTTGGTCGCCTCATGGGTCTTGCCCTGCTCGTTGACGGCGACTTGTACCTTGTTCTCATTGGTCGGAATCTGTTCCTTCGCCTGTTTGAGGTCTGGATTGTTGCGGTAGGAACGTGGCTGCATCTTGTCGAAATCGAACTTCACATAGGCGGTATAGGTACCGCTGCCGTTCTTGTTCGGCACTTCCTTGATCTCGATGGTCTTGCCTGCCACATAGTCGTCCTTCTGCTGCTCGGTCAGTTCCTTCTTGAAATAGGTGTTGAGTCGGCGGATGGTCCCGTCCTCATTGAGCCAGTGGTTGGGATCTTGCTGCTTCTTCTGACCACCCGCATCACCTTCTGCCTTCTGCTCCTGCTTGTCAGCGGTTTGCTTCTTGTCGCCATTCTGTTTCTGACCTTGTGCCTGTCTTGTGCTGCCAGGCACGAACTCCACGCCACGCTGTTCTACATTCACCTGCAGCAGCGGTGTAAACTTGCGCCCGTTGGCAAGCTCAATCTCCTTGCGAAGCGGAATACCTGAGTAGAGCACCCTCTTGTCGTCCTTGGTAATAGGTGTCTTGCCGATGGTATCGGGTATGCGCACCTTGTTGGTCGGGATGTCAACAATCTCATTGGTGAGACGGTCGATACTGATGAAATGAGGACGCAGCTCACCTGTATTCTTGTCGGGGAAATCCACAACCTTTCCGAGGTTGCCGTTCTGCAACAGGTTCTTCTTGTCCTCTGGAGTGAAGGTATAGCCTTTGTAAGCGACATCGAGTTTAGGCTCGTTGCGCACGAAATGCGGCACGAGTTGCAACTGGTCGTTATCGTCCTTGCGGAATGACAGACGGGCCTGTATCTCTATCTGTTCACCACCGAAGGTCGGCTTCACAATCACAAGCCCCGTCTTGCCGTAGTTGAGCAGGGCTTTCATATCCTTCTCATTCATACTGTTGAAATCTATGCCATATTTGGCACCAAGTTCCTGCAGGTTCACATCGTTACCACTGATGAGGTTCTGCTTTACACCCGGAGCGGTCTGTGCCTGCTGTTCGGTTGCGGTCTGTTCTGCTTTCTGTTCCATGTCGTTCTCTTTTTCGTTGGTTTGTTCAGATGATACATTCTCTTTTTCTGTATTAGCTTGCGTCTTGGACGCATCGTCAGATGATGCGGTTTCTTTCGCCTGACCTTCCGATTGCTTTGCCTCTTTCTCATAATTGGAGGTGTCAATCTTGTGGGCGGAAAGAATCTCCTTGTTAGCCTCCGGATCTTTCAGTAACTCCTTCATCACGCCAAGCAGGTTTTCCACCTGGTCTGCCGCTATGCGGTAGAATCCGAATCGGCTTGGTTCCTTACACTGGCGGAAGAAGTTTCTAAAGAAACTGTCCATCAAGTCACTGTTGCGGTCAAAACGCAGAAAGTCGGGCGTGTTCTCCGCCTTGGCGGGCACTCGCTTCGGGGTGCCGTCTCTGCTGAGTCCGGCGACGACGCTGATCTCGCCCGTCTTCTCGTCACGGACTACCAGCACGTCCTGTTCATCACTCTTTTTCTTTTGTACCATAATTGTAAATTTTTAATGGTGAATACTGTTGTTATTTGAATTTTTGGTGAATGCGAGTCATATAATGCTCCACATTCTCCTGATTGAAATTCTTCACGTTGTTCTGGATAAATTGCTTCACGTCTTCCTCCGTGTAGTAGGTCTTCTGTCCCAGCCGCTTGTAGGGAAGCACTCCTAGACTGCGGTAGCGTTGCAGGGAACGGGGAGAGATTTGAAACAGAAGACAGAGATCCTGATTGTCGAGCAATTTCTCGTTGATGCCAGAGCATCCCTTGTCCTCTCCGCTTCGCTCATGTCTCAACATCAGCATGTCATAGATGCCGTCAATCTTCTTGTGCAGGTCATGCAGATATAATTCCAATCGTCTCAATGTTCCATCTTCCATACTCATGTCTCCTTGGCAATGGTTCGTTCCTCAATCAATTTCTGTACAGCGTTGATGCTGTATCTGCATTGTCCGCGCACCATGAAGTACTCGATGCTGTTGGTAGAGCGCAAGCGCTGCAGGGTTCGCTTGCTTATCCCAAGTATTCTTGCTGCATCACTGCTTGTCAGCACAAGTTCCATGCTTCTTCTTTTGGTATTTTCTCTCGCATTGGAATATATGAGAGCTACCAACTTTGCCACGTCGGCAATCTGTTCTGTCAGCATCTTAAAGGCTGAACTTTCCATTGTTATTACTTCCATTTTGATTCCGTTTTAAATGTTACAAACTTTGCTGTTTTGATTTCTCGGTGGCAAAATTAATCATTTGCGAAATACCCGTTTAACAACTCATTAATGACCCACGTATAATTTTCTTGATTTTTCTTGCCAAGCGGTCGGCAAACCCCAGAAAAGTACTGCCACAGTTATTCATTTTCATTGTTTTTCAACATACACACATTAACTTTGCACCCGAATTTGTTGAACCAATAAAACAGAGAATATGGAAGTAGTAACAATGGAAAAGAAGGCATTCGACTTGATGATGGCAAGATACGATGCCTTGGTAAAGAAAGTGGAGTTGCTGAAGCACAAGGCAAACGGCAAGCGTCTCAACCAGTGGCTCACAGGACCTGAGGTCTGTCAGCAGCTGCGCATCAGCCCCCGCACATTACAGAAATTACGCGACCGCCGTTTCCTGGGACATACCCAATTCGGTCGCCAGTTCTATTACGATCCCGATGAAGTCAAAGCCATCGTTCCACTGATTGCCCGCATCAAATCGGTATAGCATAGAACGAAACAGCTCTGTTTGATATTAATTTTCCGATTGATATTGAGATTCAAATCGGGTTGGTATAGAACGAAATTCGCCCAAGGCGAAGTCGAAAACTTCACCTTGGGCGAGCAAACACTAGATATTTTATTCACCACTTAATCCAATTTGTAAGCAATGAACATGAACCAACTTTTGACGCATGACAGCGAGTCCATAGCCACCGCCATGCAGTCCTTGAAGAAAGCCAACAATTGGCTTTCCTCGTTCCTGGAGTCCTACAGTCCACCTCTGGACGGTGAGCGATACCTCACCGACAAAGAACTCTCCGAACACTTGAAGCTCAGTCGCCGTACCTTGCAGGAATACCGCAAGCAGCGCATCTTGCCATACATTATATTATGTGGCAAGACCCTCTATCCCGAATCCGAGATCCAGTCCCTCCTCACCACCAATTACCGCAAGCCGATAATTGATGGGGAAATAAACCTCAAATAAATAAAAGACTCGTAACTCTTAAAAAAAAGTTACGAGTCTTTTATGATATTAATCTATATTATTAGAAGGACTTGGTACCATGCAGACATCATTATCTATTTCCATTATTTCTGTAGAATGGTTACAACTACTACATAATGGTACTATAAACCAAGTCCAATCAAAAAAGCTTGCCTTTTGCACATGGCAACCATCAAAATCTTTTGGATAAAATGCTTTTCCACATGCAGGGCAGTTATAGAGCTGGTTCCTGTCAAGTGAAAAATTCGCTTTTATTTCCCAATAATTCAACCATGAAGAATATGGTTGAGGAGGTCTTCCCGATACCTTACTTGAACCTTTAACATTTCTAATTTTCATATCTCTTTTCCTTAAAACATTATTAAGAATTATACTACAAAAAACATGCCATTTTTACTTGCACACATGATAAAATGCCATAAGATGATTAAATATCATAAGATGCAATTCCGTTCATCATAATAATCAGCGTATTGTCACTTTTATCAGAGCTCGCAGCCGCAGCCTCTTTTGGCTCAATCTTTCCCAATACCCATTTTCTGAAGAGCATGGCTTGAAAGGTATCCACTTGAAAAGCAATAGCCATTACCATTTCCATGCTATACACATCAGCCTTGTTCCCATTATTCAGCGTGATATATTTTGCTGTCTCAAATTCTTTCAAGACTCCCTGTTTGAAAATACGTTTAATCGTATTTCTCACTGTTATACCCGAAACATAGAACAGCTCCGCTATTTCCCACGCAGTCATCCACACCTCACCATGATGAGGTGCGTAGATGACCATGTCCTCCTGTATCGTTATCACCTGTCTTTTCATACTTCGTCTTATTTAGAAATTTGATTACTCTTGTCATTTTCAACACTCTATTCTACATGTCCCATATACTCCTCGATATGATTCAGTTGCAAAGATAACTTATCCATGTCCTTATTCAACTTTTCCTTAGTTATTTTTGCGTAAATTTGTGTTGTTTTAATATTCTTATGCCCCAATATCGAACTCACCGTTTCTATTGGCACACCATTGGTGAGACAAATCTCCGTAGCCATCGTATGGCGACTCATGTGCCAGGTCAGGTGCTTCGTAATGCCACATCTTTTCGCAACGCGAAGCAGAATGCCACGACAATCAGAATAGCATGGCACTGGAAAGATTCGTCCATCCGCACATAGTCCTCTGTATTTCTCCATGATGGATTTTGGATAATCCAACAATTTGATGGTCGATCTCACACCCGTCTTTTGTCTATCGATCATTATCCATTCACTGTCATCAAAGAATGTCTGTATATGTTCCTCTTTCAGATTTTTCAAATCTGCAAACGACAATCCCGTAAAGCAACAGAACAGATACAGGTCTCTTATCAATTGCATGGTCTTTCTTTTCAACTCAGCATTCATCAGTAGATGAATCTCCTCTTTCGTCAGAAATCCACGAGTTGTCTCTACTTTCGGCACCTTATAGTCATGGAAAGGATCTCTCGTTAACCATCCATTATCTATCGCTCTGAACACCATTGTTCGCAATGGCAGCATATACACTGACAGTGAATTTTCGCACAAATGTTTATCTGTGCGCAGAAAAGCTTCAAAATCCGTAATAAAAGCAGGAGTCAGTTCTTTAAGAGATATGTCGTTGACATGATAACGACTCTGCAAGAACTCCTGTAGATGACGGTACACGCATCTATATCTTCTAAGGGAACCCCAAGAGCGCATACCCGCTTTATAGAGTTTCTCATAATCCTCATTGTACTGAGCATAAACCTTCAGCAAAGTCTGACAGCGATATTCCAATCCAAGAAAAGCATTCTTCACCTTCTCGGCTGTCACATAATTGTCTCTGTCAAGAATCTCTTGATAATGCTTGTTGATACTCACACGCATCTTGTCCAGCTTGCGGTTCACCTCCAATGCCTGCATACTTTTTCCTGTCATGCGTCCGCCCTTGGTGTCCCACAATTTTGGATTTGCCGTCACCTTACAACTGAACTGTGCCTGTGTTCCGTCCACTGTGATACGTCCCATGACTGGGACTGTACCGTCTTTCTTAACTACCTGTCTTTTGAGGTAGAAGATAATTGAAAATGTACTCTTCATAACTTCATTATTTTTTTGCGTACAAAATTAATATCTGAAGAGTCTTTTCTTGCCACGCAAATCACCGCAGAACGCCACAATTTTCGTTTATCAACAAAAAACTTACGTTTCTCATTAGCAACTCACTATATATCAGAACATTCCCTTACTATATATAACCTACATCATTCTTCAAAACTCGAATCGTACCATTCAAAAGTATAGGTTACGAGTTGGTAACGTTCCTCTGTCTCATCTTGTCATATTTCCGTCTTCGTTTGTCGTCATCTCTTTTAACCAAAATGAGGAAAGTAACTGATAATCAGTAAACTTTCCTCATTCTTCTTTCAATCACTTTTTATAACTCGTTTTCGATGCCTAAGTATCATATTTACGAAGAATAACCCTAATAGATAACATTCAACATTATTCT
>ERZ780226.1738-NODE-1738-length-16431-cov-3.001282_pt1 | contig 16431 bp, 12 predicted proteins | sample MGYA00511165_ERZ780226 | MGnify/ENA primary metagenome ERZ780226 (study PRJEB29588, sample SAMEA2152373) | human gut metagenome | biome: human gut; feature: human-associated habitat; material: faeces | place: Denmark | collected 2008/2010 ...
TGACGGACACCAGCATGATGTTCATGATGCCGATGCCGCCCACCAGCAGCGAGATCGCCGCAATGGCTGTGAGGATGGTGACGACCATGTTCACCATGGAGGTCATCATATCCAGCATTTCGCTCATGCTGGTGACCATGTAGCCCTCATCGGAATTGAGCAGCTCCTGCAGGCCGTTTTCCAGTACGGTCTTTGCTTCGGAAATGTTGTCCTCGCTGGTCACGGTGACAGCGTAGGAGCTGGCGGTGCTGGTCATTGAAACACGGAGCGCCGTGGTGTAGGGCAGCAGAACGATATCATCGCTGCTGCCCTCCTGATCCGAGGTGTCTGTCATCTTGGCTTCCAGTACGCCCACAATGGTATATTTCTCCGAGCCGATCTTGATGGTCTGGCCCACGGCATTGCCGCCATAGGCCACACGGCTGATATAGTCGCCCACAACGCAGATCTTCTTGTTGTCGGTCAGATCCACATAGTTGATGCCGCGCCCGACGCGGACGGTGTAGCCGCTCATCCCAAGATAGCTCTCGCTCACGCCCTTGACGGAGGTATTGCTGTAGCTGGTGGCGCCCACCTTCACGGTGCCGTTGATGCTGGCTGTCGGCGACACCGCCTCGAACAGATCCGGGTGGGCATCTACGAGACTGTAAACATCCTCCACCTCCACCGAGCGGGAGCCGTAGCCCATGACCTGCACGCTGATGATATTGGTGCCAAGGTCCGCAAAGCTGGACGCGATGCTCTGGGTCATGCCGTTGCCCAGACCCACGATGACGATGACCGCCGTCACGCCGATGATAATGCCCAACATGGTGAGGAAGGTGCGGAACTTGTTGCTCCAGATGTTCTGGACAGCCTCGCGGAAGGTCTCATAGATCATGATGCGCTCCCCTCCTGTTCCGTCCTGATCCCGCAGCCGGGCTGCACCACGGCTTCGGGTGCGTGGGCATCGCCGTCGTACACCACACGGCCGTCTTCCAGTCGGATGATGCGCTGGGCCTGCACGGCAATGGAGTTATCGTGGGTGATGAGCACCACGGTATTGCCCTGCCGGTGCAGCTCCTGCAGGGTGCGAAGGGCGCTTTGATATTGCTCCTTCGCCGCTTTGGCTTCCTGACGTTCTTTTTCCAGCTTTTCCTCCTGCCGCCCAAGAATGCCGTAGACAAAGCTGGTGATGCCGCCGGACTCCATCCGGTCCACATCCGCCTGCTCGTCCTGAACGCTTTGCTCCAGTGAGGGCAGCATAGATTCCATGGTGTCAATTCGCTGGTTGATGGTCTGAAGCTGCTGCTGCAGGTCAGATAAATGCGCCAGTTTCTGCCGGAGCGCTTCCAATTCCTTCGACATGGGAATCAACCTCCTGTTTTCGATATTATATCGTATAAATCCTGCGCTGTAAATAAAATGGATGAATTCTTAAAGCATATTTTACTTTTTCCTCGGATATATTGTCTATAGATGCGGAATTCCGTTTTATTTTGAAACAGAAATGCGAGAATTCGCGTCTATATCAATAAGAAAGAATTGCAATAACCGGTCGTATTTTGTATAATAATACCTATCGTTTGGAAAATGAACCCCATGCTTTCCATCGGAAAGGAGAAGCCTATGTCACCCGAACACAATCAGGCGAAGGAAACACCGGAGGAGTCCCGGGGCTATATTCCTCAGGTTCATCTGGAACCGGAGCAGCCCATAGAATCGGAGCATAGCCTGCCCGATTCAAACGCGGACGATGCACCGCTGCCGGAGCAGTCGCCGTTTGAACATATGCAGTCCCAGCAGGAGCCGGAAATTCCGGAGCCTGTTATCCCAGAACAGCCGGAAGAAGCAGATGTACCCCAGGAGCCGGAGAGACCAATTCCGACGGAAGAACCCATAATCATCCCGCCGGTTCCTCCAACACCCCAGGAGCCGGAGCCTGCCGCGGACGAACCACAGAAGCCAAAGAAAAAGAAGCTGTTTATTGCGCTGACGTGCCTGTTTGTGGTGCTGGCATTGGCAATCATCGGCGGCATCAGCTATGTTTATTTTGTGATTAAACCCTATGAGCGCTATGATAAAATCATGCCCAACGTCTACTGCGCCGGCATCAATCTGGGCGGCATGACCAAGGAAGAGGCAAAGGATGCCATTGAAGAGGCGCTCCGCTCCCCTTCTAACACCGTTAACGTGATTCTTCCTGATGGCACCTATACCTTCCGCCCGGAGCAGGAGGGCGTGACGCTGAATGCCGATGCGGTGGCAGACCGGGCATATCGCTACCAGCGCGGCGACACCAGCGCTTACGGCATGTATCGCGCCTATCGCAGTGCCAAAGCCACGGAATACCGGCTGAGCGCAGAGACGGAATTGGTCTATAGCCAGGAGGACATTCAGAAAAAGGCGGAGGAAATTTCCGAGGAAACCTATATTGCCCCCACGGAAACGACGGCTTCCTATGATGAAACGACCCATACCGTCACCATGACCCTGGGCACCCCCGGGCGGGTGATCGAGGCGGAAACCATTGCCCAGGCGGTGGACAACGCCTTTGCAAGTCTGGATTTTTCCGATATTACGCTGGACTATGACAAGGTGGAAATCGACACCAAGGCAATCCGGCGGCTTGCCAATCAGTGCGCCAGGGATTATGGGTCCGAGCCGGTGGAGCCATGGGTCTATGCCGACGCCGAGGTGCATACCATTGATGTTACCATGGGACAGCCCGGCTATACCCTGGACCCCAATGCGCTCTATGACATGGCAAAAGCCAAGGTGGAGTCCGGGGAATACGGCGCCGTTTCTCAGACGCTGACGGAGGTTTTGCCCACTGACGTGGACATCACCGATGCCTATCATGAGCTTGCCTGCGATCCAACGGAACCCTATTATGCCTATGGCGATGTGCAGGAGGGCTATGACGGCTATACCCTGGACTGGGAGATGGCGATTGATGAAATTATGAACACCCCCTGGGGTGAAATGGTCAGCATTCCCATGACTGCGGTGCATCCGGAACGAACTGCCGACGAAATCCGCGCAGTGCTGTTCCGGGATCAGCTTTCCACGTTCTCCTCTCCCCACACTGCCAACAGTGGACGGACTGCCAATCTGAAGCTGGCATGCAGCGCCATCAACGGCACGGTCATCAATCCCGGCGAGACATTTTCGTTTAACAGCGTAGTCGGCGAACGAACCGCTGCCAAGGGCTATCAGAAGGCAACGGTGTATGTGGGCAGCAATTCCGTAGAGGAAGCCGGCGGCGGCATTTGTCAGGTGGCGTCCACAGTATATGATGCGGCGCTGTATGCGGATTTGGAGATTACGGAGCGCGCTCCCCACACGTTCTTTGTCACCTATGTAAGCGGCGGACTGGACGCAACGGTCTATTGGGGCTCTCAGGACTTCTGCTTCCGGAATAACACCGACTATCCCATTCGTGTGGATGCATGGGTTTCCGGCGGCTATGTGACCATCTCCATTTACGGCACAAAGACAAACGACAACTATGTGGAGCTGGACTATTCCAGACTGTCCACCACCCCCTACAGCACGGTAACCGAGTATGACAGCTCTCTGCCCTCCGGTACTACCAAGGAAAAAACCTATCCCTATACCGGCTACACCTATGAAGCCTATCAGTATGTCTACAGCGGCGACGGCACCCTGCTGGAGACCAACTATCTGGGCAAGAGCACCTATAAAAAGCGTGACCGGGTGATTGTGGTGGGAACCGGCTAGAAAGGAGTATCTCCATGACAAAGGAAGAACTGGTTTCACTTGCGATGGAAGCCATGACCCATGCCTATGTGCCCTATTCCGGCTATAAGGTCGGCGCGGCGCTGCTCACCTCCGACGGACGGGTCTATCAGGGCTGCAACATCGAAAACGCATCCTATACCCCCACGGTCTGCGCGGAACGGACGGCATTTTTCAAGGCGGTTTACGACGGTGTTCGGGAGTTTTCCGCCATTGCGGTGGTAGGCGGCAAAAACGGTGAAATCACCGGATTTTTCCCGCCCTGTGGCGTCTGCCGTCAGGTAATGCGGGAGTTTTGTGGAGACGACTTTACGGTTTATTTTGGCGGCGCAAACGGCGAGATTATGACCCTGACCTTAAAGGACATTCTCCCCTACAGCTTCTCGGCATCGGAATACATGCAGGACTGATTTCACGGCATTTGACCCGGACTTTACAAAGAGTCCGGGTCGTTTTATCGGAAATATACAAAAATGCTCCGATTTGACTGAAAAAAATCAACGGAAATGAAAATTCATGTTGATTTTTCCTTAAGAGTGTGTAAGAATAGGGGAGCGATAGAATGTCGCAAATTTTTTTGGAGGTTGAATTACATGAAGAGAATCACTGCGCTTGTTCTTGCTGCGGTCATGATGCTGGCAATGCTCTCTGGCTGCGGATCTTCCGATGGCAGCGCTGCCGCTTCTTCCGCTGCCGGCTCCACTGCCGCTGCTGCTGAGGCTGGCTCTGGCACCGAGACTGCTTCTGGCACCGATAAGATCGCCCTTGTTACCGACGTTGGCAACATCGACGACGAGTCCTTTAACCAGACCTGCTATGAGGCTATGGTTGCCTATGGCAAGGACCACAACATCGAGACCACTTATTACAAGCCCACCGAGGACACCACCGACGCCCGTGTGACTTCCATCACCCAGGCTGTCAACGAGGGCGCTACCGTCATCGTAATGCCCGGCTACCTGTTCGGCGAGGCAATCGGTCAGACTCAGGATCAGTACCCCAACGTAAAGTTCATCGCGGTTGACGTTGGTGAGAGCGATCTGGGCGACACCACTCTGGCAAAGAACACCCACACCATGGTCTTCCACGAGGAGCAGGCCGGCTATCTGGCAGGCTATGCTGCCGTGATGGAAGGCTACACCAAGCTGGGCTACCTGGGCGGCATGGCTGTTCCCGCTGTTCAGCGCTATGGCTACGGCTACATCCAGGGCATCAACGACGCCGCAAACGAGAAGGGCGTAGACGTTGAGATCAAGTACACCTACGGCGGTCAGTTCTTCGGCGACGCTACCATCACTGCTAAGATGGAGGGCTGGTATTCCGAGGGCACTGAGGTTGTGTTTGCTTGCGGCGGCGGCATCTATACTTCCGCTGTTGAGGCTGCCAACAAGTACAAGGGCAAGGTCATCGGCGTTGACGTTGACCAGTCCAGCATCGATCCCTGCATCATCACCTCTGCTATGAAGGGCCTGTATGCAGCTACCTACAATGCGCTGGATACCTATTTTAACGGTCAGTGGGACACCATCGGCGGCACTCTGTCCTCCCTGTCCCTGACTGAGGGCGACTATGTTGGTCTGCCCACCGATACCTGGAGCATGAAGAACTTCACCGTTGACGATTACAACGCTCTGGTTGAGAAGATCAAGTCCGGCGAGGTTACCATCTCCGATTCCATCGACGACTATCCTGCTGTTGGCGATCACTGCACGCTGACTGTTGTCGAGTAATCTTCTTTGAAAGAATGTTTCCCGCTGCCGAGTTTTGGCAGCGGGAACTTTTTTACGCGATTTTGTGGGGATTGTCGTTTCATGGCGGATAAAACCGGGACAAAGCCAAAGGATTTCCTTGCATTTTGCCACAAGAATCAATATAATAAGAGATGCATTATATAAACGAGGGAGATGATGTGCATGAGCGATTATGTCATTGAAATGCTGAACATCACCAAGGAATTCCCGGGAATCAAGGCAAATGATAACATCACTCTGCAGCTGAGAAAAGGAGAGGTTCATGCGCTTCTGGGCGAAAACGGCGCTGGCAAGTCGACCCTGATGAGCGTTCTCTTCGGACTTTATCAGCCGGAATCCGGCACCATCAAAAAAGACGGTCAGGTGGTTGAGATCAAAAATCCCAACGACGCCACGGCTTTGCATATCGGCATGGTGCATCAGCATTTCAAGCTGGTGGAATGCTTTACCGTATTGGACAACATTATTCTGGGCTGTGAGCCCAGCAAGCATGGCTTTATCAACCGGAAGGAAGCCAGAAAAAAGGTAGTGGAGCTGTCGGAGCGCTACGGTCTGAAGGTGGACCCCGATGCAAAGATCGAGGATATCTCCGTTGGCATGCAGCAGAGAGTTGAGATCCTCAAGATGCTCTACCGGGAGAATGAAATTCTGATTTTTGACGAGCCTACCGCAGTGCTTACCCCCCAGGAGATCGACGAGCTCATGGAGATCATGCGCAGCTTCACCCGTGAGGGCAAGAGCATTCTGTTTATCACCCATAAGCTGGCGGAGATTATGGCAGGGGATCGCTGCACCGTACTCCGGAAGGGCAAGTGCACCGGCACCGTTGAGATCAAAAACACCAACGCTCAGGAGCTTTCCCGAATGATGGTAGGGCGCGATGTTCAGCTTACCGTTTCCAAGCAGGACAGCCATCCCGGCGATGCAATTTTGAAGGTAGACGGGCTGACGGTTCCCTCCAAGCTGCATAAGAACGATGCAGTTAAAAACGCCTCTCTGGAGGTTCGCAGCGGTGAGATTGTCTGTCTTGCCGGCATCGAGGGCAACGGTCAGACGGAGTTCGTCTATGCGGTAACGGGACTCGAGAAGCCCACAGCCGGCACCATTACCCTGATGGGTCAGAATATTACCTCCGCATCCATCCGTACCCGCAGCAAAACCGGTATGAGCCACATTCCCGAGGACCGGCATAAGCACGGTCTGGTACTGGATTATACTTTGGAGGAAAACCTGGTGCTCCAGCGCTATTGGGAGCCCCAGTTCCAGAATCACGGTGTAATTCGCCGGGATGCAGTGCGGGAATATGCCAATCGTTTGATCGACGAGTATGACGTTCGCTCCGGTCAGGGACCCGTGACCACCGCTCGATCCATGTCCGGCGGCAACCAGCAGAAGGCGATCATTGCCCGGGAGCTGGATAAGAATCCCGAGCTTCTGGTGGCGGTTCAGCCCACCCGCGGTCTGGACGTAGGAGCCATTGAGAACATCCATCGTCAGCTGGTGGCACAGCGGGACGCCGGTAAGGCAGTGCTGCTGGTTTCTCTGGAGCTGGACGAGGTTATGAACCTCTCTGACCGCATTCTGGTGATGTATGAGGGCGAAATCGTAGGCGAATTCAACCCCAAGACCACCGATGTGCAGACGCTTGGTCTTTATATGTCCGGCGCAAAGCGCGGTCATAAATTTGAGGAGGTGTCCTGATGAAAAAACAAGCAAAATCACCTCTTTTGCAGCGCAGCGGCGTCGCCACGGTGTTCTCTTCCCTGCTGTGTATTGTGATCGGTCTGGCGCTGGGCTTCCTGTTCCTGGTGATATTGGAGCCCAAGGGTGCGTGGAGCGGCGGCTTCCTGCGGATTCTAAAGGGCGGATTTTATATGTGGCCCATTGGCGTGGGACGTGAAATCGCGCAGATTGCGCCTCTGATTATGACCGGTCTTTCCGTTGGCTTCGCATTTAAAACGGGACTTTTTAACATTGGCGCTGCTGGTCAGTATACCGTAGGTGCCTTCGGCGCACTGTATTTTGCCATTGTGCTGAAAATGCCCTGGTGGGTTTGCTTGCTGGCGTCGGCGCTGTTTGGCGCAATCTGGGGCGCAATTCCCGGTATCCTCAAGGCATATCTCAATGTCAACGAGGTCATCACTGCCATCATGTTCAACTGGATTGGGCTCTATGCTGTGAACACCATCATCTATGGCGGCGGCACCGGCATCATGTACGACGCCACCAAGACCAAGACCTACAGCCTTCGGGCAAACTTCCCGGACGCCGTGATTCCGGATCTGGGCCTTGGCAATGTGTTCAACAACAAATCCACCACCATTGCAGTGTTCCTGGCAATTCTCGTGGCGATCATCATTTGGTTTATCATCGATAAAACCACCTTCGGCTATGAGCTGAAGGCGTGCGGTCATAACAAGGATGCTGCCCGTTATGCCGGTATCAACGAAAAGCGGAATATCATCCTTTCCATGGTGATCGCAGGCGCGCTGGCTGGCTTCGGCGCCGGACTCTACTACCTGTCCGGCGTGGGCGAATGGAATCCACAGGACTCCACTGCCCTGCCTGGCATCGGCTTTGACGGCATTTCTGTTGCGCTTCTGGCGTCCTCTAACCCCATCGGCACAATTTTCTCCGCAGCATTTATCTCCCATATCACCACCGGCGGCGGCTTTATGGATACCAATGTGTTCCCGCCTGAGATTGCCGACGTAATTTCCGGCGTGGTCATCTATCTGTGCGCCTTCTCCCTGCTGTTTAAGAACTGGTTCTCCAAGAAAATGCACCAGCGCAAGGAGGTCAAGGCGGCTTCCGATGCGCCGCAAACGGACGAAATTGCCGGAAAGGAGGATGACGCACAATGATGCTGCTTCTCAAATACACCCTCATGTACATGATGGTGCTGATGCTGGTAGCCCTGGGCGGCATGTTCTCCGAGCGGTCCGGCATTATCAACATTGCCCTGGAGGGCATTATGGTCATCGGCGGTCTGGTTGGCGTGCTTATGACCCGGATGCTGCCCGCAGATATGCCTGCCTGGGCAATGGTTACTCTGAGTATTCTCGGTTCTGCTATCTCCGGCGCGATTTATGCAGCGCTGCTGGCGTTCGCATCGGTCAACCTGAAGGCGGATCAGACCATCGGCGGTACAGCACTGAATCTGCTGGCAACGGCACTGGCGCTGGTTGCCGCGAAGCGGTTTAACGGCAGGCAAGGTGGACTTTGATAACTCTGCGTTCTCCTTCCAGATCGGCGGACTGACCCTGAATGTGTTCTTCTTCATTGGCATCGTGATCCTGATTGCGGCGTATGTGGTGCTGTATCGGACCCGGTTTGGTCTGCGCCTGTCCGCCTGCGGCGAGCATCCTCAGGCAGCGGATTCCGTAGGTATCAACGTCTACAAAATGCGTTGGTGCGGCGTACTGATTTCCGGCGTACTGGGCGGCGTTGGCGGCTTTGCCTATATTGTTCCCTCCGTTTCCTCCTGGAACTTTGAGGTGGGCGTTGCAGGCATGGGCTTCCTGGCGCTGGCAGTTATGATTTTCGGACAGTGGAAGCCGCTTCAGATTGCAGGCGCAGCACTGTTCTTTGCGGTGTTCAAGGCGCTGGCAAATATCGCGGATTCCACGTTCCTCTCGGCGTTCCATTGGAGCAAGGAAATCTATAATATGATGCCCTTTATCGCATCCATGGTGATTCTGATCTTCACCTCCAAGAAGTCCAGAGCACCCAAGGCTGAGGGCGTTCCCTACGATAAGGGTAGTCGTTAATCGGCATTTTTGTGATAGAGAATCGGCGTGCTGCTCATATGCGGCACGCCGATTTTGGAAACACCGGAAGACATTTGTTTTGCCTTCCGGTGTTTGTGCTATTGCGTTTCAATGCTCAGGTATACCGTGTCTCCAGGCGTGTCTGCATCCATTTCCTGCACGGCAGGCAGCTGATCCTGTACCAGCTGATAAGCCGATGCGCTGACCTGATAGACAAGATCGCCGGAGGAAAGCGCAAGGATTTCCGCCTGGGGCAGCAGCCGAAACAGCTCCTGCTCCGTGGTGTCTATAAAGTACAGGGTTCCGGTATAGCCGTCCTGCTTCAGTGCGTTCCATACGATCCACATGGAATCCGTCGGTGCATCCGTAGGTTCCGCATCCTCCATGGCGGAGTAACCGGCTTCCAGCATCGGAGCGGCATTCTCTGCGGCATATTCTGCGGTATCCTCGGTGGTTTCCTCTCCCGCTTTGGCTTCCGGCGGCGCGGCGGCCTCAGGCGCAGTACCAAAGGCGGCTTCCTGATTTGCTGCCGTTTCGGGCGCTTCGGCAGCTGCGGCGAATTCGGGCGTGCTGCTGGCAGCTGTACTGCCGTTGGGTGTACCGATATATTTTCCGGCTGCAACCACCACCAGCGCGATGACCGCGGCAGTCAGTGTAAAGCGCATGCGCTTGAGCGTTGCCTTTGGACTGTGGCGGACCTTTTCCTGATGAATCCGGGTCATGACACTGTGGCTTAGACCCTTGGGCGGCTCAACCTCGCCCTCAATAATGGCATCCTGAATGTCCCGATAGGACTGGTAAAGGCTGCGACATTTGGGGCAGGTGGCAAGATGCGCCTGAAGCGCCTGCTCCGCTTCCGGGTCTAATAGCCCGTCAATGCTCAGGTTCATATCCACAATGTATTCTTCACAGGTCTTCAAGATCGCATTCCCCCATTCCCTTTTCTGGACGATGAAAAATCAAAAAGGTTCCCATCCAGACTTCGCCGGATTTTTTCCCGGGCGCGGGAGATGCGGGATTTGACCGTGCCGGAGGGCAGCTCCAATGCTTCGCCGATCTCCTGATAGCTCATATCCTCCATGGCACGCATGGACAGAATCAATCGGTCCTGGTCCGGCAGGCGGGACATGGCTTCACGAACCGCTTCATGGTCCTGGGCTTTCTCCGCCAGAACCGCAGGATCGGCAGCATAGTCCGCAATTTGGCGCTCCAGCGGCTCGTCCTCCCGGTCCAACTCGGTCATGGTAATGGTATTTTTGCGCTTTTTCTTCCGAAGATGGTCGATGCAGGTATTGGAGGCAATGCGCATGAGCCAGGTTTTGAATTGGCTCTCCCCATGAAACAGGGAAATGGCATGCCATGCCTTGATAAACGTGTCCTGGGACAGATCAAAGGCTTCGTCCCTGTCGCCGCACATTCTGAGACACAGGTTATAGACCGGCTTTTCATAGGCGATCACCAGCTGCTCAAAAGCGGCTTCCTCGCCCTGACCGGCGCGGCGAATCAATTCCAGTTCGTCCAAATTCTCACCTCAAATCCCGCTTGATCCGTTTGACTACCTGGTAGACCTCCTCCTTGGTGGCTACCTGAGAAATGTCCTTCTTATAAAAACTGGCATGGGGCACGCCATGGAGATACCAGCAAAGGTGCTTTCTCGCTTCTAAACAGGCGATGTGCTCCCCCTTGTCCTCCAGTGCCAGCTCAAACTGCCGGAGTGCTGTGTCCATTCGCTGACTGAGGGGTGGACGCTCAGGAATGTCTTTTTCGTCCAGCGCCGCACGGATCATGGCAAACAGATAGGGGTCCCCAAAGGCAGCCCGACCAATCATCACGCCGTCTGCGCCGGTATACCGGAGAATATGCAGCGCCGCTTCCGGAGAATCCACATCGCCGTTGGCATAGACGGGAATGCTGACCGCCTGTTTTACCTCTCGGATGCAGTCCCAATCGGCGCGTCCGGTATAAAGCTGCACCCGGGTGCGCCCATGAACTGCCACCGCAGAAGCGCCTGCCTGCTCCACCAGCCGGCTCAGCTCCATGCAATTCACGTGGCTCTTATCCCAGCCTTTGCGCATTTTGACCGTCACCGGCACCGGAACCGCTTCCACCACAGCGCGAACAATCTCCGCGGCCAGCTCTGGAGTCTTCATGAGTCCTGCGCCGTCACCGGCACCGGAAATCTTGGGCATGGGACAGCCCATATTGATGTCGATGAAGTCGCAATTGGACAGCTCCAGTGTCAGCTTTGCGGCTCTTGCCATAAATTCCGGATCGTTGCCGAAAATCTGCGCGCCGCAGATACCAGTGGGAGTTTTGCCCAGCAGCTTCACGGTTTTTTTATCGCCGTAGCAAAGAGCCCGGGAGGATACCATCTCCGTTACGGTAACGTCAGCGCCCATTTCCGCCGCAATGGTTCGATAGGCATAATCCGTTACGCCTGCCATGGGCGCGAGGATCAGTTTTGGTGTTGACATGGGTGATTCCCCTTTCTTCCCGCTATGATACCATACCTGGCGGGAAATTGCTAGGGTTGGATTGCCTGTCCCTGCAGCAGCGGAATCACATCCAGCAGCGTATTCCCCTGGGCATAGAGTAGCGCCTTGATGTTCTCGTCGGGCTGCCAGAGATCAGGAATCATCATCGGAAGACAGCCGGCGCGATGGGCGGCCAGAATACCGTGGGGAGAATCCTCCAGCACCAGGCAGTTTTTCGGCGGAAGCTTTAGCGCTTCGGCGGCGCGGACAAAAATCTCCGGATCAGGCTTTCCCTTCTCCACCATATCTCCGGTAACCAGCCCACGGAGCCGGGACAGTACGCCGATTGTTTGAAGCTTGGAGCGTGCTCCCTCTCCCCGGCTGGAGGTGGCAACCCCATAGGGAATGCGATTTGCGTCCAGATAGTCCAGCAGCTCATAGAGTCCGGGCTTAACCGGAATACCGTTTTCCCTGCAATACTGCTCGGAGCGTTTTCCTGCCTCACTCAGCACGGAAAGATAGTCAAAATTCGCGCCCAATGTTTCCGTTATGTATGCGCGCGTTTTACCATGATCCATGCCGATGCAGCGGGTGACGACCTCCCGGTGCTCCTCCATGCCCTGTTCCCGGAGAATCCGGCACCAGAGGTCAATATACAGCCGCTCGGTATCGGTCATCAGTCCGTCCATATCAAATATCACACCGGATATCATAGAATAACCTCCATTTCGGGCTTTAAAAAGTAGAGAATGGTCTGCTTCACCGGTTTTTCAAAGATACGGGACAGGGCGTCCCGATAGGTGCTGAGCTGTCCGCGGTATTGCTCTGCCCGCAGGGGCGCCTGCTCCGGAGATACCCGGTCCGTTTTGAAATCGATGACGGTGATGCCGTCCGGTTCCAGAATCGCCGCATCTACCACGCCCTGCAGCAGCACCTGTTCACCCTCCAGTACCGAATAGATGGCGTCCGCATCGGTGAGCAGGGAGAATTTGAACTCCCGCAGCAGCTCCTTTGCCGACAGCATGCGATGCCCCAGAGGACTGGTAAACAGCCCGGTGATTTCCTCCGGACGGACTGCTTCCGCCTGTAATTCCGTCAAAAATTCCTCGTCTACCATCCGGTCCAACTCGGAAATAACACCGTCCCGGGTGGTGAGGTTGGAGAAATTGGCATATTGCAGGAATTGATGGGTGGCAGTGCCCTGCTCGGTGGGAGAAAGCCCCTTGTGCTCCAGAATAAACTCCGGACGGCTGAGCATGGGCATTTTTCGAGGAGCCGCTGCGTCCTCCTGGGCTTCCTGATCCTTTGCGCGCCCCTTCAGCTCCGTGGCAGTGACCTTGGAGGGCGTATGCTGCGCCGTCTGGTGGGGATATTGCCAGGTCATTGCCCGCACCAGCTGCTCCGGTGCCGGCACGGAAACGGCTTTCTGAGCACGCTGCGCCTGCGATGGGGTATAATGGGCTTCCGGCACGGTTTCAATGGTTTCTGCCGCTATTTTCCATGGATGCTCCGATACCGTCAGCTGGCACTGGGGTCTGCCGCAAAGCTGGAACAGTTCACCTGCTTCCACCCTGGACAGCGCTGACAGCAGCACCCAGTCCCCCAAGCAGCGAACCTCTCTCACCGCCCAGGGCTCTGCGGGACAACCGGCGCCGGGCAGCAGCCCCTCCAAAACACCGGAGAGCTTTTCGCCGGTATAGGTCATGAAAAGATAATCCTTTGGACGGGTCATGGCGACATAGAGAATGCGCATTTCCTCGGCAATCAGCTGCTTCCGCTTTTTGACCTCCAGCGCCTGATAGGCAAGACCGGGATAACGAATGCGCCGGTCCGGATCGGTGATTTTCGCGCCGATTCCCAAATCTCCGTCCAGCAGCACAGAATCGCCCAGCTCCCGGAAATTAAACTGCCGGGACAGGTCGCAAAGAAATACCACGGGATATTCCAGTCCCTTAGACTTGTGGATGGTGGTAAGGGTCACGCCGTCCTGATTGCCCGAGTCCCCCTCGGCGCCTGACTGTTCCATACGGTCCAGCGTGCGGATCAGCTCATAGAGATAGAGGTAATTTCCCCCTGCGGTCTCCCTTGCGATGTCATAAATCCGAAGCAGATTGGCGCGGCGGCGCTGCCCCTGCTCCATGGCGCTGTAGGCAGCCAGAAGTCCGGTGTTCTCCAGCAGTTCCCATACCAAAAGGTCCGCAGAGGTGGTGGCAGCCTTGGCGCGCAGTGCTTCAAGAGACGACAGCGTTTGGACGCACCAATCCTCCTGGCATTCGGTCATGGCGTCGTAAAATCGGGGCTGATTGCTGACTGCGCGAACGGTGCCCAGCTGATCGTTGGATAGCCGGTAGAGCGGGCTGCACAGCACAGAGAGCAGCGGAATGTCCTGATGGGGATTGTCCAGCACCCGAAGCAGGTTCAGAAGCACCTGAACCTCAGGGGTTTCAAACAAATCGTCCCCTGCTCCACCGGCGACGGGAACGCCCGCACGCAGCAGCGCATTCTGATAAATGCTCATAGGCGAACGGGACCGAAACAAAATGGAAATATCTCCCGGCTGGACCGCTCTGGTGCCATCTCCATCCCGCACGGGAATCCCGGCGTCCAACAGCAAAACGATTTTTGCCGCAACCCATGCCGCTTCCTTCTGATACTTATTGAGATCGTCTGCCCCCTGGTTGCCGTCCTGTCCGGCGGAATGCTTGGGCGTGGACAGAAGATAAAGCGCCACATGGCTTTGCTTGTCCACCGGGTAGTCCGAAAGACCGGGATACAGGCTTTCGTCTGCGCCATAGTCCAGCTCCCCCACTTCCCTGCGCATGATGCAGGAGAACGTATGGTTCACCGCTTCCAGAATTTCCGGGCAGGAACGGAAGTTTTTCGACAGAATCAGCTTTCGCGGCTCACCATTTGCCGCCCGCTCTGCGGGAGTATAGCGCTGATATTTCTCCAGAAACAGCGCCGGTTCCGCCTGCCGAAAGCCATAGATGGACTGCTTGACGTCGCCCACCAGGAATCGGTTTTCATCGTTTCCGCGGACAATGGCGGTGTAAATGAGCTCCTGCACCCGGTTGGAGTCCTGATATTCGTCTACCATGATCTCCGCATACCGCTGGGCAACCTCCCGGGCAACATCGGTAGGATGCCCTTTGGTGTCCAGCAGCAGGCGAATGGCAAGGTGCTCCTGATCGGAAAAGTCCAGAAGATTTTTTCTGCGCTTTTCCGCCGAAAAACGCCGATAAAGCGTCTGTGCCAAATCGCACAGCACCCGAAGCGCGGGTGCAAGCTGATTCTGCTCCTGCAGCAGTGCTGTGCCGGGTCGAGAAAACAGCGCCGAGAGCTTTTCCAGCTGCTTTTTCATGTCGGTTCGAACGGCTTTTATGGCATTTAGCCTTCCGGGGTCCGGGTATTTCTGCACCACCAGCCGAGGATAGTCCAGCGTAAGCAGCGGCGCAATCTGATCCCAGGGACCGTCCAGCGCCTTTAAAATGGCAGTCAGCGCGTGCTTTTGGGCTTCATAGGCAGGCAGGTATTTGGGGGTCAGCTTTTCATCCCCGTGCATCTGGGCAATTGCCCAACTGTGCCGGTCAATGAGCCAGCCAATACGCTGCCGGGTATCTTCCAGCAGAATCTGCCCGAAAGCCGTATGTCCCGGCTCTTCCTGCTCCTCCAGCTCCAGCGGAATGGAATGCAGCCAACTTTCCGGATTGGGCTGAGACAGCATTTTTTCAAACAAACTCCGAACCAGATTCTCCAGCGCCTGATCGGTCCGTCCTGCACCCAAAGTATCCGAAAGCAAAGAGAACTCCGGCGTCATGGAAGAATATCGTTCCTCCAGTAAATCCGAAAGCGTGCGGTTTAGCATCTCTTCCCGCCGGGCGTCCTCCAGCATGGCATAGTCGGAGGGAACCTCCAGAGAATATCCGTATTGCCGGATGAGTGTGCCGCAGAAGGCATGGACCGTTGAAATCTGCGCCAGATGCATCAGGTTCAGCTGACGGCGAAGATGACGGTTGTTCGGTTCCGCTGCCAGCGCCTTGCTCAGAGCGGCAGAAATTTTGCTGCGAAGCTCTGCGGCGGCAGCATTGGTAAAGGTGATAATCAGGAATTCGTGGATGTTTTTCCCCTCCTGACGAATCCGGTCCACCACCCGGTCCACCAGAACCTTGGTTTTACCGGAGCCGGCAGCCGCAGATACCAGCAATGTTCCGCCGCGGTTTTCCACCACTGCACGCTGTTGTGGGGTCAGCTCAGCCATCGTCATCCTCTCCTTTGCTGAAAAGTCCCCAGAACTCCTTGGGAGTAATGCTGGGGTGATAGCAGCTCTTGCGGAACTGCGGGTCCTTCTGGCATACGGAGCCGTACTTACACCAGCTGCACGGATCGTGGGACATACCGCGGTAGAAGGGCTTTGGCGGGAAATAGCCCCCCAGAATCCGGTCTACCACCTGCGCCATGCGATCCTCCACATAATCCCGGAGCCCCGTAAACTGCTGCCGGGATAGCACGTAGTCCATGTCCAGCTTTCCGCGCTTTGCGGGCATATATTTGGGTGCATCACCATGCTCCATAGCTTCCGGAACACCGAATTCCGACAGCATAACGCCGCTGCGGGGGCTGGGACCTGCTTCCGCCTTTTCATCCTGGGGGCTGGAGGCACTGCGGAAATCCCGTCTGGCAGGCAGATAGAGCACG
>ERZ780226.1746-NODE-1746-length-16387-cov-3.564475_pt1 | contig 16387 bp, 15 predicted proteins | sample MGYA00511165_ERZ780226 | MGnify/ENA primary metagenome ERZ780226 (study PRJEB29588, sample SAMEA2152373) | human gut metagenome | biome: human gut; feature: human-associated habitat; material: faeces | place: Denmark | collected 2008/2010 ...
ATATCATCCCGCACCAGCCGGTCCGACTCCACCAGCTCCCGCTTGCCGTTACGAATGGTGGGCACCTTCCGTGCTGTCATCAGCGTCAGCTGATCGATGGTGCGCTTGGAGCGAATCTCCTGAAAAATACCGATGGCAGTATTGGTAATGGCAATGCCCAAAAAGAGCATATCACCAAATGCTCCCACCACCGCCAGACAGGCAGCCAAAATAATAAAAATCAGGTTAAAATACGTCAGGCAGTTGTCCCGGATAATCTGCTTTTCCGACTTGGTAGGGGCCTCTACCTGAACATTACTGAGTCCCGCCTGCATCCTCTGGCGAACTGCCACGTCGCTGAGCCCATGGGTATGCGGCGGATCACAGACTGGAATCGTCTGTGGGTTTCGTTTGGCTTCGGGCTTTACCGGCTGCTTTTTTCCCATAGGGATTCGTTCCTTTCTGTTCATCCCTCTGCCGCCAAATCCGGCGGATTGGGTCCTATTATGAACGTAGACGCCGCTCTGCGACGCCTACGAGAGTTATCAGGTGGAGAAATAGCTAAAGTGCATGTAGTCCTTGACCGAGCGCCAATTGCCGCCCCAGCCAAAGCCGTATTTACGGAAGGCATTGACCACATCGCCGTCTGCGGGAATGGAATAGGGATCCTCGCCGGGCTTCCAATAGGAGCCGGTGGTAATCACGTTGTTGCGAATCTCGCAGTTTTCGTTGGGGTTGATATCAATGGCAAGCCCGGGCATATGCTCAGAACCATACTCCCAGCGATAGCAGCCCACTTCTTTGATGGGAAACTGCTCGCTGCCGTTGTAGATTTCCTCAAAAATTGCCTGAATGGAGTCTGCCATATTCTCATGGACCATCAGGGACTTGTACTTCGTCACCTTGGTGGTCCGGGAGCTGTCGGCAAAATCCCATACCGGCACGGTAATGGTCACCATATGGCTCTTTGCCTCTGCTGCCGACTGATAATACCGCCGAGGATCGGAAACCTCGGTGCCAAATACCCGCTGGCACTTTTCCGCATAGGTTTCTCCGTCATAGGACAGGGAAACATTTTTCTGGCAGGTGATGGTATAGACATCCTCACAGCCGTTCCAGGTGAAGGCATGAATCTCCGCAGTGCCTTCGCCCACCGCAGTCACCTTGCCCTGCAGGTTTACAGTGGCAACCGTGGGATCTGAGGACGCCCAGGTAACGGTTTTGTTGCTGGCTTCTTCCGGGGCAACGGTTGCCTCCAGATAGGTCCACTGTCCGATGGTCAACTGGTCGGTATCGCCGGAAATCCGGATTTCTGTGGGATCCACCGTCTCGCGTCCCTCATAGGGCTCCAAACTGGCATCCAGCCGCTGGAGCACCACTGCGCACTCGGCACGGGTTGCATTGCTGCGGGGATCAAAGTAATAGCCGTTTTCCCCCCGGCTTCTGCCGTTGAGGATACCGGTCTGTCGCATGGTTTCCACGGAATCCACTGCAAAGTCAGAAATACTGCCGGCATCGGAAAACACATCCGCAATATTTTCGCTGATGCTTACCATCTGATAATTATAAATTGATGCATAGCGCACCAGGAACGTTGCCATTTGCTCACGGGTTACCGGCGTATCCGGAGAAAACAAACCGTCGTCCACACCATTGGCAATGCCATATTGCACTGCCCAATTTACAAACGGTGCATAGTATGCCCCCGCAGGTACATCCCGAAACAGCGCATATGTATTTTGGTAGTCCGCTTCGACTACACCAGCCGTGCGCCCAAGCACCGTAACAAACATGCCACGGGTCATAAAGCCCTCCGGCTGAAATTCGGTGGTGGATACGCCCTTAAACGCTTCGTTCTCCAGCGCCCACCGAATGGACTCTTCTGCCCAATGTCCGCTGACGTCGGTGATGCTGCCTGAGTCCACGGCAAATGTCTCAGGTACCATCGCCACCGTCAGCGTCAGAGCAAGCAGTACTGCTAATAATCGTTTCCGCATTCTTTGCCTCCATTGCGCTTCATGCTTACGTTACCCGCCCATTATACCATAGGAGCAGCGCTTTGACCAGTAACCTTTTGTTAAGATTTCGAGAATTTCTCCCTACAATTCCCCTAAGGTCAAGGAAAAGGGACCCGCCCTTTCGGGCAGGTCCCTTTGGAGTGCTGCAATTAACCCTTGGATGCCATATAGGTGTCGTAAGCCTCCTGATAGATATCAATGCAATCCTGGATGCCCATGGATTCAAGGTCCTCCTGGAACGCATCCCACTGGGTTTCGATATCCAGCTCACCGGTGATGAACTTACCAACACGCTCTTCCGCCATGGTGTTGATGTCGTTGAACTTGGAGCTGTATGCCTCGTTCTGCTCGGTGTTCAGCGTCAGCGCTGCGGGCAGGGTATAGAGATCGTCCACGCAGGAAGCCCAGGTGTCAAAGGCTTCGATGACATTATCGCCATAGGTAAAGAAGGACTTGTCGAAGTCCTGGAGAGAGGGAACGCCGGACAGGGTATAGCCGGTCATCATGAACTGGAAGTTGCCGCCGTTGACCACGAAATCGGTAAACTGAGGATTGCCGTTTTCGTCGTATTCAAAGCCCTCGCCCTCGATGCCGTAGTTGCACAGGAGCTGACCTTCCTCGGTCCAGAAGTAGTCCAGCCACTGGCATGCCAGCTGTACGTCCTCGCAGTTGGTGGAGATGCTCATGGCGCCGCTGCCGCCTGCATTGCCGCCTGCCATCGAGGTAAAGTGGGTGGTCTTCTCGGGGTTATACTCCGGAGAATAGGGATCGGTGATGCCCTCGATGGAGAAGTCCGGCTCAGAAACCTGCGCCTGATTCTCATACTGGGTGATGAAGTTGCCCTGGGAGAACCAGATGCCGGAATCGCCGGCAAGGATCAGACCGTCGGTGTTGTTCTGGGAGCCGTCGGAGGATGCGGTGATGAAGTCCCGGGACAGCAGTCCCTCGTCATACCACTTGTGCATCATAGTAAGATACGCGCGATAGCTGTCGTCCTGATAGCCGTTCTTGATTACGCCGTCCACCTGATACATATTCACTGCGCTGGAGCTGCCCATTGCAGCCTCTGCTGCGCCTGCGGTGCCATAGCCGGCAATCAGGTTGGTCATCTGGGTGACGCCGGAGAGCAGCAGTGCGTTGGTGCAGCCGTAGTTGTCCTTGAACGCCAGGAGGGTCGTCTCCCAATCGTCATAGGTTTCCGGCATGGGAAGATTCAGAGCATCCAGCCAGTCCTTCCGAATCTGTGCACCGCTGGTGGGCTTAAAGTCGTCGGAAATCGAGGTGATCTCTGCCAGCTGCCCCTCTGCGTTATATGCCTTTTCCTTATAAGCCGCATACTTGGGGTCGTTGAGAATGGTCATGTAATTGCCCATATACTCCTCGGCAGGCTCCGCCAGATCGATGATGATCTCTTCCTCAATGGCGCCTGCTGTGGAGCCGTAGTAGGAGCCCACGCCGCCCATGATGTCCTTCATATCATTGGCAGCACACAGCAGCGAGAACTGCTCGGATGCGTTCATCATGGAAACCTCGGTGAATTCAATGTGGACGCCGGTGGCTTCTTCCGCTGCATTGAACACGGAGCAGTCCTGATAGGAATCGATGCCCACCATGCTCAAAAAGCCGGGGAACTCGCACCACATGGTCAGGGTCTTGCTGCCGGGATCGCACAGGGGATAGCTCGCCCATTCGCCGGTGTAAACATAGTCTTCGTCTGCTTCCAGGGTCGAAGCCTCTTCCTGGGCGGATGCAGGCTCCTGTACCGGCGCTTCAGACTGCTCCTCGGTCACAGGAGCTTCCGCCTGGGTGGATGCGGACTTTTCTGTCTCAGAAGCGGCGGTACTCTGACCGGAGTCGTTGCCGCAACCCGCCAGCAGTCCCAGCAGCATGCCAGCCGCCAGGAGCATTGCAAGAATCTTCTTTTTCATTTGGTTTGCCTCCTTCTAGTTCTGGTTTCGTCTTCTACATTATAGAAAAAATATGAAACCGACGTCAATGCGCAAACCAACGGATTCTTACCGCACTTTTTGTGGATTGTGTCCCACGGATTGTATAGTTATGCTCCCATTTTTGCTGTAAATATGTCAGTAATATTAAATTTACGTTTCCCAATCATAAAGTAGAAGATTCCTAATCCTGTTTTCAATCCCCCAGGATACAGCATGTCCCCTCAACACTGGACACCCAGCGTTGAGGGGACATCATTTGTCATAAGGTAAGAATTTTGTTTAATCGTCCAGCGAACCATTTTGATGCTGGCGCAGCAGGACCTCTTCCCGGAGCAGTCTGCCCTGATCCAGCAGCCCGCGCACCTGGCTCAAATCGTCCGCCTGTAAGGCATCCCGGAACACGGTCAAATTGTGGAGCAGGGTGTTGATCTCCCGGAGCAGCGGCTCCTTATTCATATGGAACAGCGACGTCCACATCTCGGGGTCCAGCTTTGCCACCCGGGTCATATCCTGGAAGCTGCCTGCAGTAAAGCCCAGGGTCAGCGCCGAGGTGGGGCTTTTGATATAGGCAGAGGACACCACATGGGCAAGCTGCGAGGTGTAGGAGATGATGGTATCATGGCGCTGGGGATCGGTGACCTCAATGCGGGTAAAGCCGATGGACTTTGCCAGTGCCTCCAGCGTCTTCTGCGCCTCCGGGTCTGTCAACTCTGTGGGGGTAATGATATAGCTGGCATTCTTATACATGTCTACATCGGAGTTGGCAAAGCCTGCCGTCTCCTTGCCCGCCATGGGATGGGTGCCCACATAGTGAATCCCATGGTCATAATACAGCTGGTCCACCGCCGATACAATGGGCGCTTTGACGCCGCAAATATCCGCCACAATGGAGCCGGGACGGAAATCGCCCACATGACTCGTCAGATAATCCAGCGTTGCCTGCGGGGGCAGCGCAATGAACGTAACGTCCGGCTCGCTAAGGTCCGTCAGCTCCTCGTCGATTGCGCCAACGGACAGGGCGAATTCTACGGTTTTATGGTTTCGGGTGGTACCCAGCACCTTATGGGTTGTGTAATGATGAAAGGCACGGCAAAGGGAGCCGCCAATGAGTCCCATGCCCACCACTGCAATTTTCATGATTGCTCCTTCCTTCCACATGGGAATACCGATAATTTATCACATTAACGTGCAGAAGTCAACGAAATTCCGTTGGAATTCTTATCCCAGCATCACCATTCCCAGAGATACCAGCGGCAGTGTAATCAGACAGGCGATGGTGGTCATCATCACCGCGCATACCGCATAGTCGCCGTCGGAGCCGTTGTTCTTTGCCAGCATCGCCACCATATTGATGGCAGGCAGTCCCGTCAGGAAGGTCATAGTCCCCGCCATATCCATCGGCACCTGGCACAGCTTCATCACCAGGAAGAACACCAGGGGCAGCACCAGCATTTTCAGTCCGATCTCCGCATACAGCTCTCCGCAGTGAAGGACCTTGCGCACGTCGGTCATGGACAGCATGCCGCCGATATACAAAAGGGACAGGGGCATGCTGGCAGCGCCCAGCTTGGACAGGGTTGTGGTGAGGAGCTTGGGCAGATGTACATTCAGCAGCACCAGCACCGTAGCGCCTACAATTGCAATGAGTGCAGGGCTCAGGAGATTTTTCAGGTTTTTCAGCGAAATTTTCTCCTTCTGTTCGGATACCGGCTTGGTCAGGGAAACGCCATAGGTCCAGAACAGCCCCTGATCCAGAATGGTAAACAGCGAAATATACAGCAGCGCCGTGTCGGGATACAGCTCCACCACCAGCGGAATGCCCATAAAGCCCACGTTGCCGAACATTACAATGGCGCGGAACACATGCCCCCGATTTCCTTTGAGATGAAATACCTTTTCCAGTCCCACAGACAGGAAAAACAGCATCAGATACAGTGCGATGGCAAGGGGGATAATCAAAAGGCTCTCCGCCAAGCCCTGCCGCGTGGCGCCCTCGGCAGTGTTAATGAAGATGTACGCCGGCAGCGCCATCCGCATGACCAGCTTGGACACGCTGCCCAGGGAATGCTCGTCCAGAATTCCAAAGCGCACTGCCACAATGCCCAAAATAATAAGGATCAAAAAGATCCCGATCTGATTGAGTACAATAAAAAACTGTTCCATAATTTCTCCTTGTTTTTTGCTTCTCTTTTAGGGCAATACCGCATAATTCGGCAAGGAGATTTGGCGTGGAATTTTGCATCACAAATTTGTTGCGAAAATGCAGGAATACTTTGTGTATTTCAAATTTTCGCAGCGGATTTGTGAGGGAAAAGGACCGTCAAAGCCCGTAGACGCAATTGTGCGGTGTTGCCTTAGTTTCCCTTTCATGATAAACACATCCGGCGGCAATGTCAAGGGTGCAGGCATGGCAAAGCCCCGGTCACAAAGACCAGGGCTAAACGACTTTACTGCTTGGATTTGCCCAGATACAGTTCCTTTACCTGCTCGTTTGCCAGCAGCTCTGCACCAGTGCCAGCCAGAGAGATTCGTCCGGTTTCCATGACGTAGCCGTAATCTGCCACCTTTAGCGCCATGTTTGCATTCTGCTCGATCAGAAGAACGGTGGTACCTTCCTTGTTGATCTGCTGAATGATATCGAAAATGCCCTGTACGATGATGGGCGCCAGACCCAGGGAGGGTTCATCCATCATAATGATCTTGGGCTTCGACATCAGGGCACGACCAACTGCCAGCATCTGCTGCTCGCCGCCGGAAAGGGTGCCGGCAGCCTGCCAGGAACGCTCCTTCAGCCGCGGGAACAGATTGTAGACCCGCTCAATATCGTCGCTGAGCTTATCCTTCCGGAGATAAGCGCCGATCTTCAGGTTTTCCAGCACGGTCATATCCGGGAACACATGCCGTCCCTCCGGTACCAGAGTAATGCCCTTGGACACGATGTCCGTGGTTGCCTGTCCCAGCAGTTCTTCCCCATCCAGGGTAATGGAGCCGCTGCGTGCCTTGACCAGTCCAACAATGGAACGGAGGGTAGTGGACTTACCTGCGCCGTTTGCGCCAACCAGGGTGATGATGGAGCCGTCGGGAACCTCCAGAGAGATGCCCTTGACCGCCTCAATGCCGCCATAGTTTACAATCAGGTTTTCAATTTTAAGCATCGCTTCCCACCCCCAGATATGCGTCAATGACTCGCTGGTTGCTCTGCACCTCGGCAGGTGTGCCGGATGCAATGAGCTTGCCGAAGTCCAGTACGTAGATTCGTTCGGAAATCTGCATGACCAGATCCATGTGATGCTCGATCATGAAGACGGTGAGATCATACTTCTCGCGAATTTCCTTGATGAAATCCGTAAGCTCCTGGGTTTCCTGGGGGTTCATGCCCGCAGCAGGCTCATCCAGCAGCAGCAGCTTTGGATTGGTTGCAAGTGCGCGGGCAATCTCCAGCCGGCGCTGAATGCCATAGGGCAGAGAGCCTGCCACCTCGTCCTTCAAATGCAGCAGGTTCTGCTCCTCCAGAAGAGCGGTGGTTTCCTCCCGCATGCGCTTTTCCTCCTTATAGCTCAGACGGAAGGTGGAGGAAAATACATTGTGCTTTGCCCGCATATGCTTCGCAATCAGCACATTGTCGAATACGTTCAGCTGAGAAAACAGACGGATATTCTGAAAGGTACGTGCAATGCCCAGCTTGGTAATTTTATCGGGGGTCGGGCTGATGACATGGGTATACTTCCCGGCATTTTCGCCATAGTACTGCTTCTTCATCTTGCCCTGGGGATGGTTTTCGATCATCGTTTCCCCCTGGAAGGAAATCAGACCGTTGGTGGGCTCATATACGCCGGTGATGCAGTTAAACGCAGTGGTTTTGCCCGCGCCGTTGGGACCGATAAGCGCTACAATCTCACCCTTGTTGACGTCCAGAGACAGGTTGTTCACTGCCACGACGCCGCCAAACTGCATGGTGACGTTTTCGACATGAAGGATATTCTCGCTCATTTCGCCACCTCCTGGGTTTCTTTCACTTTCTTCGGACGGGCACGGAACAGATCCGGCAGCTCCTTGGTGCCCATAATGCCGCGGCTAAAGAACAGAACGATAATCATGATAATGACAGAGAACACAACCATACGGAAGCCGTTTCTCAGCAGCGGGACCTTGGTCTGACCGGTGGCTGCAAAATAGCCAAGCCAGCCCAGCACCGCAGCGCATACGCCGCCGCCTACAATAAACCGGGTCCGCTTCTTGTCGCCGGGCTTTACAATCTTATAGATCATGCCAGCCAGCAGCACCGCAAAGATGATTGCCATCACCACAACAAACTTGGTACGACCTGCGGTGGTCAGGATCGTCTCCTGATCCAGGAAACGCAGCCACCATTCGCTGCATGCGATATACAGGAACGATGCGATAATGGAGCCGGAAATGGAGCCGATGCCGCCGATGACAACGATCAGCAGGATCTCATAGGTCATTGCAGACTTGAAGATTGCAGCCTGAACCGAGGTCTGATACATCGCCAGCAGCGCGCCGCCGATGCCTGCAAAGAAGGAGGAAATGCAGAACGAGAGCATCTTGGTCCGTGACAGGTTAATGCCCATTGCTTCCGCTGCAATTTCGTCCTCACGAATCGCTTTAAACGCTCTGCCGTAGGAGGAGTTAATCAGCAGCAGAATCACTGCCACGCAGATGCCAACCACCAGGAAATAGGAAATGGTGGAATGGAACACCGGGAACTTCCGCAGCAGATTGGAGCCGTTGGTGATGGGTCCCAGCACATTCCACTGGAAAATGGCGCGGATGATCTCTGCAAAGCCCAGAGTTGCAATGGCAAGATAGTCGCTCTTGAGCCGCAGCACCGGCAGACCAATCAGGAACGCAAACGCCGCTGCCACCAGACCAGCCAGAATCAGCGCCACAGGCACCGGCAGAGTAAACTGCACCAGTCCGCCGTCAAAATACTGATAGACCGAAGCCCGGTCCGCGACCGGAATCGTAAAAATACCATAGGTATAAGCGCCCAGCAGCATAAAGCCTGCCTGACCCAGAGAGAACAAACCGGTAAAGCCGTTGAGCAGGTTCATGGAGACACCGATCAGCGCATAGATTGCGCCCTTTTTCAGCACCATGAACAGCATATCCCAGCTGGCGGGGGCTAACTGCTCGGCAATGCCCACAAACAGGAAAATTACAATGATAATTGCGGCAGTGATGAGGGAGCCGCGCTTGTTATTCAGCTTACTCATGGCGCACCTCACACTTTCTCCGTGGCTTTCTCACCGAACAGACCGGTGGGCTTTACCACGAGGATGATAATCAGCAGGGCAAAGGTTACCGCATCGGAGAAGGCAGCCAGCCCCAGGTTGATGTTGATGCCAACCACGCCCAGCATTGCCTCCAGACCCTTGACGATGTTCTCGCAGATGCCGATGATGAATGCACCGATCACTGCGCCGGGAATGGAGCCGATGCCGCCGAATACCGCTGCAACAAACGCCTTCAGACCGGGCATTGCGCCGGAGGTATAGGTGACGGCAGTGTAGTTGGTGAAGTACAGCACCGAGCCGATGGCAGCCAGGAAGGAGCCGATGACAAAGGTCGCGCTGATAACCGCATTGATCCGGATGCCCATCAGCTGCGCGGTGTCATAGTCCTTGGACACCGCCCGCATTGCCATGCCGATCTTGGTGTGGTTAATCAGCATCACCAGCGCAAACACCAGTGCAATCACCAGGAACGGCGTTACCAGCGTTACCACCTTAGTGGTAGCGGGACCGATGTTGACGGAATCGGAGATAAAGGGAATGGTGGGATACTGCTGTGCCAGACCGCCGGTGATGTACGCCGCCAGGTTCTGGAGCAGATAGCTCACGCCGATGGCGGAAATCATAATGGACATACGGGGTGCCGAACGCAAGGGCTTATATGCCGCACGTTCAATGGCAAAGCCGATAATCACCGTCAGAATCAGCATCAGCGGCATGGAGATGTACAGCGGCAGCGACGCGGACAGGTAAACCATCATAACACCAGCCACCATAAACACATCGCCGTGTGCAAAGTTAATCAGCCGCAGGATACCGTAAACCATGGTATAACCAATGGCAATCAGCGCATACTGACCACCGACGGAAATGCCTGACAGCAGATAGGGAAGGACGACACTCATGGGTAAACCTCCTAATAGATCAATTTGAGCTGTCTCGAAAAGATTCCGGCACGGGGTTCCTTTCGAGGCAGCCCAAACAGCGTGGATTGCCTTTCGCAGGAAACCCGGAGACCCCGCAGGGTCCCCGGTGAATTCTGCAAATGTAAGAATTACTCTACGCCCTGCTCGCGGACCAGATCCCATGCAGCAGTCTCGGTGTTGCACTTCTTGATGAAAGCGGAGGTACGGTTTGCATCGCCGTTCTCGCCAAATGCAATCGCGCCGGTAACGCCGGTATAATTAACGGAAGGAAGCGCATTCTTTACTGCCTCGGAATCGGTGGTGCCGGCAGCCTTAATTGCCTCAAGGGCAACAAAGTATGCGTCATAGCCCATTGCGGAAACAGCAGCCAGCTGATCGTTGCCGCCGTTGTTTGCCAGTGCGGTGGAGTCGGAGTTGATGTACTCCTTGATGCCGGAGTCGAAGTCCGGGGAGCCGCCCTCCTGATAGAAGGTGGTAACATAGATGTTCATGTTTGTACCCTTTGCTGCCTCGGCAACAACGTTGGAATCCCAGGTGTCGCTGGCAAGGATGGGCATCTCCAGTCCCTGAGACTGTGCCTGCTTGATGATATTGGCGGCAGCCTCGATGGAAACGGGAGAGAAGAAGACGTCGCAGCCCTGGCTCTTGGCGTTGGTCACATAAGAGGTGAAGTCGGAGTTGCCATCGGGGAAGGCTTCCTCTACAACCGTGCCGCCCAGTGCCTCAAATGCCTGCTTGAAGTAGTTGCAGACGCCGGCGGAGTAGTCGTCGCCCTGCTTGGACAGGCAGTATGCCTTCTTTGCCTGGAGATCGCCATAAGCAAAGTTTGCAAGTACGGTGCCCTGGAAGGGATCCAGGAAGCAGATACGGAAGTAGTAGTCATTGCCCTCGGTAACCTGGGGGTTGGTGCAGGTGACGCCGATGGCAGGAACCTTGCCGTTCTTAAATACGTCGCCGGCAGCGATTGCTACTGCGGAACCATAGGAGCCCAGCACCACGGACACGCCGTCGGATACCAGCTGCTGTGCAGCAGAGGGACCCTTATCGGTAGAGGACTGGTTATCTACGATGTCCAGCTGAACGGTGTAGGTCTCACCGTTGATTTCCACGGTGGGCTGCACCTTGTTGGCATACTGAATGCCCAGAGTCTCCTGCTTACCGCCGGCACCGTTGTCGCCGGAAGCGGGCTCGTATACGCCGATTTTTACAATCTTGTCGCCAGTGTCAGCCGCGGTGGAAGCAGCAGCCTGGTTCGATGCAGCGGAAGCGGAAGCAGCCGAATCGCCGCAGCCCGCAAAGGCGCAGACCATCATTGCAGCAGACAGCATGGCAGCCAGTGCTCTTTTCGTGAATTTCATGTTCTTCATACTCCTCGTTGCTTCAAATTTTCGTCACCTTAATAGGGTGATGAATAAAAGGATATAGACATTATACTCTATTTATCTTGCAAAAATCAACCGAAATTTTTGGTCCCGACCGGTAAATTGCAAAAAATAATGAATTTTTTGCGTAAAAATCCTTCATGTTCGCCCGCCAAAAACATCCCGTTGTACATATGTCCGTGTGTGGTAGACACTTCGAACCGTAAGGAAAATGTCCTGCAAATTTTGTGAAAAACGCCAAACACATTTCCGGTGCAAATTGCTTTTCTTTGCAGTCCCGGCGCCAAATCATATCGCTCTGTTCCTCTGTTTTTTAGCTGTGCAAATGGATCTGCACCGAAATATGCGGTCTAATTTGGAAATGCATACGGGAATGCGCATCCGCTTTGCTTTTTGCCTGCGGATATGGTAGAATCGGAGCATTACAGGCAGGAGGACACTGCATTGAATTTATTTGATATTGTGGGTCCCGTTATGGTGGGTCCCTCCAGTTCTCATACGGCAGGCGCGGTCAAAATCGGCTACGTGGCAAGGAAGCTGCTGCGGGAGCCGGTGCGCCAGGCTGAAATTTTATTATACGGTTCGTTTTTGGCAACCGGAAAGGGACACGGCACCCCAAAGGCGCTGGTGGCAGGACTCATGGGCATGCAGCCCGACGACAGCCGGATTCCAGGCAGCCTTGTCTTGGCAGAGCAGCAGGGGATCTCCCTGACCTTCGGCGCTGCCGAGCTGCGGGACGGTCATCCCAACTCCGTGATGCTGCGGCTCACCGGCGAAAGCGGAAAGAAGCTGGAGGTGGTTGGCGAATCCATCGGCGGCGGCAGAATCAACATTGCCAGCATCGACGGGCTGTCCGCCAACTTTTCCGGCGATTACCCCACCTTAATTGTCCACAATCTGGACCAGCCGGGGCATGTCGCCCAGGTAACCACCATGCTGTTCCACGAGAATGTCAACATTGCCACCCTTCAGCTCTACCGCAGCAGCCGGGGCAGTCATGCGGTTATGGTCATTGAGTGCGACCAGGAGGTTCCCATTGAAGCGCTGCAATGGCTCCGGCATCTTGACGGCATTGAAAAGGTCATCTACTACAGTCTGGAGGATTGATTCTATGGCATATACACAGCTTGCGCAAATTGCAGCCCGCTGCACCGAAACCGGCAAAGCGTTCTGGCAGATCATTCAGGAATCCGACTGTCAGGAGCGCGACGTCACCCCTGCGCAGTCCTTTTCCGATATGCAGAGCATGTATCGCGCCATGGAACAGGCAGACGCCGCCTATGACCCCGATCTGCGTTCTGCCAGCGGTATGGCAGGCGGCGACGGTGCAAAGTTCTCCGCCTATCGAATGCGGGAAAATCGCCTGTTGGGAGATTATCTCACCGAGGTTATGGAACGGGCGCTGAAAATGGCGGAATCCAACGCCTGCATGAAGCGGATCGTTGCCGCACCCACTGCCGGCTCCTGTGGCGTGATTCCGGCGGTTCTTTTGAGCTACGCCTCCTGCCGGCAGGTGACGGAGGAAAAGCTGGTGGAAGCCCTTTACGTTGCAGCGGGAATCGGCGAGGTCATTGCAGCCAGCGCCAGCATTGCAGGCGCAGAGGGCGGCTGTCAGGCAGAAATCGGTTCCGCCAGCGCCATGGCAGCCGGTGCACTGAGCTATCTGGAGGGCGGCGACTGCGAGGAAATCTGCCATGCCTGCGCCCTTGCACTGAAAAGTCTGCTGGGGCTCACCTGCGATCCTGTGGCAGGACTGGTGGAGGTTCCCTGCATCAAGCGAAACGCTTCCGGCGCCGTGAATGCCGTGGTAGCCTCTCAAATGGCACTGTCCGGCATCCGCAGCGCCATTCCCCCGGACGAGGTCATTGATTCCATGCGGCGGATCGGACATCTGCTGCCCGCTTGTCTCCGGGAAACCGGGCAGGACGGACTTGCCACCACCCCCACCGGTCTGCGAATCGCCCAGCAAATGACCCAGGAATGACAATACCCCGGCAGCCGTTTTTTCAGCTGCCGGGGTTTTATGGCAATACCGCACAAATCGGCAAGAGAGTCTGACGAAAGATTTTTCGTCAAAAAAAGGTGTAAAGCCGCAGGAATACTTTGTGTATTTCAAGGTTTTACAAACGAATTTTTGGCGGAAAAGATCCGTCAGAATCCGCAGTCGCATTTGCGCGGTGTTGCCTTATACTATTATAATAAGGTTTCTTAATTCCCCAGCGCGGCATATACCTGATCCGTAACAGGCTCCAGCCATTCGTTGGAGGGCTCCTCACCGGGCACCTCCACCGCCAGATGACTGAACCAGCAGTCCTTCTTGGCGCCGTGCCAATGCTTCACCTCTGCGGGAATGGTGACCACATCGCCAGGCTTCAGGCTCTGAGCAGGCTTGCCCTCCTCCTGATACCAGCCCTCGCCGTCCACGCAGACCAGCAGCTGACCGCCGCCTTTTTTCGCATGATGGATATGCCAGTTGTTCCGGCAGCCGGGCTCAAAGGTCACGTTGGCAATGAATACGGTCTTCTGGGGATTAGTCAGGGGATTCAGATAGCTCTTGCCGATGAAATACTTGGCATACGCGGTGTTCTCCTGTCCCAGTCCAAAAAAGCCGCCATGCTCCTCTGCTTCCGTCACGTCCGCATAGACCTCTTTTGCCATCTGGAACGCAGCCCAGGCGTTGGGCCAGCCGGCATAGAACGCAATATGGGTCAGGATTTCCGCCATTTCCGTTTTGGTGACGCCGTTGTTTCTGGCGCTCTGGAGATGATATTGCAGGGAGCTGTCCACAATGTCCTTGCCGATCAGAGCGGAAATGGTGACAACGGAACGAATCTTCAGCGAAAGCTTGTCCTCCCGGGACCACACCTCGCCAAAGAGCACATCATCATTGAGCTGGGCAAATTTCGGTGCAAACTCCCCCAGGGCGTCTCTGCCTGCCGTCTGCTTTACCATAAGAATTCCTCCTTCATATGTTCTCGCAGGACGGGACGACGCCACAGCATACCATGGTGCCGTCCCGTCTGCAAATCTATCTGTCCTATATTGATTGTACGCAGGGTCGCGTTGACATGGAAGTATCAATGTGGTAATATCGTATAAACCAAAAAGCAATACGAACAGGAGGGAGCCCGATGTATCATCCACTTCTGAAAACCTTTGTCGCCGTGGCGGACTGCGGCAGCTTCAACAAGGCGGCAGACCAGCTGTTTATCTCTCCCCCGTCGGTGATGAAGCAGGTGAACAATCTGGAAAAGCATCTGGGACTAAGGCTGCTGGAACGCACCAATCAGGGCATCCGTCTCACTGCCGCCGGTCAGATCATCTACCGGTATGCCCAGAAATTCTTTGCTGAATCCGACCGCGCCATTCAGGATGCACGGAACGCAGAAGCCCAGCAAAACGCCACCTTCTCCATTGGCAGCTCACTTCTGAACCCCTGCAAGCCCTTTGTGGACCTGTGGTATCAAATCAACCACGATTTTCCGGGCTGCAAGCTGCAAATTGTACCCTTTGAGGACGATCACAAGGGCATTCTGTCGGAAATCTCCGCGCTGGGCACCAAGTTCGATCTGCTGGTAGGCGTCTGCGATTCGGCGCTGTGGCTGGATCATTGCCGTTTTCTCCCCCTGGGCAGCTATCAGCACTGCGTTGCCGTATCCCGGGAACACCCGTTGGCGTCCCGCGCCCATCTGACCATTCGGGATCTCTATGGACAAACGCTGATGATGGTAAAGCAGGGGGATTCGCCGGTGGTGGACGCCATTCGCACTGAAGTCAGCCGGCATCCGGAGATCCATATTGAGGATACCCCGCAGTTTTATGATATTGAGGTATTCAACCGCTGTCAGGCAACCATGTCGGTGATGCTCACCATCCAGTGCTGGCAGGACGTCCATCCGGCGCTGGTCACCATTCCCATGGACTGGGATTATCCCATTTCCTACGGGCTTTTGTATCCCCTGGAGCCACGCCCACAGGTGCAGCGGCTGATCGACGCCGTTGCCGCCATGCAATAAACGAAAAACGCAGTGTTCAAAGGGGCACTGCGTTTTCTATTTATATTGTGTTGTTCCGTCGGCTCCGTTCCCACAGCATCGCACCCCACATCAGCAGCGTCGTCACCACCCAGGAGATTGGAAACACCACAAACAGGTTCAGCAGCACATTCATTCCGCCCGATGCCGTGAGAATCAAAAAGGGGCGGCGGCTATCCCCTCTTGCCCGCAGAATCCCCGCGCCAAAGTCATAGAGCATCAGCGCCGGATAGCCCGCAAAATAAATTCTCAGGTATAAGACCGCCTGATCCAGAATTCCTTCGGGGGTATGAATCAGTGTCAGCAGCGGACGGGCAAGCCACTGCCCAACGCTCCGGCAATGCCCAGCAGCAGTGCAAGCCCCAGCGCCGTATGGATCGCCTCCCCAATGGCATCCTTTCGTTCCCCGCCAATGCACTTTGCCAGCAGCACGTTTGCCCCCACTGCCAGCCCCAGAGACAAACTCACCAGCAGTGCAACGATTTCTCCGTTTGTTCCCACTGCCGCCAGTGCATTGGCGTCGGCAAATCTTCCCACCACCGCAGTATCCGCCGCATTAAACAGCTGTTGGAGCATACTGCTGGCGGCAATGGGCATTGCAAACCGAACGAGCTTGCCCATCAGCGGCCCTTCCAGCATATTTATGGACGTTTTCCCGGGTTTCATCTTTCATCCCCCGCAATTCAAAAAAGCATCGGACATATTGTAGCACCGGCTTTATGATGAGAAAAGCGAATATTTCAGATAAATATTATTACAAAACCAGATAGATTGAGGGATTCCTATGGATATGAACGGGCTGAAGTACCTTGCCTTTGTCAAAACCGTTGAATATGGCAGGGTT